>Ga0272441_10005246_pt1 | contig 22737 bp, 40 predicted proteins | sample SSMProp6N_FD_193582 | JGI IMG/M metagenome (GOLD analysis project Ga0272441, IMG submission 193582) | Marine sediment archaeal communities from Little Sippewissett salt marsh, Falmouth, MA, United States - SSM-Prop-6N | ecosystem: Environmental > Aquatic > Marine > Wetlands > Sediment ... | reverse complement strand
CCGAGGCTCCGAAACACAACGTCAAGCACGGGTACAGCGACCCGGAAGGAGCAGACAATGTCGGGGAAGTCCGCGAAACGAGCACGCCGTAACGCCCCCCAAGAAGGCCCGCAGGGTATCGCCCCTCCCCCGGGTGTCTCCATGATCAAACGCCGGGACATCGTCGCCATCTGGAACGTGTTGGAGAACCTCGCGGACCAGAAGGGGTCCGACGTGCGCTTCGCGTATGGCATCTCCAAGAACCGTTCGGTCATCAAGGCCGAGGTCGATGCCATCGCTGCGATGGAGAAGAACTCAGAGGACTACGAGAAGTACGAGCAGGAACGCGTCGAGATGTGCAAGGTGTACAGTAAGCGGAACCCCGAGACGGGGGAGCCGCTCACGTACGACGAGGGTCGCCGGTTCGCCATCGACCCCGCGAAGCAGGGGGAGTTCGACAAGGCCACCGAGAAGCTCGTGAAGAAGCACAAGAAGGTCATCGACGAGAAGGCCGAGCAACAGAAGCAGGTCGAGGAATTCCTCGACAAGGAGTGCCCCGCCCCGCGCTGGCACCCAATGGCCCTCGACCTGTTCCCGGCGGACATCACGCCCCGGGAACTGGAGGTCATCGACCCGATCATCAAGCCGCCCGCCGAGGACACTCGCGCTGGTGGACGCCGTCGCTGACGCACCACTCGCCCCGGCGGGGTCATGGGTGCCCACCTCACCCGTGACCCCGCCACCTTCCTCGTAGTGTACACACCGTTGACCTAACGGATGTTCGTGTTTCGCCCCGGTTCGACCGAATACGGGGTCGGAAAGAATCGGATAAAATCTGGAAAGAATGCTTGCGCTCTGTCCAAAATCGGATAATCTGTCTGTGGATGAGGAAGGAGACAGACATGAGTGAGATGAACGAAGCGGTCGCGGTCGCGCCGGTCGAGGTGAAGCACATCCCCGTCACCCTCAAGATGGTCGAGGCGGGCAACTGCACCTTCACCGTGGACAATGGCAAGGGCAAGCATTACACGTACAAGGTCATCGCGAGCAAGCCCACGCCCCAGTACCCCGTCCCCACGCTGTTCGTGAAGCTGCTGACGGGGTCGGACAACACGAGCGATTACACCTACATGGGCATGCTCAAGAACCACTTCTTCAAGACGACGAAGAAGTCGGCGTACCCCGAGTCCTCCATCCCGGTCCGGGTCCTCGACTGGGCCTTGGAGGTCCTGCGCGGCGAGCGGACGCTCCCGGCGGGGTACACGATCCTCAACGAGGGTCGGTGCTGCCGCTGCGGTCGGAAGCTCACCCACCCCGAGTCGATCCTCACGGGCATCGGCCCGGAGTGCGCGGGCAAGGTCCACTGGTAGGGGAAGTGTCAGAAACTACGGGGGTCCCCGGTAGGGACCCCCGGGAGGGATGAGAGATGCGAAGGCAATTCATGTACAGGGCCTCGCTGGAACGCCCCGCCCCGCAGGCCCGGGGGCAGGAGAAGCGGGTCGCCTTCACGCGGGCGGCAATCGCGAAGTCGATGGGCAAGCCCATGACGGTCTGGCGCAGGCTCCGCTGCGCCGGTCCCGCCGAGTGGGAGGACGCCAGCAAGCCCCCCGTGACGGCGGCGAAGACCCAGAAGGACATCGACCGCGCCGAGTGCGCGGAAATCGCGGCGGCGTGCAAGTCCCTCAGGAGGTAACGATGGAACTCACACCGGCACAGAAGGACGCGATCAAGGACATCCTCGACCGGCTGAACGGGACCACGTTCGAACTCAACGGTGTGCTCATGCACCTGCCCCTGAACGGCGCACGCGGGAAGGTGTCGGACTTCGCGGAGAAGGTGTACGCGGAGAGTCGGAAGCTCCGCGAGGAACTGGAACTCGTCGAGAAGTAGGGGAGGGGACTACGATGGAACGCATGGAAAAGCCGAAGTGTGACGCCACACTGCTCAACGAAGACTGGAACACGAAGTGGTCCAACGGGAAGAAGACCGAGTACGCGAAGCTCTGGCTCTTGAAGAACGTGGCCACCTTCGACAAGGCCATGACCCGGGCAACCGAGGGTCTGTCGGGCTGGTCGCCGTTTGGCTGGTTCACCAAGATGCACGAGAACCACAAGCACCTGACGCACTCCGTCGGCGTGTACTGGATCGTGGAACTGCACCCGGGCCTCGTCGCGTACATCGGGTTCATCCGCGAGGTGGAAACCGGTTCGTTCCGCGTGGTCCGGCACGCCCGCAACGTGGTCGGCAAGGTGTGCGTGAACGCGCAGACGTGCTGCGGGCTGTTGGGTGTCGCAGACGCGGTTACGAAGTCCGTCGCGGAGGTCGAGGGCGTCCGGCGCGAGTGGCGCACGGTGCGGAACTTCATGGCGGACCTCGCAGAGCGGTCGCCCGACAAGCCGATGGACCTGCTGGAGTAGGGAAGGAGACTACGATGACCTCGATTGAGAAGGCTCTCCGAGTGCTGGTGCACGACGAGGTGACCCGCGAGTGGCTCATCGAGAACGATCCGAATGCTCTGGAACAGGCCGAGGCTGCGCTCAACGCCCCGAAGGAACCGCTCGCCGGGAAGGTTCACTTCGCTGTACACCTGACCCACGGTGACGGCAACCGGTCGGTGCTCATCGTCGTCGCGACTGACAAGGACGCTGCGAGGCGGTGCGTGATGGAGTACCTTGGCGGTGCCGAGGTGGGCCACATCCGCGTGAAGAAGATGGACGTGCACGCGGATGACATCGTGCTCGACGTGATCCTCCGGCACGACGACCCCGCCGGAGCGATGCATCAGCTTGAGAACCTGACCGACTGACCCTTCCTCATCCCCCGAGGCCCCGTGTGAGTGGTTCGCACGGGGCCTCTCCCTTTGGTGGCAGGTAGTACACCACAACCTGCGTTGTGGGATCACAACTGTGGTTGTGGCACAAATGGATTTGTGGTCGAGGCAAGTGTACACAAATCCATTTGTGGTGACTACGCGTCACACGGCCCCGTATCTATATCGGTGGCTGTGACACCTGTACACTACGAATCCTCGATAACCGGCGATATCCTCCGGCGATAATCAGCGATTCCGTAGTGTACACTCGCGCCGGTGTCACGCTTCGGTGAATACGTAATGCGGGGGTCCAGTGGTCGGGAGAAAAAATCGGAAAAGGAACTTGCGTCCTGTCCAAAATCGGATAATCTGTCTGTGGATGAGGAAAGGAGACTCACATGACCGTCAAGGAACTCAAGGAACTGCTGGACCAGTACGAGGACGACCGCGAGGTGTCGATCATGGACAAGCGGTTCGGGGAGATGCGCGTGAAGGCGGTCGCGCCCTACGGTGCGAAGTTCATGCGCGGGCCGTTCAACGACCCGGACAACGACTGGGAAGGCGGCATCGAGATCGACGCGCCCATGATCCTCACCGAGGACCGGGACGCGGACACCACCTCCGAGCGGTACGAGAAGGCGGTCGGTTGGGTCTGCCGTCACGATTAGAGGGAGCAACTACCGTGTCCGCAGACATCGTCCAGATGTTCCAGTGCCGCAGCAACTCGACCTTCGAACGGAAGGTCACCGGGAGCACCGGCAACGTGTACACGGTGCGCTTCGGTCGGGTCCACGGGCAGAAGTACTCCCACAACTGGACCTGCGACTGCATGGCGGGCAAGCACGGTCGCCTGTGCCGTCACGTCAAGCAGGTGCGGCACGAGCGGTGCGGTTGGTCGCAGCAGCACAATGGTGGGGCACCGGTCAACGGCAAGTGCCCCAAGTGTGGTGGCAAGATCGAAGCGGTTATGGTCTCCGTCTGAGAGGGGATGGTCATGCCGGGGAAGTGGAAGGACGAGGGACGCGAGGACCTGTTGGTGAAGATCGACTGCCCGTACTGTGGGCAACCGGATCACTATCCGGTGAGGGCAGCGGGCACGCGGGTGGTCTGCGAGAACGACAACGACCACGTCTTTGAGTTCATGGTGGAGACGCCCAACTCCGAGGACGTGAGGATCAAGGTCCGCAAGGCCCAGTACCTCGCGGTGTCGCCGGTCTTCACGATGAAGGAGCGCGAGGTCCTGCCGAGTGGGCACAACGGGGTTGACTACGGTGCCCCGCAGCAGGTGCTCCTGCGCCACGGCGAGATGAAGATCGTGTTCATCCCCGGGCACTCGTACTGGTCGGGGATCGGAATGTCCTCGTACGCGAAGGCCGCAATCGAGGCCATGCACTTCCACGGTCGTGAGGTCGGTCATCTCCCACACAAGGAGGTCTTTGAGGGGCGCATCAGCAAGGACCGCGTCGAGTCACACGCCGACGTGCTGGCTGAACTCGTCGGTCTGATCGGGAAGGACAACGTCACCGAGTTGGACGTGGCGCAGGCGGTGTACGCCGCGTACAAGGACGGCGTGACGTACGTGTACGGGGAGTGAAGCCATGACTACCCAATGTTCATGGTGCGGGCGAATACGGGCAGGCGATGAGTGGTACCTGCTGGTGGACCAACCCGACGGGGACATTTCCCACGGCATGTGCCCGGAGTGCGAGGCCGAGCACTTCCCTCAGGAGGTTCGCGCCTTGATGATCCTCCACCGGGACGGCGACGTGTTCGACCACGCGAGGCTCGCGTACTTCCCCGCGTTCAAGGCCACGACGTGGTGCTGCCTCCAACCGGGGGAATCGGTACCGAAGATGGAGGGCACGATTCAGTGGACCGCGCCGTTCGACGAGACGCGGTTCACCGTCCCCATGTGGGTGCAGGAGTGGGCCGCAGCGAACGGGGTGGTGATTCGATGAGCAAGAGGCAAGACCGACTACGCAGGCAGCGCAAGGCCGACCCGCACGCGTTGCCGTACGACGAGTGGCACCCGGGGACCATCCCCGGTGCGGACTCCGAGTCGATGAAGCTCCAGAAGAAGGGCACGCGGGCCATCCCCGACGCGGTCTTCATGAACAGCCGGTACGAGGTGTGGGTGTATCGGAACATCGGGTGCGGAGACGCGTGGCCCCGGATGCACTGGCTCTCGATCAAGCGACGGGACAAGGAGGCCATTCACGACTGGCGGGACCTCCAACGGATCAAGAACGACCTCATCGGCCCCGAGAACGAGGGCGTCGAACTGTACCCCGCCGAGTCGCGGCTCGCGGACTCCGCGAACCAGTACCACCTGTGGGTGCTGGCCGACCCGAGTGTACAGTTCCCGTTCGGTTATCAGGAGCGGCTCGTGGCCGAAGGCTCGTGGCAGAAGTCGAAGCAACGCCCCTTCGAAGACCGTCCCGCCGACTGCCTCAACGACGACGACATCGAGAAGATGGTAAGGGGGTAAGAACATGGCGTCTAAGCTAAAGCGTGGGCGTGGTAGGCCCATGAAGTGTCGCAAACCGAAGACAGCTTTCACGAAGGCACTGTGGGGCTGGATTCGCAACAATTCATTGAGTGTGGGAGGCGCGTCAGACTACTTGGGTGTGGCTTACCGGACGGTTCAACGGTGGTTGTCTGGAGAAGACCCCAGTACATCCCTTCGGAAGGAAGTACTGGCTGCGATATCAAATTACCCAAACGGGGGGCCGCAGCGGCTCCGACAGATCGCGAGCAGCCCAGATTTCAAGGTTGCGGTTTGTACGTTACGGCGAGAGCGGTGTACGAGTCGGGTCAACCTTCGGCTCTCCCCGTCTGATAAGAAGCAGTTGGAGGGTTACGCAGCACTCATTGGGTGTACACTCAGTGAGTACCTGATCAGGTCCGCGCTTCTGGTGGGGTCCCACCTGAACTCCTAGAGCCTTCCTCATCCCCCGGGACCCTGCGGCGGTGGTCGTCGCAGGGTCCTCCCCTTTGGGTCCGGTAGTCAGAACTGAAGGACATTCAAAGGACCCTTCAAGGAACTACAGAGTACGATCTTCCGCCTTTACGTAGTGTACACACTCAGCGAAAACTCGCTGGGAGTCCCCCACCCACCCGAGTGTCCAACACAGGAAAAAATCGGAAAACGCGCTTGACCCGCGTCAGGTATCCGCTAATATCTTGTGCAATCGGATAAGGATTCTCATGATTCATTCCATTGAGTAAACGAAGGAGGTCGGAGATGGGACACCCCGTCATCGTGGACATCAACAAGGCCATCAAGTCGTTCGGGCTGGAGATCGACATGCCCGACGCGGACCACGCTCCCCGCGTCGTGGACATAGACGTGGAGGCCACCGCGAACGTCTGTGATCTGTGTGGAAGGAGGTTCAAACGCGCCGAGCATGTCATCCTCGTACCATGCTTGATCAGGCCGTCACGAGCGTACCAAGACCTAAAGAAACCGCGCCAGATCACCACGCAGGGGCACCTCTGCCTCAACCTGAAGGACTGCGTGGCCCGGGCGAGCGCGGCGCGGAGTGCGAAGGAGCAGTCCCTCACGTCGAAGCTCGACGCGCTCCAGCAGAAGGTCATACTACCGTGAGCGGCGAGCGAACCTTCACATACGAGATCGGCTGGAACGGCAACGTGCGCGAGGTCGAGTACTCGCTCGACTGGAACGCGGCGGACCCGTACATCGGTGAGCCGGGGCACCACACCATCGGGTCGGTCTGCCGGTTCACCGACACGGGTGAGGACGTGCCGGACGCCACCGTCGAGCAGTGCGAGTCCGAGTTGATCGAGTTCGCGGAGGAAACGCTCACCGAGGAAGCACGTGCCCGCGAGGGGCAGAAGCACAACGAGGTCGAGCAGGCTGCACGCGACGGCGAGTGGGGGGTGCTCGATGAGTGACAAGGTCATCTGGTACAAGTACGAGTTCCACACCGGTCCCGGGCATCAGGGGACGCGTATCGTGTATCGGCACGAGAACCGAGTCCTGACCGACGATGAACTTCGCGAGTCGTGCGAGGACATCGCGTACGCGGACCACATCGAGGACTGGGTCTGTCACCCCGAGGTCATCGACAAGCCCCCACAGGAATACATCGACAGGCGTGCCAAGATCGCGCTCGCTCGCATCGAGGACGGCGTGAACGAACTACGCATGTTCGGCAACGTGACGCACGCGTGGTCGAAGTTCCCCGCCGAGTTGAAGAACCGTCTGGCCCGGACCATCGACCTGCACCTGTCCCGCCTTCGCAGCATCACGCACGAGCACACGGAGACGTTCACGTACGCGCAGGTCAAGGAGTGGTCGCGGTCGGCGTGCGTGCTGTACCTAATGGACTTCCACGGAGGTGTGGAGTGAGTAAGCAAAAACCCAAGGTGAAGGGCATTGTGGACAAGGCTGAGAAGAAGGCGGGCGAGAAGCTGTCTGCCGGGAAGAAGCTCGCCACACGACCTTTCGACGCACGTATCGACCAGTGCCCCAACTGTGAGCGTCCACACCGTGGCGAGTGTGACGGTGCCCCGACCGACGACCTCAAGCCCGGAGAGAAGTGCGTCGGGTTCATCGAAGCACCGAAGGGATTCCACTACGACGAAGACGAAACGCATCCGGCGTTCGGGGTCATCCGAGCGTCGAAGATCCACGGGGGTGACACCCCGTTGGTTGGCTCGTCGGTGCGGCACCACACGTTCGTGGAGTTCACGCTGTACACAGCGAGACGGACGCGGTCGCTGCACCGCGACGATTACACGTCGGCGGGTGGGAAGATCATCGCGCAGTGGCGAGTGTCCCCGGCGCAACTCTTTGAGATGCTCACCACGATGAACACGTCGGGGACCCCGTGTACACTGAAGCTGTACCGGGACCCCGAGACGCACGAGTTCATCGACGCGGGTGATCCGCCCGACGATGAGCAGGTGACGAAGAACTACAAGGATATCAAGAAGCAGACGGAGAAGGCGACGGCCAAGATGCGCATACTCCAGAAGAAGGTCGAGGCCAAAGCCGAGCAGGGCAGGCCAATGGGCAAGAAGGAGATGGAGCAACTGGCCATCGACATCGGCGTGGCCGCACAGGAGACAGACTCCAACATGCCGTTCATCGCGGACACGTTCCACAAGAGTGTACGTCACATGGTTAAGGACGCGAAGGGCGAGATCGACAGCTTCGTCAACGCGAAGGTCATGCAGACGGGACTCAAGGCCCTGAAGGAAGCCGCGCCGGAACTACCCGAGAACGCGGTGAAGATCATCGACGCGAAGGTCGAGGACAGTGATGAGTGAGATGGAGCAGGTACGCGGGGCTGCAATGATCCTGCCCGAGGCCAAGGCGGGGGAGGACAACATATCCGCAAGACGTGTACAAGCGTTCGCCTTCCTGTCGATCTTTCATCCAGAGAAACCTCTGGAGGTCCGACTGGCAATGGCGAACGAGATAGCGCGAGAAGGAGCGAAGAAGCATGGCTGAGAATCTGCGAGTGATGGTGATGGAGATGGCCGAGGGTCGCAAGGTGATCCGCCCGAGCGGGTACAGCAAGCGGCTGAAGTTCACGAAGGAGCAGGCGGCGGAACTGAACGTCGAGGGTCCGCTGACCGACTTCGCGAAGGTGGTCGCCGCCGAGGCGCAGAAGTCCATCGACGCGGGCAGCGCGGACGTGGTCCCCGGCAACCTCGTGACGGCGGGCGCGAAGGTCGCGGGCGTCGAGATCACGGGCGTGAAGGTGAAGGTACTACTCGACGTGCCCGCCGACACGCACCAGTCCGGGTACAAGACCATCGCCGGGGACGACAAGGTCGCGTCCGACGGGTCCTCGATGTTCGGAAGCTCCACGCCGGAGTACGACGCCGAGGACGAGGTCAACGACCCCGACGAGGACTAGCCTCGACGGCGCGGAAGGGGGTTCACGGTGTGGATCATGCTGACACGACGGATACCGACTGAAGTGCCGGTGCCGAAGCTGTCGGTACACTGGTCCACACCGTGGCCCCACGACGAGTACGCCGCTGCGTCCAAGCGGTTCGTTCAGGGTACGACGTACAAGCGCAGAGGCAGGACGGTACACCTCATCGGTCCCGGCCCCTCGTTCGGTCGAGAACCAAACTGGGAGAAGGCTCGCAAGATTCGCTTCCGGGGTGAGAGCATCCGTGTCTTCCCGCATGAGTTCAGTGAGATGCCCAACGAGAAGATGCGGATGCTCATCTCTGGCGGTGCGCTGGAACTACGAGAGCAGGACGACGTGCCGACTGATCCGCCCATCGACAAGAAGCTGATCGGTGAGCAGAAGGTCATATACGAGGAAGCACTCGTGGCGGGCTGTGACCACGCGCAGGCCATGATGGTCTGCTTCGGCATTGACCCCACCATCCCCGACGCGGAGTTCCCGCCGGTCGGCTGGTACAAGTGCCGCCCCGAGTACGCGGCATTCTTCTGCGAGGACTGGGAGATGGAGCCGGAGGACGTGGACGCCGTGGAGGGTCAAATGGTGGCCGTGGACGGGGGAGAACCCGTCGAAATACGCCTCCGTAAGCCCAAGAGTACCAAGAGGAAACGACGGGCCTCCAAAAAGTCCTCTAGGAGGCCCTCAGAGCGACGAATGGCGGTCGCCGTGGCGGATCACACCCCCGAGCCTTCATTGGGGCCTATTGTGGGGCCTCTGGCCGCTGGAGGGGCACTTCTGGACGCCTATCTGGCTGATCCTGACGGTACGATGGCCCGCCTGACCAAGAACATGAACCGGAGCATCACCGGCGACGACGAGAAGATGTACACGCTGGAGTTCAACGGGTGGCTCAACCGGTACGCCCGCTTCACGGGGTGCCTGTACGGACTACACGCGACGGCGGCGCACGAACTCGCGAAGGCGAACAAGCTGGAGTCGAAGGAGATTCCCGGCAACGACGAACGTGCACTGGAGGAAGCGGGGTGGGCCAAGCTCACCAAGGGTCAGTGGTACTGGGACCCGACGACGAAGCTGACTCAGCGACAGCAGAAGTACATCGCGGCATGGTGTACAGATCATGGAATGAAGGCACCCGAGATAGGAGACTGACATGGCGGCTGAAGAAGAAGACATCCTGAACGTTGACGAGGCGGCGGTGCTCCTGAAGATCACCAAGAGCACGCTGTACAAGCTGGTCCACCGGAAGACCGTCCCGTTCAAGAAGGTCGGGGGGTCGCTCCGATTCTCGCGGCACGTCCTGCTGGAGTGGGTGGCGAGCGGAGAGAAGTAGGCGCACTACGCGCTAGATTTCTCTTGACTGCCATCCACGAGCGGGATAGAAGTGCTGCACACGGAGAGCGGAGGACAGCTATGGCCACGTTGCCCGACGTTGGTCTCGTCGAGATTCAGGACATCGAGGACACGTACTGGACCGGAGCCGACGTTGAACTGGCCGAGGACGGGTATCTGTCCAAAGAGGTGTACCTCACTGGACCGAAGGGGCAACGCCGAGTCCTCCGTCTTCTGCCGGACCCCGACCTGTTCGACATCAAGGTGCGCCAGCACTACGCCTGTTCGTTGAGCGAGTGGCTCGATGCGGTGAAGTCCGAGTTGGACGAACTGCTGGTGGAGCTTGCCGTGCTGGCCGAGCAGGAGAAGAACCCGCTGAGTCCGTTGGGCGGGTACGGGCGGACCGCCGAGATCGTCGCGCACGCGTTGGAGACATTCGACTTCGACCCGCCCGAGCCGTACGCGTCCGTGTACATCCCCATGCATCCGAAGGACCTCCCGGCGACGTGCTGCCATCGGCTGGACAAGTCGAGTCCCTCGATGAAGGACCGAGCGCGGGAGATCGTGAAGGTGTTGGGGCGGGGTGCGCTGCGAGTTCAGTTCATGACGCCGGACGGTCCGACGCTCGCGGAGAACCTCGCGCACCTCGCGGAGTCATTGGCGACACGAAAATATACTGAGTGAGGGTCGAAATATACTAAGCGAGGGTCGGGAGAGCTTCGTCATTGACAAGATTGCAATATTAATCTTGCAAGAACTGTGGAACGGCGATTTTAATCGCCAATGTCAAGAACTGCAATGAAAAAACTGAGAATATTGGAGAGGAATTTCGTCGATCTTGTCTGGGTTTTGCCGATTTTTTCCTCCGACGACTACGTCGTCGAGGGGCTGCGAACTTCTGGCTCGCTTCGCTCGCCGCCGAGGCTTGACAGATTTTCCGGGAGGATTCCCGAGGGCAAGAACCGCGAAGCGGCAAGCTACGGAATTCCGCGCCGCGAAGGAGACGATGATGCAACTCAAACACGGGCCGTTCACCGCGACGTTCCACTCCCGCTGTCGGGAGGTCGAGGTAGTTGCGAAGCTCGCGTCCGGGAGAGACTTCGTGCTGTACGCGCACCCGCTCATGATACTGGACCGGGACCTGCACGACTTCGACCGGTACACCGTGATCGCGTGGCCGCAGATGAACGCGCACGAGCGGTCACAACTGAGCGTGCTCATCCGGTGGGCACGAGAACACACGTGGGACGTGGCGGACTGGTGGAGGGACGACTATGATCGTTGAGATAAGCCCGGAAGTTCGGTGGATCGAGCGCGACGGGAAGCTGGTGCTCCAGTACAAGGCCAAGTTCGTCCCGGTATCCGGTGACATGGACGACGACGAGTGCATCGAGTACTTGGAGAAGAACGGCGAGTGGCGCGACGTGCCGACCGTTTCGGCTGACGAAGCCGAGAAGTAGTTGACACAGTGTAATGGGGGTCGAGATGGCGAAGCCACGCATGTCGTACTGGATCAAGATGCGTATGAACCCGCAGATCGGTACATACTATGTACCGTGTGGTCAACTGCCCGCCAAGGACGCCCGGGCGAAGGAGAACTCCCTGTACGGGGCCAACCACATGCTCAAGTTCACCACGAAGAAGGCGTATGAAGCCGAGCTTGCGCGTCTGAGGGCGGCGGGGGAGAAGGTGCGCTGATGCCATCCAAGAAGGCAATCGCGAAGCTGAAGAAGACAGGCATCCGCGTGGCGCACGAACTGTGGGTCTTCGACCCAATGGGCACCGACCGGTTGGTGATGGACGCGCCGCCCGCACGGTACGCTCAGTTGCTTCAGTTGTACACGTCCATGCAGAGCGACTACCCGCCGGTGTGCGACGGCCCGCGCCTCGCGGTGGTCGAGTGCCTCCGGTACGAGGTGGACCCACAGACGAAGGAGCCGAAGGATGGCTGAACGGATCACCGAGTACCTCAACGACATCCCGGTGCACTTCGTCACGTTGGACGAGTTCGGGCAGGAGGACCTCGACAACATAGCGCGGAAGTGGAACCTGACTGTCGTGTGGGAGACCCAGTCGTTCCCCATGCCCCCCGCGAGGATGGAGAAGCTGTTGGCCCTGCCACGGTCCGCGTACCTCGCCGCGTGGTGCGTGCCGTTGGAGGTGGCTGCGACTCTGGAGGAATTCCGCGACTGGATGATGGCACGGTTGCGGAAGCCGGGAAACCCGTGGTCGTCCTCCAAACTCAGGGATGCGACGACGCTGGAAGGTATCAACGAGACGGGAGACTACTGATGGAAACGATCTTCAAGTGTAGCGACTGCGGCGGGACCCTTGAGCAGAAGTACGAGGACCCGAAGGACGAATGGCGGCTCACGTCGTGGTGGTGCCCGAAGTGTCAGATGGGCCGGGAGCAGGACCCCGACAAGCCGCTCGTCATGACCATCGACATGCACGCCACGACGGAGACGAAGTTCCTCGCGGCGCGGCTGGTGCCCCGGGCGGGACTCATGGAGATACAGCCGCTCAAGGTCTGCGACACCGGCGACGAGGCGGGGAACGTCGTTCGGGATGCCGCGACGGACCCCGCGTATCTCTACGCCATCCTGACGGTGTACAAGCGGAAGGGAACCGAGTGAAGGGCGAGCCAATAGACGACGAGGGGACTGAGATGGTCTGCTTGAACATGGGGCAGGTCAAGATCACGTTCCTCGACCCGACGGGCAAGCCCGCGACGGTGGGTACCCCGGATATCCGCAAATGTGGATTCGTTGTGGAAGGTCCGGGGATAGACCCGCTGCGCGTCCGGCGCGTGATCATCCCGCCGCTGGACTACAGTTCGCCGGACCTGTTGACGATCAAGATCGAGATGTACCCGGGCGACATGGGACTTGGAGATTGAAAGGAGTCTGAGATGGTAGAGGTAAGTTTCGACGTGGTGGTGGCCGGTGAGGACAAGAGCACCACACAGGGCCTCTGTACGACGAATATGCTCACAGTTCCGCGTAAGGGTGACATCGTTGAGGTTTCGGTCCCCAATCGGAAGACGACAGAGGAAGACCATACGTTTTACCGCGTGGTTCGTGTCCACCATGAACTGGAGATGGATGAGCACAGGGCGGTGGACGCCGGGACTATTTTGGTGTCCTGCGTCATTGAGCCTGTGGACGTGGACGACCCGAAAACGTGGGAGTGACTACCATGCCGACGAAGAAGACGCACACGCGGGCGTGCAAGAAGAAGGCCAAGGAGAAGAAGCCGGAGACGTATCCGACGACGTGCCGGATGGTGGTGACGCCCAAGGCCATCAAGGAGACGCTGGACCAGTTCACGGACTTCCTCGACAAGAAGATTCGTGAGAAGGGCGACGTGGCGTTCGCGTCCTCGCACGAGACGTTGGGTGTCATCGAGGAAGAAGTGGACGAACTCAAGGACGCCGTGCGTGCCAACGTCGGGCGGGATCACGAACTGCTCGACATCATGGTGTCCGCCTTCTGGGGACTCGCGAGCCACAAGCGGGGGGCATGGACATGGTGAGCGATGTGGTGGCCGTCATCCCCTTGGCTGTTGTGTTGACGATAGCGGGTCTTCTACCGGTTATCGTTTTGATCGTCCAGCACATTCGGGAGACACCGAGCAAGCGGTGCAAGGATGGTGGAGAGCACGACTGGAAGCGAGACCATTGGGAGCGGTTTTACTTCCCTCCCGGTGGGATCAGTGCCTTCTGGATCATCCGCTCAACGCACGAGGACGAGACGTGGGTCGATTACCACTACAAGTGTGTGAAGTGTGGGCAGTCCCGAGTGGAGCGCACGGCGTACGATGGAAACTATCGCCCGAGGGGGTGGTGATGGGTACCCGCGAACACAAGTGGTGCTCGACGTGTCATCGGACGCACGCGTTCGTCACCGGTGAGCCGTGCCCGAAGTCGATACGAGCGGAGGTAGTTCCCGTGAGCGACAATCCCTACGCGTTCGATCCACGCCCGCCGGAGAAGATCGAGCCGGAGAAGTGGGCACGCTCCGGCAGCGGTGCGACGGTGTGTCCGAAGTGCGGGTCGAGTCAGTCGAAGCTCCTCGACGCGTGCGTGGACATGGCGACCGACGAGCATCAGGTCATGTTGCAGTGCGAGGACTGTGGCCACTGGTACCGCGTTCCGAATCGGTACGTGCAGACGAGTGACATCGAGATCGGGGAGGACATCTTCATCCCAGTACGGAGGCCGTGATGTACGACTGGTTGACATCAATGGTATCCGTTCTGGCCATCGTGGCGTTCGGAGCCGCATTGATAGCCGTAGGTGCCGGTGCGTACCGCGCCGGGGTCGAATCAAGAGAGGGGAGTAGTATGCCGGAAGACAAGCAGGAAGAAACGAAGGAGCCGTCGGTGATCGAGTCCGCCTTGAAGCAGGACGAAGCGGCGGCGGAAGCGGCGTTTGCCGAATCGAAGGACAAGGTCGAGGCGGCGGACCGCATGGAACTCAACGAGTCCGAGCCGGTGAAGTGCGAGATCGAGCACGTGCACGTCCTGTGTACACTGGCCGAGGGTGCCGAGCTTCCGTCGTACGAGAGCGCGGGCGCGTCCGGGGCGGACCTGAAGGCCCTCAAGGACACGGTCATCCCGAGGCAGTCGGTGCAACTCGTGAAGACCGGCCTGAGGATCGCAGTGTCACCGGGGTACGAGGCACAGGTCCGCTCGCGTTCCGGCCTCGCGCTGAAGAAGCAGGTCTTCGTGCTCAACGCACCGGGGACCATCGACTGCGACTACCGGGGCGACGTGGGCGTGATCCTGTTCAACGCCGGGACGACGCCGTACGAGGTCAAGAAGGGCGACCGGATCGCGCAGTTGGTGATCGCGCCGGTCTGCCGGGGTGACCTCGTGCCGCTCAGTGCCGAGACGTTCGACGACTGCCGCCCGTCCGTGCGCGGCGAGGGGGGCTTCGGAAGTACAGGAAAGTAGTTGACGAAAGGGGGTCCTATCGTCATAGTGGAGGTCGGTGCGCCTGCCCCATTCTCCGTTTCCCACCGCACCTGGGCCATCGGCGGGCGCACCACCCCCTCCTTTTTCGACTTCATGGAGTGACATCGTGAGAGCAGTGATTTCCATCAAGAGCGCATGGGCCGAGTTGTTCGGTGCGCCCCTTGAATCCGTCGAAGACCTCCTGCGGGTCCTCGACCCACGGCGGGAGCACAGCCAAGCCTTCCGTGAGGAACGGTGGGACGGGTACCTTCGCATCAACGACGGCAACAGGTTTCCCGCCGGTCTGACCGAGCGGGTGTGTAAGCACCTCCAGTCCGAGGGGTACGACGTAGTTGTCAATCAGCCGGAAGAAACGGAGGCAATCGACACGAGTCGGATGGGTCCCTTGTACCTTGGGTGCGGGCCGAAGCGGAAGTCCCCGTTTTGGGACCATCAGCTTGAGGCCATCATGGCCATCTTGCAGAAGTCGCGGGGCGTGGTGAAGTCTCCCACCGGCAGTGGGAAGACCGAGATAATGGCCGCAGCGGCGCGGTACTTCTGGGAGGAACGCGACTGGCAGTCGATCATCGTGGTTCCGAAGAAGGGCCTCGCGGCCCAGACGGTGAAGCGGCTCAGGCACTACTACGGAAACGATCTGTCCGTCGGGCAGTGCGGTGACGGGCAGAGAACGATAGGCGACGTGACGGTGGCAACGGCGCAGACGCTCATCCACTTCATGCCGTGGCGGAAGAAGGGCCACGTCATGCCGCCGGACTTGAACCTGAAGGAACTGGTCGAGAAGGCTCAAGTCCTGTTCCTCGATGAGGCGCATCACGCGTCGGCGGAATCGTGGTACACCATCGCAATGAACAGCAAGGCCCTGCGGAAGTTCGGCCTGTCGGGGACCCCGCTGAAGAACGATGTGTTGGCGGACCTGCGACTGGTGGGTGCGACCGGTGAGATCATCTGCAACATCGAGGCGACCGGCCTGATCGAACTGGGGATCAACGCCGAGCCGAAGATACTCGTGGTGTACAGCCGCAAGGCGTCAGGCCCGGACCTCCCCGTGAAGATTTACCCGAAGTACGAGATGGGCAAGGTCATCCAGTGCAAGCGGCACCTCCCGTGGGCCGAGGCGTACACGAAGGGTGTAGTTGAGAACGAGCATCACAACCGAGCGGTCATCCGAGCAGTTGAGTGGATGGTCGATCACGGTCGGCGGGTGATGGTGCTCTGTCGCCGGAAGCCCCACTGGCGGACGCTGAAAAAGATGCTGGAGGCGACCGGCCTCCCGTTCGGTGCGTACTGGGGGGACACACCCGTCTTCGACCGTGAGGACGGGAAGCGGTTGATGCAGGAGGGTAGCATCAAGGTCATCCTCGCCACGACGATCTTCGACGAGGGCGAGGACGTACCGGCGGTGAATGGACTCGTGCTGGCCGAGGGCGTGAAGGTGTCGATCAACGCCATTCAACGGTTGGGCCGGGGCATGCGCCAGAAGAAGAAGGGGGCGAACGACCTCTGGGTGGTGGACTTCTGCCCGACGTGCCACCCGAGGTTGGCCGAGCATGCGTTGGAGCGTGTCGTTGCGTGGGAGGGTGAAGGGTACGACGTTCGGGTCTTGGAGGACTGGCCGGACGACGACGAGGAACTGAACCTGCCTTTCGCGACATGGGACTTGACTTCTAGCGTTTCGTGAGCAGACTACGTCGTTGGGAATGGACGGACGATGCCAACGGTCACGGGACCGGCATGCCCCGCGCATGCCGGAAAGTCAACTCTTGCCTCTAAACTGGACGACGTTGAGTCCATCGCGCAGCGAGTCGCGCATCTAGAGCGCGACATCGCGTCGTTCACTGCTATCGATATCACCACCCTCTACGAGCAGTTGTTCCTCCGACACTTCGGTGTCAAGACGCGCACCGCTGGGAAACCCCACGCTCAGAAGTTCCTGACCCGGGTGAAGGAATTGTGTACGAAGTTCGGTATCGACCCCGAGACGTACATCGTCGCCCAAATGGATGCCCTCAAGCCGTGGTTGTCCGAGCCTCGACAGGTGGCCCGGAAGATGCGCTTCCAGCCAAGCATGCTCTCCGGTGAGAACGCGGCGAGGCGGTACAACGGGTACCTCATCACCGCGTATTACCGCATGCGGAAGGTGGACGCACGTGCGCTCGATATCCAGTCGTACGAGGGGAAGATGGTGAGTCAGGCGTACGCCGACGAACTGGAGATCGTGAGTGACTACGTCGATGAGGTATACGCCGGTGGCAAGCAGACGTACGAGCAGATAGCGACGAGTGAGAAGCGGACGCCCGCGTGGTTCGCGTTGGTCAGTACGAGCAAAGACCTGAAGGTGGAGGTGTTGCGGTCGGGCATCGTGGACGTGTACGGTCTGAAGTATCTCAGGAAGCTCAGAAGGCTCATCCGGTTCAAGGTGGCCCTCGCTACGTGCGAGCGGTATAGGGCTGGGTTGAGTGCGCGGCTGGCGGCTCGCGATAGCTTCACGTGGAACGACTTCGCGAGCGCAGTGAAACGACTGGTACCGCCCCGAAAGCGTGGGAACGAGGCGGACCTGACCGGCATACCGGGGGCAGAGTGGGGAAGGCATGGTTGACGAAGTAGGAACCTACGGCGAGCAATTCGGGGAAGCGTTCCAGAAACACATTCTGGCCGTGGCCGCTCGCATTCCGGGGTTCATCATTCGATACCGGACGGCACTGAGTCACACGTACTTCGTGAACAAGACGCATCGTGTGGTGGCCCAAACACTGTTCGACCACGTCGATCAGCATCAGAAACTACCGACGAAGGTCACGCTGTTCGAAGAAGTGAAGGCCGCGTCCGGCGACGACGACAGCGGTAAGTCCGAGATCAAGGCACAGAAGGCCGTTGACGGTCTGTACAACGAAGACATCTCCGACGCGAATGCGGTCATGCAGAAGACCATCGAGTTCGGGAAGCTCCAAGCGATGGTCAACGCGGTGCTCTCCGGTGCGGAGGAAATCCAGAAGGGCAACCGCAACATCCTTCCGCTCATCCACGAGGCGACCCTCGTGGGCGAGGACATCCTCAACGTCGGACTCGACTTCAAAGAGGGCATGGCGGATAGACTTGCTAAGTATCTACTCCACGAGGATGACGAGCGGCTCGACGTGTTGCCGACTGGCATCGACCATCTGGACTACGCGCTCGACGGTGGCATCTCGCGTGGCGAACTGGCCGTGGTGCTCGCTCCCCCGAAGAAGGGCAAGACGACGACCCTGATCAACATCGGGTTCGGCGGGCTGGCGTGTGTGTTGGGATTCAACGTCGTGCATTACACTCTGGAAATGTCCGAGAAGAAGGTGATGGCGCGGTACGACGACCGCGTGGCCGGTGCAGCCATCAAGTACAAGAAGTACGCCCCCGAGAAGTTCATCAGCACGCTTGAGAAGCGGATCACGAAGCTCATCAGGGGACGCCTGTTCGTGAAGGGGTACCCGACGCGGTCCGCGACACCGACGATGATCCGTACCCACCTGTCACTGCTGGCGAGTCGCGGGTTCGTGCCGGACATCGTGATCGTGGACTACGCGGACATCATGAAGGCCGAGCGGCGTCTGGGTGAGATGCGACACGAGCAGGCCGGGATATACGAAGACCTGCGGCAGATCGCTGGCGAGTTCAACGTGGGGGTGTGGACGGCGTCACAGGCACCGAAGGGTACGCTGGACAAGGAGTCGCTCACGTTGGGTGACTTCGCGGAGGCGTTTGAGAAGGCCGCTATCATCGACGCCTGCGTGGCGTTCAGTCAGACATCCGAGGAAAAGGTGAGTGGCACCTGCCGTCTGGTGCTGGCCGGTCTGCGCAATCAGGAGGATGGGCGGGTTGTACAGTGCCGTATCAAGCGCGACCGCTGCAACATCCGCTCGCTCGCCTTGACCGACGGATCGCACGTTCCAGTGCCCACGCCTTACGACGATGACGACGACGAGACTACGAAGAAGGTCAAGCAGAAGATCACCGTCCACAAGGCCAAGACGAACATCAAAGAGATGATCAAGGACAAGGGGCCGCAAACGGGCAAGAAGAAGATGAAGATCACCAAGCACGTGAAGTGAGGGGGAATGGGATGCCACTTGTACAGGTACCACCGGGGTGTGAGGGCTGCGGGGCCTGCTGCATGGACATGATCGTGGACGTGGAAGACGGCTGCGCGATGCGCGAGGACTTCACCGAGGTAGTCGCGGGCAAGCGCATCATGAAGCGGCAGGGCGTGGACAAGCACCGGATGTGTGTGGCCCTCGATCCGTTATCCATGCGCTGCACGGAGTACGAGAACCGCCCGAGGGTCTGCCGGGGGTTCACCCGGGACACGCCGGACTGCGTCGAGTGCGTGTCGCGCCTCTCGATGAGTCAGTTGAACGCGCACGAGGAAAGGGTCGAGCGGGTGCTCAAGGCGGCGGTGGCGTTCGCGGAGCAGGCGGGGTACCACCCGACGGTACACCGCGACCGCGATGGCAAGACGGAGGTGTACCTCCAGAAGGCCCACGTGGTCAGTACAGTGTCGGACGCGGAGATGCAGATTCACGAGGACAGTCTGAAGCGGACCATGTGGGATTCGCTCTGATGGCGCGAACGTACACCGGACTCACCGAGTACCTCGACCGTCGTCTGGGTTCGCACTCCGGCAATGGGCCGGAGTACCAGTACTACTGTCCATTCTGCATCGACCGTTTGGGCGACGAGTCCGACAAGAAGAAGCTCTGGGTCAACACGTCGAAGGGCGTGGCCGTCTGCTATCGTTGCGGGTTTGGTGCCCGCAGCATCCGCTCGCTGTTCAAGTCGATGAACGGCGGGCGTCTGCTGGCCGAGGAACGAGACATCATCAAGGGCGAGGTGGCCCGGACGACCGAGGCGGTCAACAAGCAGGTGATCATGATCCTGTACGGGGACAAGGACGAGAAGCTCAACCTGCGCCGAGTGTACACCCCACGGGAGATGATCCCGCTTGCCCCGGAATTCGATTCCCCCAGACCACTGTCCCGTGTAGGCGTTCGGTACCTCAAGGGGCGGGGTTGCACGAAGGAACTCGCGGAGACGTTCCACATCGGGTACTGCCCGACGGGAGAGTACGCGGGATACCTCGTGTTCCCGGTGTGGCAGGGGTCCGAGCAGGTGTACTTCACGACGAGATTCGCTGGCAACTCACCGTTGAAGTCGAAGAACCCGAAGAACCGGGACGGGTACTACGACAAGAGCCACTGCCTCCTGAACTTCGACAACGTGATTGGCGCGGAGGTGGTGACGATAGCCGAAGGTCCCTTCTCCGTGATGGCGCACGAGCATGGTGTCGGGCTGATGGGGAAGACGATAAGCGACGAGCAGATCGGCCTGTTGGAAGTGCTCGCGGCGTACGGTACGAAGGAGTTCGTGGTGTCTCTCGATGCCGACGCTGGCATGAACGCCGAGCAGGTGTACGATGACCTCGTGGACCGACTACCGAAGGTGACGCTCCTGTCACTGTCGCACGGTGACCCGGATGACAACAAGGGCGACCTGCCGACGCTCATGGAGGGTCGTGGAGAGCCGACACTCGCGGACCGCGTCGGTTTACGTTTGTCGGGTGACGCGCTCAAAAAGCCACTGAAAAACCTTGCAATGGGTCGTACAGGTACATATACTCCTAAGCGGAATCAACGGGGAGGCCGACGATGATCGGTTGTGCCCCGCCGAAAGGAGAGAAGCGATGACCCTCAAGGAGAAGCTGCGTGCCGCACGTGCCGCTATCGACGAGGATGGCGGACAGTACTCACTCCGAGGTTTCCACCTCACCAACCCCACCCCGATTTACTTCCGTGAGTCACCGGCGGCACTACTGGACCTCCTGAAGAACCAGCAGGACAACACCGCACACATCGACGGCGAGGAACTCACGAGCGACATCGGTCTGGCCGGGGAAATCAGTGGGACCCCGTGGCGTCTGACGAAGGCTGCGTTCAGTGACCTCTGTCACTTCACGAAGACGCCGGTGTCGTTCATCAAGCGGCTCGCGAAGATCGACGAGACGCAGGCTGTGGACACGCTCCGCACGATGATCGATGCGTACTTCCACACGGCGTCGAAGAAGTTGCTCGTGATCGACTCGTCGTCGGGGTACGTCTTGGGCATCGTCGGCAAGGAGACGTACAAGCCGCTGTCCAACGTGGACCTCGTGAACTGGGGTCTGTCGTCGGGCATCGGGCTGGGGGTGAGCGAGGCGTGGGTGAACGGCCCCAACCTGCGCGTCACGTTCGTATCCGAGACGCTCAACGTGAAACCGTGCCCCAACGACATCGTCCAGTTCGGGATGGCTCTTGAGAACTGGATCAACGGTGACGGGTCCGCCAAGGCGAGTGACTACGCGCTCCGTCTGGTCTGCACGAACGGGATGACGGCGCGGGTCGGCGGGCACACGAACATCATCCGGCACACCGGCGATGTACAGATGGCGGTCCAGAAGGCCATCGTCGCATCGTCCAAGCGGGCGAAGCACATGGCCCCGGCGATGAAGGCCGCTGCGACCATGTACCTCGATGACGAGGGCATCCGGCAGGTCCGTTCGTTCATCCGCGACGGCAAGAACGGCGGGAGTCAGGCCCTCGACAACAAGGTCACGAAGATCGCGCAGGTCGAGGCGCAGAAGGAAGGTCGGGAGGAATTCGAAGTGTCCCTCTGGAACTTCGTCAACGGTACGACGGAGGTGGCCCGGGACACCAAGAGCATCGAGCGCAAGGTCGAGATCGAGTCGCTCGCGTACAAGACGTTGGCGCGGTATGCAGTCGAGGTGAAATAGAACAGGAGACTACGATGGCGGACGCAGTGCAGAAGGCGGCGGGGAAGGTCGCGAAGATCATCGAGGACACGGTGCAGGCCGAGGTGATCGCACGGGTGAGGAAGTACAAGGCGTCGAACGATTCGCTGCGCAAGGAACTCGACGCGGCCAAGAAGAAGGTGGCCGGGATGGATGCCGAATTCAAGCCGCAGGTGCAGCGGGCGCAGGACGCCGAGAAGCGCGTGGCGGAACTGGAGACACGCGTCAACGAACTCAGCCTGAACGTGCAGGCACTCCAGTCGCAGAACCTCCAGTTGCAGCAAGAGGCCCAAGCCGCGAAGGCGTAACACAGTGTATTCGGAGTGCGGTGGGAAACCCTCGCTGAAAAGCGCGTGCCGTAGTTGCCCGAATCGGGGCGACTGCTTCGCGAAGGCCGCGCTATCCAGCACGGTGTATCTCCTGCCCGAGCCAAAGCTCCCACCGCCCCCGGAACCGAGTAAGCAGATGACGATGTTGCCGGTGGGGAAGGGTACGACTGATGCCGCTCAAGGGAAGACCAAAGGTCGTCCTGAAGAAGAAGGGGCCAAAGGTCAAAATACGGGGCGTCGTGGTCACCGCAAAAAAGAAGGCCAAGGCCAAGAAGAAAAAGAAGGCCGAAAAGAAGGCCAAGCGAAAGGCCGCAAAAAAGGCCGTCGCTCCCGTACCAGAGTTCGCGCCAAGTAGTCTCATCGTACCGCCCGCTCCGAATGAACCAAAGAGCGGGTGTCTCTATTGCCCGCTGTTCCCGTTCCACAAGGACTTCGGGGACTTCGCGCCCCACTATCAGCGTGACGCGCAGAAGATCATCGACAAGGAAGGCGACCCGTACGAGATCAACTCGCGCAACGTCCGCGAGCGTCCGTTCAAGAAGGTGAAGGTCCTGTTCGTCGGTGAGGCCCCGGGAGCGAACGAGG
>Ga0272441_10005245_pt1 | contig 22740 bp, 20 predicted proteins | sample SSMProp6N_FD_193582 | JGI IMG/M metagenome (GOLD analysis project Ga0272441, IMG submission 193582) | Marine sediment archaeal communities from Little Sippewissett salt marsh, Falmouth, MA, United States - SSM-Prop-6N | ecosystem: Environmental > Aquatic > Marine > Wetlands > Sediment ... | reverse complement strand
GAGGGCGGGCTCAAGGTCGGGGCCGTCGTCACCATCGAGCCGGGCATCTACATCCCCGATGAGGCGATCGGCGTGCGGATCGAGGATGATGTCGTCGTGACGAAGGACGGCCGGCGAAACCTGTCATCGAGAATCCCCAAGACGGCCGCGGCGATCGAAAAGATCATGGCGGGGAAGTAGGAAGCGACGAAGCGACGAAGCGACGGAGCGACGAAGGCACGGAGGGGATGATGGAGAATGGATGTGAAATGAAAGCCCGCGCCGTGAACGACGCGGGCTTTCGGCGCGCAGCGGGTTGATCGAAGGTGCGGGGCGATCAATCCTCCAGCGTGAGGGTGGCCAGTTCCTCGCCCGGGCGCAGCTCCTTCTCGAAGTGCCGGTACTGCCGGGCGATGTGCATGCCGGCCTTCGTGTAGAGGCGCAGGGCGCCGGTGATGTTCTCCGCATCGGCGTGCAGGGCCGCGTGCCTCTTGCCAAGCCGGTGGAACTCGCCGAACGAGTGCCGCAGGAGCGCCAGGCCGAGCCCCTTGCCGCGCCAGGCCCGCCGAACGCCGAGGATACCGATGTAGCCCGTGGCGGGATCCTCCTCGGCCTTCGGCCAGCAGATGGACACGCCCGCGATCTCATCATCGGCAAACGCGACGAACCAGAGGCTCTCATCGAGGTCCGGATCGTGCTCGGTCCAGTGCCTGAACCGCTCGTAGGCCTCTTCGTCGGACTTGGGCGCAAAACCCCAGTGATCGCGGAAGATCTCCTCGTCGGCGGCGGAGATGGCCCGGCCGTGCTCGGCGACGGTGACGGGTCGGACCTCGATGCCCTCCGGCCACACCGGCGCCTCGGGCGGGCCGTCGAAGTCGATCCGCATGAACACGAAGTGCCGCGCGACCGTCATGTCTCGATCGCGGAGCAGCGCGGCGCTGCGTTCATCGCCGGCCACGGCCCAGCTCTGCAGAGTGAGCCGCGCCCCTTCGGGCGCTCGGGAGGTGATCTGGCGGGCGCGCTCCTCGGCCCACTGGACGAGGTACGAGCCGATGCCGCGATCGCGGCACTCCGGGTGCACATCGCCGATCATCCGCGCCTGGACGAAGGGCGGCTGGGCCATCACTTTCACGCAGCCGACGACCTTCCCCTGGGGCGACTGGACAACGCGGACGTCCTCGCCGACCGTGCAGTCGGGCGCTGTCCAGAACATGTTGAACCGCCGGGCGAAGCCCGTCGTGTGGCCGAGGACTTCTCGCTCGTTCATCTCATAGAGCTCGACGGCGGCGGAGAGATCGTCCATCGTCGCCGGCCTGGCCCTGAAACCGTCGGGGAGAAGCTGGCGTATCGCCTCGGTCATGTTTCCCATTGTAGCGTGCATGGTCCTGACTCCGTATATCGGGAATGTTCGTGAAACTTGGTGCGTTCAGGCGCACCGGCGCGCACGGATCGCGCACGAGCCTTGCGGGCCGCTGGAAACCCTTCTGTCAGGGGGCGAGCCCCGGAGGCCGAATCAATGCTGAAGCAAGAGAAACGGCCGCCCAAATCGGACGGCCGTCAGCAAGCAAAACTCAGTTTGCCGTTCCGCTTCAAGCAGGTCCGGGGGGCGAGGGGCTCCAGTTGTTAAGGTCGACACAGATCATTACGCACTGCTCCTTCGCTGACGGTCTGAAGCGATTGGCTGAAAAGTGTTGGTACTATGATGATCGCCCTTTCAGATTGCAAGCGAAAAACGGACTTTTTTCTGGACTTTTTCCTGCGGCCCATCAACGCCCGATGCGCTGGACAATCAGAATTCCCAGTCCGGCTGCGGCGCGGGCAGGCGCAGCACGCCGTCGAGTTGCGCCAGAAGATCGGCCGGCGCGGCGAGATCATCGGTGATCGCCAGGCCCGTCGCGGGACCCACGCCCAGCCAGAGTCGGGTGAAGGCGCCGACCGAAGCGGTCATCGTGGGCAGAGCGTCATCGGCGCCGCGCTGAGCGCCGGATGAGGCTCCGATGGTGGCCACATACTCGCCGGCCACGCCGCACCACGGCGCATCATCACCCAGGAAACGCGCGATGGGATCGGTGAGCATCAGGTTGAAGCGCACTTCCCCGCCCGGCACCTTCGTTTTCGCCAGACAGGCGGGCAGATCGCAGATGCGCATCTGCCACCACGAGAGGCTGATCGCCCGCGCCGCGTACGTGCCCTCTTCCGTGAGCCTCTTCGTGCGGAAGGGGCGCCGCAGCAGAGACTGCATATGGATGTCGGGCGGATCGATCATCATGATGCCGTGCACCTGATCGCCGAGCCCCTTGAGCACGCCCAGCAACTCCAGGAATTGTCCTCTTGTCTGCCAGGCCATCCACTTCACGCGATAGGGGCCGTATTCGACGTCCTGCGGAACCGCCAGCCAAAGGTGATGGCTCAGCCCTCCGCCGGGACCGTCAAGGAAGCCCAGCCCGAAGCCGTGCGGCGAGAGCGCCGTCTCGAAGCGCGTGCTCGCCGCCACGACCGTGCATGAACCGTGCGCCAATCGTCGCTGCAGCCGGTTCTCGTGCATGATGGCCCAGTCATCCTTCGTCAATCGGCGCGGCGCGCGGCGGGCGGGCTCAACTTGCAGCGCTGCCGGATCGAAGGTGTTCTCGCGGACGTAGGCGCCGGTCCCGAAGCCGAGCCGGTTGTAGAAGCCCTGATCGAACATGCCCAAGCCGGCGACGGCCGCCCCGTCAGCCGCATCCAAGGCGATCGCTGCCGCCGTCAGCTCGCCGGCCAGGCCGCGCCGGCGGGCCACGCGGCTCGTGGCCACCGCGGCCACGCAGCAGAGCGACAAGTCATCCCGGAGATAGCGCACCGTCCCCGGCGCGGTGACGGCGACGGCCTCGGCCGCCCCATCCACGTCCGCCACCAGCCCCCGCCCCTCCTCGACGAACCACTCGATGGCGTCCGGATGCTCGTCCTTCAGCCAGCCGACTTCCTGGAAGATGCGGCGGACGGCCTGCCGATCCCGCGCCGAATCGTACTCTCGGTATGACATGGCCCGGATTCTACCGGTCCACGCCTTCGCGGCCGCATCCGCCCGTCACATCGTGGTCAGACACACGCCGCGCCGGCGGATGTGGGCGCGGGCTCCGGCACACCCGCCTGCACCGCCAGTCGCTCCTGCGCCGCCTCGATGATCTGTCGCAGCAGATCGGCATATCGAAGCCCGGCGAATTGGGCCATGAAGTTCACCTTGCCGTCCCAGCACCAGCCCGGATTGGGATTCACCTCCAGCAGCTTGATTTCGCCCTGTGCATCGGCGCGGAAGTCAAACCGCGCGTAATCCCGGCAGCCGAGCCGCTCGAAGAGAAGCGCGGAGAGGTCGACGAGCTGGCGCTGCTGTTCGTCGTCGAGCTGGGCCTCGCGATAATCGATGTCGGTCCAGTAGGGCGATTCGGGGATCCACTTGGACTCATATCCCAGGATTCGGGGCAGATCCGGATCGAGCCGGCTGAAGTCCACCTCCATAGCCGGCAGCGTCCGCAGCCCCGGCCCGGGGTTGCCAATGACGGTGACGCTGTACTCGGCGCCACTGAGGTACTCCTGCACGAGAATGGGCCGGCCGGGCAGTTGCTCGCGAAGCTCGTTGAGGTAGGTGACGAGATCCTCGGGCGTCTGGACGACGGCATCCTTCGTGATGCCCAGGCTGGCATCGCCGAAGTTGGGCTTCACCAGGGCCGGCAGCGCTGCGGGAATGTTCGCCGCCTGATCGGCGGGATCAAAGTACGTCTCGGCCGGAACCGGCACCTCCACGGAAGCCGCGATCGCCCGCACGAGCGACTTGTTGTAGCAGAGGCCCAGGCAGGCCGGGCCCGCGCCCGTATACGGAATCCCGAGCATCTCCAGGATGGCCGGGACGTGAAGCTCGAGGAACGCGTCGTTGTTGAACCCCTCATCGCAGAGATTGAGCACGAACGCAGGCGGGTCGGCGCGAAGCTCGCTCAGCAGCGACGCGTGATTGTCCAGATAGCGGAAGGAATACTCGCCCATCTCCCCCAGCGCGTGCTTGAGCCGATTGACGGTCTCAATGTCCTCGGGGTTGAAATGTCCATCGCGCTTGAGGATGTCCGGCAGGCGCGGATCGCCGAGGATGACGGTAACGTGAGGATAGAGAGGCTTGCGTGACCGCGGCCGGACCGCGGCGCGGTGCGGCGCCTGGGCGGAGACGAGCATCCGATGCGCCATCATCCCCAAATCCTGCCGCCGCGCCGAATCGGACTCGACGGTTCCGTGATGGCGAATCGCCTGAAACCCGACCTGATCCAGCAGATCCGAAATGTGGCCGCGCGTATACAGCCGCTCGGCATAAAACTGGTCGGCGATCACTCCGCGCTCGGCGTGGACGACGACCTCGCGCGAGATCAGACGCGCCTCGTCCTGGGCGAGGGATCGCTCCCGGCAGACGAAGTGATTCTCGTCGATCCACTCCCACGACCGCGGCTCGAAGTTTGTCCGAACCCATTCGCCGTCCGCCAGATCCAGCACCACGGAGCCGCCCGACCGGAGGACGCGCATCACCGACTGAAGCACGGCAACGTCATCATCCTCACGATCGAAGTAGCCGAAGGAATTTCCCAGGACGGCCACGCAGTGGAAGGACTGCGCCGGAAGCCGGAATCGGCGGGCGTCGCCCTCATGGAACGTCACGTTCAGCCCGAGCTGCTTGGCGCGCTTGCGCGCCAGCCGGATCAGGTACCGTGACCGATCCAGCCCCACCACGTTGCGGAAGCCCCGACGCGCCAGCTCCAGGCAGTGCCGTCCCTGGCCGCAGCAGAGATCGAGGATCCGATCGTTGGGCTCGATCCCCGTGCTGCGAACGAGCAGATCCACATCCTGGAGCGTGTTGGTGTCGTTCTCGACGACGTCACCGTCGGTCTTCAGGTAGATCGAGTTGAACAGGGTGCGCCACCAGTCCGAGGGCAGGTGGCGCTCCAGGTCGGGCACCGGCCCGATGGTACGGCCGGTCGGCCCGTTGCGGCGCTGGGGCTTGCGGGCCGCCTCGGGGGAAGAGGCGGCCTTGGGAGGGAAAGGGTCTGTATGGTTGGTCATCGGATTCCTGACTCCGGCCGGCGGGTCGCCGGGTTCGCCGATTCGCGCTCGCTCGCGTTGTCCCCGGACCATGAAGGGGCCACGGGGACCGCCATTTTATCTCTCGTCTCGCCGGCGCAACCGCTCGACTCCCGCCTAGCGATTTTTTTCTTGACGGCCGATCACTCCGCCGGACCGCCGCCCCGGGCCAGGCCGACGAAGTAGGTGCCCTCGTCGACCGGTGTGAACATCACGCAGTCGCCGGCCCGCGCGCCGTGGCGCTTGAACCAGGACCGCCAGATGCGCGTCCGCAGGCCCTTGCGCGGGCCGACGATGTCCGTCTCGATGGTCGGCCCCTCGTGCAGCATCAGTTGAATCGGGCGGCCTGCCTGGCGCTTCGTGCGGCCGCCGATGGCCCAGTCGGGAAAATGGTCGAGCACGGCCGTCACGTACAGGCTGCCGTGCCGCAGATTGCCCTCGGTGATGGGGATAGAGAAAGATCCGCCGGCCCCGTCGCGGCGGCGCCAGGCGGGCTCCTCCTCCAGCGCCAGCCACGCCCGACCCTGGAGGGGGGGGATCGCGGGCCCGCTGTCGGTCGGCTCGACGTCGGTGAGCCAGATGAGCGTGCAGAAGAGGCTGTCGCGCTTCCAGCGCCAGAACGCCTCATCGCCGCAGAGGACATCGTTGTAATCGCGCTGAATCTGCCGGATGCGACGCGGCGTGAGGCCGGACTCGAACATCACGTGCTCGGCGAGGGCGGCGGCGCGGTACGGCCCCGCCGACTGCTTGAAGTAGATCCGCTCGCCCGGCTCGATCGCCTCGTACGGGTCGCGGGCCTGGCGGGTGAGCCGGCACTCGACCGTCTTCGTGCCGTCCAGCACGAGATCGAGGTAGCGCTTCATCATGATCGCCACGTGGATCATTCCCCGGTTCCCGGTCGATTCGGCGCGCCGCCGCAAGCCGCCGCGCCCTGATGGTCCGTTTCCCTACTGTCCGCCTGTCCGCGCCAGGCGCTCGATCACCTGCGTGCTTCCGAGCCCGGGGCGAGGAGCGAGGATGCGCAGATCCAGGCCCAGTTCCTGCGTCACATCGTACTCGTTGATCTCCTCCGGCCGATAGTCGCCGCCCTTGACGTAGATGTCCGGGCGGATCGCGCGGAGCAGGTCGTGCGCCGTCGCCTCCTCGAAGACGATGAGGTAGTCGATGCACTGCAGCTCGGAGAGGATGTCCAGCCGGTCACGGATGGCATAGACCGGCCGGCCCTCGCCCTTCTGGGCCCGCACCTGGTCATCGGAGTTGACGGCGACGATGAGCACATCGCCGAGGCTCTTGGCTTCGCGCAGGTACGCCACGTGCCCGGCGTGGATCACGTCGAAACAGCCGTTGGTGAAGACGATGCTCTGTCCTGCTTCCCGATGGACCGCGATCTCGATGAGCAGTTCCTGGAGCGTGCGCACCTTGCCGTCCAGCGGGCGGCTCTGGCGGAGGATCTCTCTCAGGACGTTGGCGAAGGGGATCGGCCGGGCGCCGAAGACCTCGACCTCCAACCCGGCGGCGGCGTTGGCGAAGCGCACCGCCTCGGGCCAGGTGAGCCGGTTGGCGCGGCCCGCGGCGAGAGCCGCAAGAACGATATCCCCGGCTCCGGTCACGTCATAGACGCTGCGGACCACGGTGGGCACCAGGACGGGATCACCCCCGCGCTCCTCGAGCAGCGCCCCGTGCTTGTCGAGCGTGAGGACCACCGCCTCCAGATCGAGTTCGCGGCCGAGTTTGGCCGCCAGGCCGGCATTGTGAATCTGCGAGGCGTCGATGGGTGTGTCGAGCCCGGTGGCCAGCTCCGCCTCGGACCGATTGGGCGTGATCGCCGTCGCTCCCCGGTATTTGCCGTAATCCTCGATCGCCGCGGGATCGACGATGATGGGCCTGCCCCTCGCCCGACAGAGTTCGATCAGCCGCCGGCACAGGTCATCGCAGCACACGCCCTTCTCGTAATCCTCCAGGCAGACGATGTCCACACCCGCCAGCTCCGCTTCGATGCGCGACAGCAGGGCATCGCAGACCGCCTCGTCGATCGCATCGCGCGATTCGACATCGACCCGGAACATCTTCTGGGGATGGCGATGCTGGGCGAGGCCGATGATGCTCTGCTTGATCGTGGTGGGGCGGGCGGCGTCCTCCATCAGACCCTCGACATCACAGCCCTCCGCGGCCAGGGCATCACGGACCGAACGGCCCTCCGTGTCGGGGCCGACCACGCCGAAACACAGGACGCGGCCCTTGAGGGCCCGCAGGCAGAGGGCCACGTTGGCCGCTCCGCCCGGCCGATCCTCGTTGTGCGAATGGCGCAGCACCGGCACCGGGGCATCGGGACTCAGCCGCTCCGCCGCTCCGTAGACGTGCCGGTCAAGCATGAAGTCGCCCACGACCATCGCCGTGAACGGCTTGTAGGTGGCGAGTTTGTTCAGCAGGGTGGGCATGGGGGACGAAGCGACGGAGAGGCGGAGCGACGAAGCGACGGAGGGACGAAGGGCGGTGGGCGGTGGACGAAGGTCAGGGAGCGGACAGGCGTGCGACAGCGGCGAGGGTGAGATCCTCCAGCGCGGCGGCGCCTTGGAAGACCTCGATGGCCAACTCCGGCACGACCAGCGGCGCCGGCCAGGCGTCCAAGTCTATCAGGCGACGGACCTTGACCCAATCCTTGCCGGTCAGAACCACCGCGTCGAGGCCGTCGGCCAGACGCCGGACCCGCTCCAGAGTCCCCTCCGTGTACCGCGCGTGGTCATCCACGGGCACGTTCACCGCGACCGATGCGCCGGCGTCGGAGACTTGGCCGAGGATCGCCTGCGGCCGCGCCACGCCGAGCATGGTCAGGACGCGCTTGCCCTCCAGCCAGTCGATGCCGGCCTCCTGAGCTCCGGCCTTCGGGTCATGAATCGTCAGGCCCGTCCAGATGTGGCGCGTCCAGGCCAGCGGCGGCCGGCCGTGCCGCGACTCGATGCGCTGGCCGAGCTTGAGATCCACCGACGCGGCGCGGGTCACGATCACCGCATCTGCCCGCCGCAGGGCGGACGCCGGCTCGCGCAGGTAGCCGGCGGGAAGGAGGCGGTCGTTCAGCGCCGGGTGCCCCGCGTCGATCAAGACCAGATCAAGATCGCGATGCAGGCGCCGATGCTGAAAGCCGTCATCCAGCAGAACGCAGTCGACATCCGGATGCTGCGGCAGATATCGGCGCAGGGCGGCGAGGCGATCCGGCTGAGCCAGCACATCGGTATGCGGCAGAAGCTCTTCATGTTCGGCCTGCTCATCGCTCACGCCCCCCCGTGGCGCCCGGTAGCCGCGCATGGCGATCACCGGCCGATGGTCATGCTTCAGCAGAAGCCTCGCCAGCCAGCGAACGAAAGGCGTCTTGCCCGTCCCGCCCACAACGACGTTCCCGACAGAAACCACGGGCACATCGATCCGTTGCACGCCGATGCTGCGGTCGAAGCGGCGATTGCGCGCCGCGATCGCGGCGCCGTAGAGCCACGAGGCCGGCACGGTCAGGGGCGCAAGACAGGCCGGCAGCGGGCCGCTCACGAGCCACCATCCTCGCCCGGCGCAGAATCGCCGCGGCCCTGATTCTCCCGCCGGCGGCGCAGCGCTTCCCTCAGCTCGGCCCCGGCCCGCTCGATCTCCTTCTCATACTCGCGCCGGTGAAGGCGCATCGACACCAGGATATCGACGCACGCTGTGAGCAGAATCGCCAGGGCCAGCAGCAGGGCGATGCTCCACGCGATGAGATACTCCGGCTGATGGGCCGGGATTTCACGATCGAGATAGCTCAACCCCCGAACGAAGGCGGGCAGGGACAGGAGCATGAGGAACACGGACAGGCGGCGCACCCGCCGGCGCTGCTCGGGCACCTGAGGCCGCCCCAGGCGGGCCCAGAACCACACCAGCCCTGCGGCCAGGAGGATCGCCAGAGGAACGGTCAGGCGAGGATCGACATGGACCGAGACGATCATCGGCCCTCCTCCCGCACGCGGGCCAGCCACGGCCCGAGCCGGCGCATGGGCAGGCCCATCACCGTCGCCGGATCACCTTCACACTCCAGGGGCCAGCCGGCGCTGAGCCGGTCCTGAAGATTGTACGCACCGGCCTTGCCCCGCCATTCGCCTGAGCGCACGTACCGATCGATCTCCCGGTCGCTGACGTGGCCGTATCGAACCGTGGCGCGATCGACCAGCAGCCAGCGCCGGCTGTCGGCCAGCGAGATCAGACACACACCGGTTATCGTTTCGTGCGTCTCATCGCGCAGCGCGACAAGCATGCGCCGCGCTTCGCCCGCCGAGGCGGGCTGGCCGAGGATGCGCTCATCGTGCACACAGACGGTATCGGCGGCCAGGATGGTGCCCCGCTGCTCGCCGGCGTGAAGCAGGGCGTCGGCGACCCAGCGCCCCTTCAGGTAGGCCAGGGCCGCGACCCAGTGAGCAGTAGAGACATCTCCCGGCGAAAGATCGCCATCATCCACCTCGGCCGGGCGGAGCCGCACGGCCACGCCCGCCTCCGCCAGCAGCTTCCTTCGCCTCGGCGAGCGGCTGGCCAGCCAGACGGGGCCGGAGGTGGACGGCAGGAACATCACGTCGTCGTTTCCTCCAGCGCCGGCGGCGTGGCAGAGCCCCGGCCGGGCCTTCGCCCGCCGTCGGAGCCGGCGAGCACTGCATCCACCCGCTCCAGCACATCCTCCACGCTGATGAGCCGCATCAGCTCGTCCCCCCGCTTTCCATCGCGGTAATTGATCGTCTCGCCTGGCTGGGGCTCATATTTCCGCACCACCGCTTCCGGCCGACGGTAGGGCCCCACCAGCGCCGGGTCGGTGGGACCGAAGAGGGCCACGCACGGCCGATCGAAACCGACCGCCACGTGCAGCGGCGCCGAGTCGTTGGCAATGACCAGATCAGCCTCAGCGATGACGGCCATCGTCTGGCCGATCGTGGTCCGCCCGACCAGATCGACGATGGCCGAGGCCGCTTCGCTCGCCGGGTCCACCAAGTCCTCCACTTGCCTGGACTCGTCCGGTCCGCCGACCACGACCAGCCGCTGATGGCCACGATCAAGAAGCGGCCGGGCCAGTTGTCGCCAACGCTGGATGGGCCAGCGTTTGCTTGGCCAGCGGGCCGTCGGGGCGAGGACGGCGTAGCGGAGGCCGGCCAGCCCCAGTTGGCGTTGCCGGTGAGCCCACCAGTCCCGGTCGTCCCGGGCGACATAGAGGCGCATGTCATGCACGGGCTCGATGCCCTCTCCGCGCAGCAGCGAGAGCATCTGATCGACGGTGTGCCTCTCGGGATGGGCCGGATGTCGAACGTTATAGCCCAGCCACGCCAGCTCCCGGGCCTGGCGATATCCGACGCGGCGCCGCGCGGCGGCAAGGAAGCTGATGAGCCCGCTGCGTCCCAGGCCCTGGCAGTCCAGCACCAGCTCATACTGCCGTCGGCGAAGGTCCCAGAACCAGCGGAGCATTTCGCCGAGGGCCGCCGGGTTCCGCCACCAACGCGCGAAGCGGGATCGCGGAAACGGGATCACCTCGTTCAATGCCGGATGGGCCGCGATCGCCGCCGCGAACGTATCCCGGACCACCCAGTCAATTCGGGCCTGGGGGTAGGCCCGGCGCAGGCTGGCCAAGACCGGAACCGTGCGACAGACATCGCCCAGGGCGCTGGGGCGCACGATCAGGATGCGTCTGGGTGGTCTGAAGTCGGCCATGCCGAGCCTGGCGATTTCGCCTCCGCGGACTTTATTCGGACGAAAACGGATATCATAGCCCCGCGGAGTGGGTCTTCGTCGGCATTCTGATTCAGTTGGAAGGAAACCGCCGGCCCGGCGGCAGCGTAGCCTGAGATGTGTGCAGGAGTTCGGCGATGGCGTCCGCCGAAAGGTGAGCGGGCGGCTTGGCTCCGACGGCCTCAATCGCCGATATCTTCTGCGAGGCCGGCACGGGGGGGATGGGGGAGTTGACAGAGGCCGCTTGCGACCCCGATAGTTGACTTCTTATGCTGACCCGTACCCCGTAGGGGTGATGCATGGTGACCGATCGCCAGCCAACCGACGAGCCGCTCGAGGAGAGTCCGGGACCGGCCGTGCCCCTGCGCCTGGAGGAAACCAGCGACGGCTCCACGCAGCCGGTCGAGGTGGAGAACGGCTCGGATGCCGAGCTGGCCTCCGAGAGCTCCAGATCGGCCACCCCCGGCTCATCCACCACCGAAGGGGGCGGCACCACCGGCGGCTTCGACACCATGCTCGGCAGGCTCGTCATCCGCGCCGGCCTCGTGACCAAGGACGAAGTCGACCTCTGCAACAACCTGCTCAAGGACGCCACCGCGGTCGGTGACCCGCAGACGCTGTCGGACCTGCTCATCAGCAAGGACTATCTCACGAGCCACCAACTGGGGCGCCTCCGCCAGGAGTTCGAGGCGCAGAAGTCCGGCCAGCGCATCCCCGGCTACAAGATCCGGAAGAAGGTCGGCTCGGGGGCCATGGCCACGGTCTTCCTCGCCAAGCAGATCAGCCTCGATCGCCCGGTGGCCATCAAGATCCTGCCCAAGCGGTTCTCCGACAACGAGAAGTTCATCGACCGCTTCTACAAGGAAGGCCGCGCCGCCGCCCAGCTCAACCACCCCAACATCGTCAGCGCCTACGACGTGGGCCGGGCCGGAGAGCACCACTACTTCGTCATGGAATACGTGGACGGGCGCACCGTCCACGACCGCATCGCCCGCGACAAGCGCGTTCCGGAGAAGGAAGCCGTCGAGATCGTCAAGCAGGTGGCCAAGGCGCTCAAGCACGCCCACGAACGCGGCTTCGTCCACCGCGACATCAAGCCCAAGAACATCATGATCGCCAAGAACGGCGTGGTGAAGCTCGCCGACCTCGGCCTGGCGCGGGCGATCAGCGACGAGGCGGCCGCCAAGGCCGAGGCCGGCCGAGCCTACGGAACCCCCTATTACATCAGCCCCGAGCAGATCCGCGGCGAGGTGAACATCGGGCCGGCCGCGGACATCTACGGCCTGGGCGCGACCTTCTATCACATGGTCACCGGCCGCGTGCCCTTCGAAGGGAAGAACCCCTCATCGGTGATGCACAAGCACCTCAAGAGCCCGCTGCACCCGCCCGACCACATCAACCCCGAGCTCAGCGCCGGCTGCGCCCAGGTCATCGAGATGATGATGGCCAAGAAGAAGCGGGACCGCTACCAGAGCGCCGATGACCTCCTGGAAGACCTGGAGCTGATCGGCCAGGGCGAGCCGCCCCACTTCGCCCATCGCACGCTCGACCATGCCGCAATCACCGAGGCCATCACCGACGTCATCGAGGCGCCCATTGTCATTCCCGAGCCGGAGACTCCCGAGCCGAAGGGCCTGGCCGCCAATCCCCTGGTGATGATCCTCGTTGTCCTGCTCGTCTTCAGCCTGCTCGTGAACATCATCATGTTCGCCCTGGTCTTCAGCCGCTGAGGACTGGCCGGCTCCCTTCAAACCACCACGCGACACCGAGCGGGGGATTCGACCCGCAGGCGGGATCGCTCCGCCGGCCCGCCGGGGGCTGCCGGGGGCTGCCCGGGTCGCCTTGATAACCTGCCGACTCGATCGTCTGCCACCGTCGGGCTCGGTAAGATCCCGCCATGGAGCTCTACATCGACACCGCCAACATCGACGAGATCCGCCGGGCCGCCGCCCTGGGCGTGCTGGACGGCGTCACCACCAATCCAAGTCTGGTCGCCAAGGAGGGCGTGGACTTCCACACCCGCCTCAAGGAAATCTGCCAGGTCGTCAAGGGCCCGGTCAGCGCCGAGGTGGTCAGCCTCGAGCATGATGGCATGGTCGCCGAGGCCGAAGTCCTCACCGCCATCGCCGACAACATCTGCATCAAACTGCCCTGCATCGAGGAGGGATTGAAGGCCTGCAAGACGCTCTCGGATCGAGGCGTGAAGGTCAACATGACCCTCTGCTTCCAGCCCATGCAGGCCCTGCTGGCGGCCAAGGCCGGGGCGTTCCTCATCAGCCCCTTCCTGGGGCGCATCGATGACATCTCCGGCGACAGCATGGAACTGGTGCAGCAGATCCGCACGATCTACGACAACTACGGCTACGAGACGAAGCTGCTGGCCGCATCGATCCGCCACGCCACGCACATGGTGCAGGCGGCGATGCTCGGCGCCGATGTCGCCACTGTCCCCTTCAAGGTCATCCAGCAGCTTCTCAAGCACCCGCTGACGGACATTGGCCTGAAGAACTTCCTCGCCGACTGGGAGAAGACCAAGGCCGCGGTGATGGCGTAAAATGGGTCACATCCTGATCTTCACGAACCCGGCTCCGGAGGTGCTCGGATGATTCAGAACTCCTCTCGTCGCGGTGCGGCGCGGAACACCATGCTCACCGTCACCGCGTGCCTTGTGCTTGCGGTCATCGCGGCGGCGATTCTGATTCCGTATTTCACAAAGGCGAGGAGAGAATCAAGAGTGGTGCAGAGCGTGGCCGGCGTACAGCGCATTGCCTGGGCAGCGCTCGAGCAATCCCCCACGGGCGGGAAGACCACGGTCATGTCCCTCAACCAGTTGGCCGCTGAAGGTCTCATCAGCGACGACATGCTCGTCTCTCCGTTCGGACCCGTATCCGATGCTCGCGGGGACTACTGGTCCTACCCGGACCCGATCGATGAGGAAAGCATCGCCGATCCCAGCATGCTTCTGATCCTCTACGACCGTGCCATGTATGAGTCGGATGATTACGTGGCGGTAGCCTTCCTGGATGGCGATGCAACGGTCATCTCGCCTGGCGAGTTGGACGAGCTCATCAGGCAGCCGCCCAACGGCGCCGTCGACTACAACCTCCCCGCCCGCGGGCCGTGAGCCGGCCGGGGTTGCTGACCTTCCCAATGTCTCCAGTGCGCGCCGGGGCCCGGCTTCACCGCACCTCGATGGTCATCTCGACCTCCACCGATGCGTTCAGGGGCAGGGCGAGGCAGCCCACGGCGGCGCGGACGTGCCGGCCGGCCTCGCTGAAGATGGCGTGCAGCAGCTCGCTGGCCCCGTCGGCCACCTTCGGCTGGTCATAGAAGCCGGGATCGGAGGCGACGAAGACGCCCAGGCGGACAATCCGGCGGATGCGGTCCAGGTCGCCTTCCAGCATCGCCCCGGCCGCGGCCAGGCCGTTCAGGGCGCACTGGGCGGCGGCGGCCTGGGCCTCCTCGAGGCTCGTGGCCGAGGGCACGGGCCCCCTGGCCAGAAGCTCGCCGTCGGCAAAGGGGATCTGGCCGGCGATGAAGAGAAGGCTGCCGCTGCGGACGGCGGGCAGGTAGGCGGCCACGGGCGGAGGCGGGGCCGGGGGCAGTTTCAGACCCAGGTCGCTCAAACGCTGGCGGATGGCGGACATTTACCGAACCTCCAATCTGCGCTCGCGGCAGCAGAATACTCTCGCAAACCATTCTTTTCCCGGAACTTGACGGAAGGAAACTGCGGAGTATCTTACAGATGGTGGGTTATCAGCCACCGTGACCTTCTGCGGCATGCAATATACCGATTGACCATGCCCTCATCCGTCGGCTCAGCCGGCCCCATCATTCCCGCCGCACAGGTCGACAACCTGAAGGTGCCTCGAAGAGGTTCGTGATGCCGTGAGCATCACGCGTCGGGACACGAGGGAAAGAGCATCCAACCAGGCGATGCGGTCTCCGGGGCGCGGGCGGATTGGCCTTGCCGCCCGGTCTGCGGCGTTGCCCGTCCCGTCGGGGCTTCCCTCCCCTCTTCTTGCCAGGCACACGCGGCTGGTTGAGTTGCGGCCACAGGCGAAACTGAATCAGCGTCTCCAGGCTCTCGAGCGCGGCGTCCACGGACGCCTGGGATTGGACGTTTCTGAGCCTGTGCGGACAACGTCGCCCGACGTGTTCGCACAGTTCGCATCGTGTGTTGTGTCGTGCCTCGATACCGTTCTTATTCATTCATTCGTTATTGGAGAAACAGAACATGAATCGCACAAAAGGATTCACACTGATCGAGCTGCTCGTGGTCATTGCGATCATCGCGCTGCTCATCGGGCTGCTGCTGCCGGCCCTGGCCAAGGCCCAGCGGAACGCCCGGTCGCTGAAGGACAAGGCCCAGATCAAGCAGATCCATCAGGCGATGCTGGTCTTCGCCAACGACAACGATGACGTTCTGCCCACGCCCGGCCTGATCGACCGGGAAGCGAACCCCTACGCCCCGCAGGGCCCGGACACGCATACGGTCGGCGTCGGTCCGGAGAACGTCAGGGAGAACACGACCGCCAACCTCTATTCGTGCATGATCGCCCAGGAGTACTTCAACCCGGACCTCCTGATCGGCCCCACCGAGGTCAACCCCGTCGTCGAGGAATACTCCAACTACAACTACCAGGCCTACAACCCGGGGGATTCCACGGGTGATGATGACAGCTACTGGGACCGCAACTTCAAGGCCCTGCTCAGTTCGGTGAACGCCGGCGACTGCAACACGTCCTACTCCCATATGGCCCTCATCGGCCAGCGGAAGAAGGTCAAGTGGCGCAACACGTCCCACGAGAACGACCCGATGGTCAGCACGCGCGGGACCAAAGAAGGCATCGAGACGGGCCCGGACTACAACGACTCCTACACGCTGCTGCTCCATGGCCCCAAGAAGCAGTGGATGGGGAACATCGTCTACAGCGACAACCACACCGATGTCTCGGAGACGTTCTATCCGTCGCTGGTCTCCTACGAGCCGAACTTCGTGGATGGCCGCCTCACGAAGGACAACATCTTCGCGGCCGAGTTCACCGACTATGACCCGGAAGGAGCGAACACCTGGCTCTCCGGCGACGCGTACCTGCTCATGTACATCGCCGTGACCGACACCATGGTCATCCCGGCGTACGAAAAACTCCAATAGAAACAGAACCCGGCGGGGGGCGGCGCCGGCGCCCGCCCGGCGCCGCCCCGACGCCGAACCTCGACCCCGCTTCATTTCCCTTAGTCTTTTTGGAGAGTCTCAGCATGAACCGCAACCATGGCTTCACTCTGATCGAGCTGCTGGTGGTCATGGCCATCATCGCGCTGCTCATCGGCCTGCTCCTGCCGGCGCTGGCCAAGGCGCGGGCCCAGGCCAAGCTGCTCAAGGACGGCACCCAGATCAAACAGGTCCATGAGGGATGGATCATCTTCTCCCGTGAATTCGACGGCATCTTCCCCACCCCGGGCCTCATCAACCGCAAGCCGGTGGACCTCAACGACGGCCAGGGCACGCGGAATGTCCCCGGTCGCGGCGAGGAGGAAACCAACTTCAATACCACCGGGTTCATTCACTCCGCCTGCATCATGCAGAACTACTACAGCCCGGAGATCATCGTCGGCCCCACCGAGCCCAACGCCAACGTGATGGTGATGGACAACTACAACTGGGAGTTGTACAACGTCGCCGAGGACATCTACTGGGACGGTAACTTCCAATGCTATCTTCACAGTGGCTGCCACACCTCCTACGCGTCCATGCCGCTCATCGGCACGCGCAAAACCACCCAGTGGCGCGAAACCTACGACTCCAAGTTCGCCGTCATCGGCAACCGAGGCACCCCCGGGGGCGAGATCCTGGCCGACTCGATCACCTACGAGATCCACGGCGGCCGCAAGCAGTGGGTCGGCAACATCTGCTACCAGGACAACCACATCGAAGTGCACAACACCTTCACTCCCGAAGGCGTCAACTACTTCGACCAGGGGGAGACCGTCCCGGACAACTTCTTCAAGTTTGACTGCGCCGGCGGAGGGCAGTGTGACGAGTACGGTGGCGATATCTACCTGGCCTTGATCTCCGCGATCTTCGCGGATGGGGCCGTCGTCACCTGGACCTGGGACGACATACCAGACTGATCGGATCGTTCTTCGCGATCCGGTCATCGATCAGTCGATTCGGCGGGCTCACCCATCATCATCTTTCACGGTGATGACGGGTGGGCCCCCGGTGGGCTCGCTTCCCGCCGCGGTTGGAATACGCCGACGCGGGGACCGAGATCCGAACAGCGGCATGGCCGATCGCTCCCGCGGTCGGCCATGTTCGTTTCTCCACCGGCGGCCCCGGGTGCCCTGCCGGCGACCGGTCGGCCCGGGGCCTCCCCGCCCGCCCTCACGCCGCCCGCCCTCACGCCGCCGGCCCGGCGGCCGGCATCATGTCCCCCCGCGGGCTTGAGAAGACATGATGGCATCTTGCGGCGCTTGAAGCCGTTTGGGGCTTTATACTTCTGGTGATGGATAGACTCCCTTCGCGTCATCTGCGCCCGCGACCGGCCCGAGTCGCGCTGACCATTTCCGGCTGCCTGCTGGCGTTGAGCCTGGCCCTGGCGGCGGAGGAGGAACCGGCGCCCCCCGGCGCCGGCCGCCCGATTGCCGTCCCGGCCTACCGCCAGGCGACGAAGGTGGCGGTGCTGACGATCCGAGGCGAGGTGGACGGCGTCACCGAGCGCTCGCTTGAGCGCCGCGTCGCCCAAGCGGTGAAGGACGGCGCCGAGGCGATCGTGCTGGAGATCGACACGAAAGGCGGCGACCTGCTCTCCACTCTGGACATCTGCAGCCTGCTGAAGGATCCCGCCATCACGCCGCCCAACACCGTGGCCTGGATCCACTCAGAGGCGTATTCGGCCGGCACGATCATCGCCCTGGCCTGCCGGGAGATCGTCGTCGCCCCCAACGCCACCTTCGGCGACGCGGCGCCGATCTACGGCCTGCCGGTGGTGGGCCTCCAGCAGATGCAACCGGCCGAACGGGCCAAGATCGAAGCCCCTATTCTCACCGAGGTCATCGACTCGGCCCGCCGAAACCACTTCGACGAGAACCTCGTCCAGTCGTTCGTCAGCGTGGGCGTGGAACTCTGGCTCATCGAGCACATTGAGGGCGGTCAGCGCATCGTCGTCGATCGCGCCGAGTACGAAGCGATCTTCGGCGAAGGCCCACCGCACCAGATCACGCCGGTCACGCCGGCCAGGCCCGCCGCGGGCGTGGCCCCCTGGTTCAACACGACGATCCCCCAGCCCGATCGCAGCCAGGGCGTCACCCTCACCCCCGAGCAGATCCGCCAGCAGATCGAGTTCCAGCAGCAGCTCCCGCCCTCCCGCCCGCGACTGACCGAATCCCAGAGGGGCCAGTGGCGGCTGCTCACGCAGGTCATCAGCAGCGATCGGCTGCTGACGGTCAAGACGCCCGAGGCCCTCTACTACGGCGTGGCCGTTTCCACGATCGCCGATGATCAGCAACTGAAGACGTTCTTCGCCGCGCAGAGCCTGATGCGTTACGAGCGGCTGTGGTCCGAGTCGCTCGTGCGGGTCCTGGTGGACTGGCGGGTTCGGATCGTGCTGATCGTGGTGTTCATCATCGCCCTGTTCATCGAGCTGGCGGTGCCGGGCTTCGGCGTGTTCGGGGCCACGGCGGGCATCGCCCTGCTGGTCCTCATCGGGGCCCCGTGGCTGGCGGGAATGGCCCAGTGGTGGGACATCATGCTCATCGCCGCCGGTCTGATCCTCGTGGCGGCGGAGTTCTTCCTCATCCCCGGCTTCGGGGTGGCGGGCGTGGCTGGCGCCCTGTGCCTGTTCGTGGGGCTCATCGGCACCTTCGTCACCGGCGACCTGAGCACGCCTCAGGGGCAGGACGAGCTGTTCACCGGAATCGTCTCCACCCTCACGGCGCTGCTCGCCGCCGGGATCGGCATCTGGCTCATCTCGCGCCAGCTCAGCTCCTTCCCCCTGCTCAGCCGCCTGGTGCTCAAGGCCGAGGTGGGCGGCGGAGGCCGGGAGAAGAGCGTGGGCCTGCTGGAGGCGATGGCCGGCCCCCAGCGCGCCCTGCAAGTCGGCGACCGCGGGGTGGCCGAAACCGATCTGCGCCCCGCCGGACGCGGCAGCTTCGAAGGCCGGATGGTGGACGTGCAGGCGCCGGGCCAGTATATCGAGAAGGGATCGCCCATCCGCGTGACTTCGGTGGGCCGGTACGTGATCGAAGTTGAGGAAGCCGACACATGATGCTCATGACGCTGGCCCAGGCTCCACCGCCGGACCCCGCCAACGAGGCCTATTTCATCTGGGGTTGCGTACTCTTCGGCGTCGCGGTGGTGCTGCTGTTCCTGGAGTTGCTGATCCCCTCCGGCGGGCTGATCGGCCTGTTGTGCGGGCTCGCCGCCGTCGCCTCCGTCGTGGCGTTCTTTCAGTTCGACACCGCCTGGGGCGTGGGGGTGGGCCTGGCCTATATCGTCCTCACCCCCATTGTCCTCGTCTTTTTCTTCAAGCTCTGGATCAACTCGCCGCTGGCGAAGATCATGATCCTCGGCGGCAAGGACCAGGACAACGCCAACTATGAGGAGGCCGCCGAGGTGTCCGAGGCGGAGCGGCGCAAGCGGCTGGCCGAGCTCAAGCAGCTCATCGGGGCCGAAGGCGTCACCGAAACCGCTCTTCGCCCGGTGGGAACGATCCGCATTAGCGGCCAGCGCATCGACGGGATGGCCGAGTCGGGCATCATCGAGGCCAACACGCCCGTCGTGGTCACCGACGTGTACGACAACCAGATCAAGGTCCGACCACGCTGATGTCGCCGGCCGCCGGCGGCAGGACATTTGCCATCGCCACAGATGTGATAAGCTATCCGGCGCCCGTGTGGCCCCGCCGTCTCAGGTTCAAGACGCGGCCTTCGCGGCCACCGACCGGCGGCTCAGCCCCTCGGCGACCGTCCCGCCTCCGTCGCCCTGGGACAATGACCGACCCCCAATAACGAGGGATTCATCATGACCTGCCTCCTACCCATCACGCTCGCGATGAACAAGCTGGTTCTGGGCCTCGTGATCGCCGCAAGCATCATCGTCATCATCCTCCTCTTCGTCATCGGGCAGTACCTGAGCCTGTGGATCCAGGCCCTGGTCTCCGGGGCCCGCGTGCGGCTGATCGACCTCATCATGATGCGCTTCCGGAAGGTCGATCCGAAAACGATCGTCTTCAACCGCATCAGCGCCAAGAAGGCGGGGCTGGAGATCTCCACCGACTACCTCGAGTCGCACTATCTGGCCGGCGGGCGGGTGACCAACGTCGTCCGGTCGATGATCGCCGCCGACAAGGCCCGCATCGACCTGCCCTGGGAACGGGCCACCGCCATCGACCTGGCCGGGCGCGACATCCTCGAAGCGGTCAAGACCTCCGTGGATCCCAAGGTGATCGACTGCCCGCACGCCGGCTCGGGCAAAGGGACCATCGACGCGGTGGCCAAAGATGGCATTCAGCTCAAGGCCAAGGCGAGAGTGACGGTGCGCACCAACATCGCCCGCCTCGTCGGCGGCGCCACCGAAGAGACCATCATCGCCCGGGTGGGCGAGGGCATCGTCTCGGCCATCGGATCCTCCGCGAGCCACAAGGCGGTGCTGGAGAATCCGGATGCCATCTCCAAGGCGGTGTTGGCCAAGGGCCTGGACTCGGGCACCGCCTACGAAATCCTTTCCATCGATATCGCGGACGTCGATGTGGGCACCAACATCGGCGCAGCCCTTCAGGCCGACCAGGCCGAGGCGGACCTGAAGCGATTCCGGGCAGAGGCCGAGAAGCGGCGCGCGATGGCCGTGGCCCAGGAGGCCGAATACAAGGCCGAGGTTCAGAAGAACCGGGCCCTGGTCGTCCTCGCCGAGGCGGAGGTGCCCAGGGCCATGGCCGATGCCTTCCGCGCCGGCAACATGGGCATCATGGACTACTACCGCATGAAGAACGTCATCGCCGACACATCCATGCGCCGATCCATCGCCGGCGGCGAGGAATCCGAATCGCACGTGTGAGCCCTCGGCCGCATCCCCTCACCGATCGTCATCCCCCGGCCCCGCGTCGCCATGCGGGGCCGGTTCCTTGCCGGCTCCGGAGGACCGAGCCGCCGAGCGCCGACGGGCGGCGAAGCCCTGATCAGGTATGATCTGGCCAGCCCATGCCGGTCCTGCACGTCGTCGTTCCCGTTTTCAACGAGCCGGAGACACTCGGGCCGTGTCTCCGTCGGGTGCTGGGCGCCGAGTTGCCGGCGGGCTGGACGACGGACCTGTATCTTGTGGACGACCACTCCCGCGAGGAGGTCTACCGGGCGACGGAAGACCTGGCCCGACAGCTCCAGAGCGAGGGCCACGCCGTTTCCCTCCGCCGCCACGAGGTCAATCGCGGCAAGGGCGCGGCCCTCCAGACCGGTTTCGATGCCATCCTCCAGTCCGGCGCCGACGACCCGGACCTCATCATCATCCAGGATGCGGATCTGGAATACGACCCGGACGACTTTCCGACACTGATGGAGCCGATCATCTCCGGCCGGACGAACGCGGTCCTCGGTACTCGCTGGGGTGAGCACCGCCCGCCGGTGAGCCTCAAGCACAGAATCCACGCCTGGGGCAACGGCGTGCTCACCCGGCTCAGCAACCTCATGACCGGCTATCGCGTCAGCGACATGGAATGCTGCTACAAGCTGGTGACGATCAGCACGATGCGGCGGCTGCGGCCCATGCTCAGCGAGCAGCGCTTCGGCATCGAGCCTCAGATCGTCGCCTCCTTGGCCCGGCTCAGCGAACCGATCATCGAGGTCCCGATCCGCTACAGCCCCCGCGGCCCCGGCGCGGGAAAGAAGATCGGCTGGAGGGACGGCGTGCGCGCTCTGTGCGTCATTGCCCGCGAGCGCTTCCGCGGGCGGCCACATCCCCCGGCGAAGGCCGCTTACCGGGAGTCGCCGAAGTGACGGACGGCAACGGCAACGAGACGGGCATGCTCTCGCCGGCCAAGATCGCCGTGCAACTTCTTGGCTTCGCCATCGGCCTGGCCCTGCTGGCCTGGTGCATCAAAGGGGCGATCGAGAAGGGCGGCTGGGACAAGCTCGCCCACGCCAACCCCGCTCTCGTCGCCGCCATGCTCGGCTGCACGCTGCTCAGCGCCTTCATCAACGGCTCCACGTTCTGGATCACCGCTCAGGCCCTCAAGCCCCTGCGATTCCGGGACATGCAGTGGCTGAACCTCGTCGCCAACATGCTCAACTACGCCCCGATACGGCTCGGGGCGCTCGCCCGGGTGCTCTATCACCTGCGGGTCGATCGGCTCGGCCTGCTTCAGATCGGCGGGTGGTTCGCGTTCATCGGCTATGCCCTTGCGCTCGGCGTGGGCTCCTGCCTTCTGGCCACCCTTGCCCGCGACCGCATCGACTGGATCTGGGCCGTGCTCGTCCTCGGCCAGATGGTCCTCGGCGGCCTGCTGATCAGGGTCTTCGTCGGCAACCGGCTGCTGGCCCGGTACGGCCAGGGCGTGGAGCGCATCCTCGCCGACCGCCGGGCGCTTTGGGGGGCGCTCGGCCTGCGGCTGGTCGACCTGGCCGCCTACAGCGCGCGGATGGCCATTGCGATGAGCATCCTGGACATCGTCCTGCCCAACTCGCACGTGATCATCCTCGCCCTGGTCGCGCTGGCGGCGAGCCTGATCCCGTTCGGCCGGCTCGGCTTCCGCGAGTTCTGCGTGTACATCACCGCCCAGCGGCTCAGCATGCTCGCGCCGGTCGTGGACAGCAACATGCAACAACTGGCCTTGGTCGAGTCGGCCGGGGAGGCGTTGATTTTCATTCCCCTCGGGGCCGTCGCCCTGCTCTGGTATCGCCGGCGCTGGCGCGAAGGGCCCGGGGCGTCAGCGGCGTCACAGGCGGAGGGGGAATAGC
>Ga0272441_10005244_pt1 | contig 22742 bp, 17 predicted proteins | sample SSMProp6N_FD_193582 | JGI IMG/M metagenome (GOLD analysis project Ga0272441, IMG submission 193582) | Marine sediment archaeal communities from Little Sippewissett salt marsh, Falmouth, MA, United States - SSM-Prop-6N | ecosystem: Environmental > Aquatic > Marine > Wetlands > Sediment ... | reverse complement strand
AGTGCTAAACAATTGCAAGGGGATTAAACATCAGCATGATCTGTTTGGTTATAAGAAAGTCTATGACAATAGAGAAGAAAAAGATAAAATTGCTAGATATTTGTGGGGGGTGGTTAAAAAAAGGCGCTGGGTTTTTTCTCTTGTTCCCTTTTTAAGCCAAGTGTTTGTGTGTAATTCCATGCCATCTGGCAATGTGCATAAAAATAGTGATATAGATCTATTTATTGTAGGGGAGAATAACCATCTTTGGACGCTTCGGGCTTTTTTGCTGGTCTGGTTAAATTTGTTTGGTTGGAGGGTGAGAAGTTTGGATAAATTTGCCAAATTTTCACCAGAATTATTTGTATCTAAAAATAATTTAGATTTGCAGCCTATACAAATAGAAAATGATTATTATTTACCATGGTGGATAGCCGATTTAGTCTCGATTTGGCCAGATAACCAAACCAATTTGATAAAAGAGCATAATTTATGGGTTAAAAATAATTTTCCGGTGGCCTGGGATAACCCTAAAGTTAAAAATTACCGACGTCTAAATGTCTTTGGCGTAACTAAGCTCATAGAAAAAATTTTATCTGGTAAATTGGGGGAGAGAATAGAGAAAATAGTTAAAGACAGGCAATTAAAAATCATTGAAAAAACTAAAGAAAGAATTGGGGTAAATTCAGTGTTACAGACGAAAGATAATATAATAAAATTGCATTTTAATGATAGCCGTTACCAGGTGAGAGATTATATCGATGAAGAGTTATCTAAAATCTAATAAGATTATTAATAAATATTTGCTGTATGCAACTTTGTTTGCTCTGCCTTGGCAAGTGAGAAATATAGTTGACGCTGTTTATTTTAATAATAATTTTATCGAATATTCTTCTACTAGTATTTATTTCACCGACATATTAATTATGTTGGTGTTGTTTACCTGGATTCCAGTTTTAATCAAGTTGATTAAACGACGACGCTTTACATTCGGCCCAAAGGCTATTCTTTGGCCGCTACTAGCTTTGCTGGTATGGATGTGGTTGTCGATAATTTGGGCCAGTAATTTGGGGCTAAATCATTTAGTAAGCGTGTGGATGGTATCTCGGTTTACGTTGTTCTCTTTATTCTATTTGTATTTAATTAATTCTATCCGCAACCTCAGAGATATAATTTGGCCGGTGGTTTGGGGGTTGGTTTTACAGAGTGTTATTGCAATATCCCAGTATGTTTCTAACTCATCTTTGGGGCTAAGGTTAATTGGCGAGTCGATTTTAGCTCCTGCCCAATCTGGTATACCGGTGGTTATTGTTGATGGTATTAGAAAATTAAGGGCTCATGGGTCATTCCCGCATGCTAATATTTTGGGCGGTTTCTTGGCTGTGTGGTTAACAGTGCTATTCAGCTGGTTTTATGTGGTGAAGCGCAATTGGCAACACTATTTAGTTTGGGGAGCGTATAGTTTGTTGGGCATAGCTTTGGTATTAAGTTTTTCTCGGGCAGCGTGGCTAGCTTTTGGGATTTGTTTAGTTGTAATAGTTGTTTTGGTGATCAAACAGTCTCCTAAAAAATTTAAAAAAGCTATTTTGCCCATAATTCTTTCACTAACCGTCGTTGGGGCTGTAGCGGGTAGCCAGTTCGAGGCAGTGACTTCGCGTTTTGACTTAGATCAACCAGTCGAAGCGATTTCTCTAAATTCCAGGAAACAACAATTTAATAATTTTAATTTGGTTTTTTCCAAATTTCCACTTTTGGGAGTTGGGGCGGGCCAATATGTGCCGTATTTATATAAATTAAATCAAGAAACTCAAGGTTGGTCTTATAGTGGAGGGGATGAGGCTTGGAAATATGATCCTAGTGGCCAAATTGGTGACATTGAACCAATGCATAACATTTATTTATTGATCTTGGCTGAGTTAGGCGTGGTGGGTTTAGCAATTTTTGGGTTTTTAATCTATGGTGCTATCAAAGAAGCGTATAAAGATAAGAAGAAAAACTTTATTTTTAGCCGAGCAGTGTTTTTGGCGTTAATTGCGATTTTAATTTTAGGGCTGTTTGATCATTATTTATGGACTTTGCAGCAAGGTCGGTTGCTGTGGTTTATAATCTTGGCTCTAGTGGCTGTTTTAAGCTTGCAATCAGGGTATAATAATAAAGTTATTAAAAGGTAATTTTATGGAAGAAGAACAAAAGTTTGAAGAAAAACAAACTAGTGTGGTTGAGGCAAAGACGCCAGAAAAATCCGAATCGGATACTAAAATTTTTGCAGCACTTAGCTATTTATCAATTTTGTTTATTATCCCTTGGGTAATTAAGCGAGATGATAATTATGTAGCTTTTCACATTAAACAAGGATTAACTTTGTTTGTTGTAGAAATTGTAGTCTGGTTTGTATTGTATATGCTAGAATCTTTACTGCTTACACTATTTTCTTTTGGTGCAGTATCAATTATTTCATTTTTGTATAAACTGGTTTGGCTATTCTTTGCAGCCATTAGCATAGCTGGGGTATATTTTGCGGCCAAAGGCGAGAAAAGAAAGATCCCAGTTTTATGGGAGTTGTCGAAATACATCAAAATTTAAGCTTGATAAACTATTAAATAGTTTATATAGTGCTATATACAGATTGGGCCATTAGCTCAGTTGGCTAGAGCGCACGCATGGCATGCGTGAGGTCACCGGTTCGAGCCCGGTATGGTCCACCACCTCGTCGAAGCAAGTTCGCTCCATACAAAAACCAGCGAAGCTGTATTTTGTTATATCCACTCTTTTGCTCCTCCTCTCAAATTCATAAACATCCTTAAGGGACTGGTTTATGAATTTGTTAATTATTACAGAAATATAAACACTCTATCACTGCTCCTTTTCAATTTACAAACAGCTTAAAAAGCTTGGTTTGTAAAATTGTTGTAAAGGCGGGAAAGAGCAAACATAGCTTTACTAAAGGGTGAGTTTTGGTATGCTGGGGTATCTTTTAGTTGAACATCGAAAAAAGGAGTTGGTCAGATTGAATCCAACCAAGATGTTAGTGCCAAGTACGGATAGGATACTAGATAAGGTCGCACTTGCCATGAAGTGGGTGACTAAATACAGGCTCATGGATCGTCGGGGAGGGTATCACTATTTCTTGAACCATTCCACTGGTATCCCGGTACTTGCCCCAACGTTAATTGGGGAAGTCCCGAATTGCCAGAAGGCAGGGAAATACAAGCGTCTTTCTGCTGAAAAAGGCAATCGTTTGTCGGTAGCCCGGGATCTCGTTTCAAATAGTGCCCCGCCCGATGTCGTGCAAAAAGTGTCTTTCAGTAGTTTCGGGACCCGTAACGAAACTAAGGGGAGATGGGGCGGGGCTATCTTTGCTCAGCAGACAAGGCCCAAGTTAACAGAAGGAGCATACCCCGAGCTTATTCTCTCGTTTTCTGGCTTCTCTGAGTACCAGGACGAAGCCGTAATGGTCATAGCTGCTATTGAGCTTGGGATTATGAGTGTGGATGAAGCTCTTCTCATTGCTAATATATCTAAGAATTATACAATCTTTGCTTATCTCACCATTCTCAACGAAGGGTTCTAGCAATCGCGTTTTTCTTAAGTTGCTCTAAAGCAGCATATTAATCACCGCCAAGTAAATGGCGGTGTTTTTGTAAATTAAATTGCGAAAGCGGTAATTGCGTAAGTGGGATGATTTTGGGTAAAATAGCGTATTGAGCAAATTCAGATTAAAGGAGGTGGTGACCCGTGAAGTGGTTCCTCTCAACCAGGCCTTTAGCAGTAGCTATGTCTGTTCTTGTGGTCGCATTTGGTTACGCTCTGGCCAAGCAGCACCTTAACATTTTAATATTACTATTTGTGTGGTTTGTAGTTTCTGCCACTATGGTGACAAACGACTATGTCGATCGTCATCATGATGCAAGGCAAGGCAAAACATTCGCTTTAGACCAGAGCGTAAAATTTTTGTGGTTTGCAGTTGGTTTGTGGGTTGCCACAGCCGCAATTATTGGGGTAATAACTATTCATAATTTTTACTCTGGTTGTCTGGCGTTAATTATTGCCCTGTTAGGGTTGTTCTACAAATTTAGTTACAAAACATTATTTTTACCAGAAACAATTGTTGCTCTTGAATATGTGCTAATCACACTTTTCCCAGTTTTAGATGGTGGAGTTTACGATTGGTACAGTGCGCCAGTAATCGGGTTGTTACTTTTAGCTCGAGAGAATGTCAAAAATGTTGATGATGCAGTGTTTGATAGAGGGTATAAATCAACAATTGCTTCGTGGTATGGTACACAAACAGCTGTTATAGTGTCTCGTTGTTTAATCGCGGCAGCTGTAACCGTCGGCATACTTTTGTCAGCTACTTTTAAGCAATCTATTTATATTGCTAATTCGCAGATAATGGCTATGGTTATGATAGCCGTAGCTGGTAATTGGTTGCTTAGTTCTCAATTTCCTCGAGCCAGACTAGCACTAGATATTGGTGCGGTTTGGTTTTTAGCTAGTAGTATTTGCAGTATAAAGCCTACTAATGTTACCAAGTCTGCGGCAGTGGTTGCGCCCGTTAGTATTCAGAAATATGGCTTATCGACTGGTTTGCCGTCGTATAAGCCGAGTGTAATAAACCAGCCTGCTTGGATGTGGTCATTCATGATCGCGCTTCTGTTTGTTATTGTGACTACCATTCGCTTTATTACCGGCACAGCTGTGCCGAACAGACTTTTCGTCTCTGGGAGTGTGTATGATGCATTTTTGAGTGGCACAATTGTGGTTGTAGTATTTTTGTTTTTCTTCTTTAATCCTAAGCTTGTGCAGTCGTGGGACGAGAAAGAAAGCAAAGAAACCGCGGGTTACAGGCTGGTAAAAAGAATGTCCAGCGGGTTGTTGTTAGGTATTATATGTGTAACTCTGGGGGCCAACGTTTGGGTAATTAGTGCGCTGATGATAGCAATTTCTGTTTTGGCGATTATGTTTTATCCAAAAGCTTGTTGGCACCTAAAACAGCGAGGATTCCAAGTAGGGGTGATAACCGCGTTGTGTTTATTTGGTGGTGTTACATATGCTCTACAAATATTTGGGTCAGCTTATTTAGCAACAATCTTGTTTTATTACATCTACAAAAATAGTAAAAAAGTTTTAAGGAAATACAGCCGGTTTTAGCGCCGGCTTTTTTGTATAAAAACTAAACGGCTCACGTGAGCCGTTTGGTAAATAAAGGTAAAATAAGAATATGAAGGTATTAGTTATATATGGGGGCTATGGATTATCAGAAGAGGCCTTGGTATCAGAGAAATCTGGCGAACGAGTTTTAAAAGCTTGCAAAGAAGTAGGCATTGATGCTGTGGGTTTCAAGCTGACTAGCGAAAATGTATATGAGCTAAAGAGTGAAGTTGTTGGCTATGATGTTGTTTTACCAATTTTGCATGGCAGTTTTGGGGAAGATGGCCAAATCCAAAAAATATTGGATGATTTAGGTATCAAATATTTAGGCTCTGGAGAAAAATCTTCTAAAATTTGTTTTGATAAAATTGTTACCAAAGAAATTTTAAAAAATAACAATATCTTAACCCCAGAATGGGGGAGAGTTACCACAGAAAAAGACTTAGACAATATTGTTTTCCCGGCAGTTGTTAAGCCGAACAGAGGAGGGTCTAGCATTGGGGTGGTAATTGCTAAAAATCGAGATGATTTAAAAAACTTAGATTTATCAGAGCCTTTAATGACAGAAGAATATATAGAAGGACAAGAGTTAACCGTGGGGATTTTAGGTAACCAAGCTCTATCGGTAGTAGAAATTATCCCAAATCAAGGCGAATGGTTTGATTTTAAAAACAAATACAATAATTTAACTCAGGAAAATGTGCCACCTAAACATTTAAGCCAAGATATCCAAAAACAAGCTCAAGAGCTAGCGCTAAAAGTGCACCAAGTATGTGGGTGCAGGCATTTATCTAGAGTAGATATGATCTTAAAAGATAATCAGTTGTATGTATTAGAGATAAATACTATGCCTGGGTTAACAGAAGAAAGTTTGTACCCTAAGTCGGCTAAAGCTATGGGGTTATCTATGCCAAAACTGATAGAGCAATTAGCCAATTCGGCTAATAAATAGGTTTTTTCTTGTGTTAAAATTAACCATGAGACAAGAAAATTCATATTTAATGGAAAAACTAAAGATAAAAAAATACGATCACAAGAAAATTGATGCCAAATGGCAGAAGTTTTGGCTAAAGAATAAAGCTTTTGAGGTTAAAAATGTCTCTAAAAAAGAGAACTTTTATGTTTTAGATATGTTTGCATACCCTTCGGGGGAAGGTTTGCACGTGGGTCATCCCAGAGGCTATGTGGGGAGTGATGTTTTAGCGCACTATTATCATCTGAAGGGCTTAAATGTAATGCATCCCATGGGGTTTGATGCCTTTGGTCTGCCAGCCGAAAATGCAGCAATCAAAGCTGGTTTGCATCCCATGGAAAGCATCCCCAAAAACATTGAAAGATTTACTAAGCAACTCCAAGTTTTAGGGCTGGCTTACGATTGGGGCAGAGCAATAAACACTTCGGTGCCAGAGTATTACAAGTGGACGCAATGGCTATTTAGTGTTTTGTATAAAAATGGTTGGGCATACCAAAAAGAAAGCTATGTAAACTGGTGCCCCAAAGATAAAACAGTGCTGGCCAATGAACAAGTGGTGAATAATTGTTGTGATCGCTGTGGGGCTACTATAGTCCAAAAAAAGAAAAAGCAGTGGTTCTTTAAAATTACCGATTTTGCCGAAGAATTACTAAGTGGCTTAGATAAATTAGATTGGCCAGAAAGCACCAAAGAGTTGCAACGCAATTGGATTGGCAAATCCACTGGGGCTGAGTTAACTTTTGAGGTAATTGATCATAAAAAAACAATTAAAGTTTTTACTACTAGAGCCGATACATTGTTTGGGGCTACATATCTAGTGTTGGCTCCAGAATACGAAGGTCTAAAAGAATTCATTAGCAAAGATAAAGCAAAAGAGGTTGGTAAATATATTAAACTGGCCAAGCAAAAAACTGAATTAGAAAGAATTTCTGACGAAAAAAATAAATCGGGCGTTTTTACAGGTAGTTATGCCATTAACCCAGCTAACGGAGAAAAAATCCCTATTTGGGTAGCCGACTATGTGTTGGCTAATTACGCTTTTGGGGCAGTAATGGCAGTGCCCGCACATGATAAGCGAGATTACGAGTTTGCTAAAAAACATAAATTGCTAATTGTCGAAGTAGTTAGTTCTCCAGGAGGTAAGTTGCCATACACTGGGCACGGAAAGTTAGTAAATTCTGGCAAATTTGGAGGCAAAGATTCTAATAGAGTCGCCAATTTAATCACCAAAGAAGTAAAAGGAAAATTATCAACAAAATATAAGTTGCGAGATTGGTCAATTTCTCGCCAACGCTATTGGGGTTCGCCAATTCCTGTATTTTACGACGAAAATGATCAACCAATTTTAGTGGATGAAAAAGATTTGCCAATTATTTTGCCTAAAAATGTAGAGTTTAAGCCAACTGGCGAATCTCCATTGGTTGGATCTAGGGAATTTAACAAAATCCCTGAAAAATATAAAAAATTAGGAGCTGTTAAAAAAGAATGTGACACTATGGATACATTTGTGTGTTCTTCTTGGTATTTTATTCGCTATGCTGATCCGCATAATAACAAAAAGTTTGCGGATACAAAAAAAATTGATAAATGGTTGCCAGTTAATATATATGTAGGCGGGGCCGAGCATGCCACTGGCCATCTTTTATATGCCAGATTTATCACCAAAGCTTTACACAAACTAGGATTACTTAATTTTGATGAACCATTTTTGAGCCTGCGTCATCAAGGCATGATTTTGGGGGATGATGGTAAGAAAATGAGCAAATCGAAAGGTAATGTAGTGAACCCAGATGAAATTATAGAGGCTTGGGGCGCTGATGCTTTGCGAGTTTATGAAATGTTTGTAGGGCCGTTTGACCAGTGGGTAGCTTGGGACACAGCGGGGATAGAAGGGGTACGTAAGTTTTTAAATCGAGTCTGGAGTTTTGTGCCAGTCAAAAGCGCTCTAGCTACCGATGAAGCAATCCATAAATTAATTAAAAAAATTACTTTAGATATAGAAAATACTCATTTTAATACAGCCATCAGTTCTTTTATGGAGTTTACCAATTTGGCTGTGAAAAAGGGGATTAGTAAAAAAACTCTAAACATACTAATTATTTTATTGTCTCCCTTTGCTCCACACTTAGCGGAAGAAATGAATTATAAATTGGGCAATAAAAAAAGTGTGTTCGAAAGCCAGTGGCCAAAATATGACCCCAAAAAATTACAATCGAAAAAATCGACAGTGGCAATACAGGTTAATGGCAAATTACGTGGGACAATAGAAATAGATACCGATTTGGCTGAAAATAGGGTTAAAGAACTAGCGATGAAAGTAGAAGCGGTACAGCGGCATTTAGCCGATGAGAAAAACCCGAAGTATCATTATGTACCAAATAAGATTATTAATTTTATAGCTAAAAAATGAGTGAAGAAGAGCAAACAAATCAGGATATAGAAAAAGAAGAGATTATTATAGAAAAAGAATGGAATAGAATAGAAAGGCTTTTGGTTCAATCTAGTGCCTCGGCTTGTAATATGTCGATAATTGAAGCTGATAAGTTGTTTAGAGAAGTTTTAGGGATTATGAGCTTTGGGGACACAGCCCATGAAGCTATCCAAAATGCCTCGGATGTATTTTCTGATATGAAAGCTTTATTAGAAGCTAGAAAAGTTTATGAAGATATTGTCGAAGTGCCAGGATTTTTTGTAGATAAAAAAGTAGCTAAACAAGTTACTGCTATATATTTGCAAGCCATCTTAGACATGATGGGGAAGGACTACAAAGAAAAATCGAGTTGGCACAAGTTTATTAACGAGCTAGCTTTCTTTGGCGAATCTAACCCAGGGCTAATTAGAAATATTTTTGCTGGTATCTTGCTATTTTTGATATCGGTATGGTTTTTATCGGATACATCAATTGGGCAATGGCTAGTCGAGTTAGCAGTGGGATTAACCCACTTTGTATTGAATTGGTTATGGTGGTTAGTCTTAGTTTTGATAGTAGTGTTGGTAGTGGCTGTAATTAGTTGGTTGTTTTTTGAGGGGCGCAGAAAGTAAAATTACTACAAATTATTTTTTGTTACAATAAAGAGTGCCTTTATTAATTTTTAAGTGCGGGAAGGTTAAATAAGGATGGGGTTTGTTCATCTACATGTTCACAGTCACTATAGTTTGTTAGACGGTCTTAGTAAAATACCCGATTTAGTGGCTATGGCTAAAAAACAAGGCTCTAACGCCTTGGCTTTAACTGACCATGGGGTGATGTATGGCATCATCGAGTTTTATGAAGCCTGTAAAAAAGCTGATATAAAACCTATTATTGGCTGTGAAGTGTATATAGTAGAGGGTAGCCTTAAAGACAAAGCGCCCACTTCTGGCAAGAAGCCATATTATCATCTAGTTTTACTGGCTAAGAACTACACTGGTTACGTTAATTTAATGAAATTAACGACCAAGGCTCATGTAGAAGGTTATTATTATAAGCCCAGGATTGATCACGAGACGCTAAAACAATATAGCGAGGGTTTAATTTGTTTATCGGGGTGTTTGCGAGGGGAATTACCCATGGCGATTACGGAAGGTAATTTAGAAAAAGCCAAAGAGGTAATTAAGTGGCACCATGAACTTTTTGGCGAAGATTATTATTTAGAAATTCAACATCACCCTAATATCGAAGAACAAAAGATAGTTAATGAACAAATTAAAAAGTTTGCCAAAGAATTTAGTTTGCCGCTAGTGGCTTCTTGCGATTCGCATTACCTGTGTGACTCGGATGTGGAGGCGCACGAGGCTTTGTTATGTGTGCAGACAGGGTCTTTTTTGGATGATGAAAATCGTATGAGCATGAAAGATGAGTTGTATAGCTTAACTGACCCCAAGATTTTAAAAGAGGTATTTGCTGATGTGCCAGAAGCGATTTCTAACACTCAAAAAATTGCTGATATGTGCGATGTAGAAATTAATTTAAAAAACATAATCTTGCCTGAGTTTGAGTTACCAAAAGGGGAAACTGATCCTAAAACTTATTTAAAAAAATTAGTGGATATTGGCATTAAAGATCGTTTTGGCGATAGCCCATCTCAAGCCGTAATGGACAGAATCAATTATGAGCTGGGCATAATTAGCCAAATGAATTACGAAACCTACTTTTTGGTAGTGAACGATTTTATTAAATGGTCTAAAGAGCATGGTATAGCGGTGGGGCCAGGCAGGGGGAGTGGGGCGGCTAGTATTGTTTCTTATGTTTTGCACATTACAGATGTTAATCCACTGGATTACGATTTAATTTTTGAAAGATTTTTAAACCCCGATCGCATTTCCATGCCCGATTTTGATATAGACTTTGCGGACGACAGAAGAGATGAAGCTATCCGCTATGTAGTAGAAAAGTATGGCAAAAATCGAGTGGCTCAGATCGTAACTTTTGGGAAAATGGCAGCCAGGGCGGCAGTGAGAGACACTGGTAGAGTCATGGGTATGGCTTATGCCGATGTAGATAGGGTTGCCAAACTAATTCCTTTTGGTTGCACTCTAAAAGAGTCTTTAAAAATTGTAGACGAATTAAAACAACTATATGCAGCGGACGAAAAAGTAAAAGCTTTAATCGATCTAGCCCAAAGGCTAGAGGGGGTAGTTAGACACACTTCGGTGCACGCTGCAGGGGTAGTGGTATCGGATAAAGATTTGACTAACTACACTCCATTGCAAATTGCTAGTAAGGGTGAAACTTCTTATGTTACTCAGTATTCGATGTTTCCAATCGAAAAATTAGGGTTATTAAAAATCGATTTTTTAGGCTTAAAGAACTTAACTATCATTAAAAATGCTCTTAGAATTATTCGCAAAACTAAAAATCAAGAGATTGATGTAAGTCAGTTGCCACTGGATGATAAAGAAACATACCAATTATTTAGTAAAGGAGAAACTACTGGGGTGTTCCAGTTCGAAAGTGATGGGATGCGACGCAATTTGCAGAGCTTAAGGCCTAATGTTTTTGGTGACATCATTGCTTTGGTGGCGTTGTACCGTCCTGGGCCAATGGAGTTGATACCAGATTTTATCGATCGCAAGCACGGGAAAAAGAAAATTGAATACCTGCATCCTAAATTAGAACCAATTTTAAAAGACACCTACGGTATTGCAGTGTATCAAGAACAAGTTTTACGCATAGCCAGAGATTTGTGTGGTTTTACTATGGGTGAAGCCGATGTTTTGCGAAAAGCAATTGGTAAAAAGATCAAAGAAATGCTAATGGATCAAAAAAAGAAGTTTATTGAGGGCGGCATTAAAAACGGGATAGATAAAAAAATTGCCGAACAACTATTTAAATTCGTAGAACCCTTTGCCCAATACGGTTTTAACAAAGCTCATGCTACTTGCTATGCCTTAATTGCCTATCAAACAGCTTATTTAAAATCTCATTTTCCCAATGAATTTTTAGCCGCCTTAATGACTTCGGACCAAACCGATCTAGATAAAATAGCCAAGGATATTGCTGAGGCCGAAAGAATGAATATAGAGGTTTTACCACCATCTGTGAACGAAAGTTTTACAGATTTTGCAGTGGTTAAAGAAACTGGCAGTATCCGGTTTGGTTTAAATGTAATTAAAAATGTTGGGACCAAAATATCCGATTTAATTGTAGAAGAAAGAAAACAAAATGGTTTGTATAAAGATTTAGAAGATTTCTTAACTCGAGTGCCCAGAGAGGCGATTAATAAAAAAGTGTTAGAGGCTTTGTCTCGGGCAGGGGCGCTAGACGAATTTAATGATAGAAATGTCTTGTTCGAGAATGTTGAGACAATGGTTAATTTTGTAGGAGCTAATAAAAAAAATGTAGATGATGGGCAGCTAGGCATTTTTAAAGACGATTTGGTATTTGATAAGAAAAAATTAAAACTCAAAGATGTAGAAAAATCTTCTGAGAAAGAAAGGTTAGCTTGGGAGAAAGAATTTTTGGGGTCGTTTGTGTCTAAACACCCACTTAAAGAAATTATGCCTACAATTAAGCACTTGGTAACTCAAATCGATTCTTTGCACGAAGATTCGGATAACAAACGGGTAAAAGTTGGTGGGATGATTTCTTCGACTCAAAAAGTTAATACCAAAAAAGGCGAACCAATGTTGTTTGCTAGATTCGAAGATTTATCTGGCGCAATTGAGGTGATCGTTTTCCCCAATATGTTGCAGAAATACAATGAGTTGTTCGAGTTAGATAAGGTTTTGGTAATTGAAGGCAAGGTAAATGTAAAAGATATGACTCATGATGAGGGCGGGGAGATTATGATCAGGTCGGAAGCCAAGATTATTGTAGATTCCGTTACAGAAGTAACGGATGAAAGCATTAAACAACTAGAAGCTGATAATAAAAATAATGGTAATTTAGGCGCAATAGCTAATCGGCCAGTGTATAATTATAATTTTCGATACTATAACGACACTCTTGTAATTAGGTTGCCCAAAGGATTTAATGGTGATAAGTTAAAAAATCTTAAAAGTGTATTAGAAAAATACCAGGGAGATGTGCAGGTAGAGATAGAAGTAAAAAAGGATACTGGTTGGGAAAGATTAAAAACTAAGACTAAAGTCGCTAAAGATAAAAGCCTAGAACAGGAATTATCCAAGGCGTTGTCATAAATTTATTCGGTCTTTAAAAAACAATAAGCACTTCGGGCCATAAAGGAGGTGATTGAAGTGCGTTCTTCGTTGTTGTGGTCATTAACAATTCTAACTCTAATTTTTTTGGCGGCCTGCAGTAGCCAGAAAGGTAATGATGAGGTAGCAGCTGCGGGTAGTGGCCGTTTGGTGAGGTGGTCTCAGCAGAGCATTGAATCGGACAAAAAAATTATTTTTGTCCATGGATTTTATACTGGGGTGGAAGATCCCCAGGGTTTAAACCCATCGCAGATGAGGGCTGAGTTTAGCCCGAAGATTGATAACTTGGATAGTTTAGGCACGGAGTTGTTCGGTGCCCGGACATCAGAATTGGCTGAATTTTGGTTCTATGGGTACCAGCCAAGTCAAAATATCGACAAGGTTGCGAGTGATCTCAATGAACTGATTACTAATAATAGTAATTTTGACGACAGTCAGATTGCTGTTATAGGTTATAGCCAAGGTGGCGTTGTGGCTTGGCTTCTAGACCAACGGTTTGGCTGTATTGATGGAGGAGTTATCTTAGGAGCCCCCATTCTTTCTACACCACTAGCACACAAAGACATTAGAGACCAAGCTATCCGGCGGGTTTTCCCGGTATTGGGTAGTGCCTTGATCTCAGTCTTTGATGATTTATCTACAGGTACAGGACAGCTGGCAATTGATTATCCCGAAACAGGCGCCCCTGTGTCCAACCTATTTTTTATGGTTGGGCAAATCGATGCCCCCAGTGCAGATGCATTAACCAGAAATAGTAATCTGGTAGATGTACTGGCCGAGAATTATGATAATTACTTGGGCAACTCATCTAATGATCGCCAACTCATGGAAGTTGGCGCGACCCTGATTGATTGCTCCGATTGGCGCAACTCAGAAAACTGTCTGAGTGACGGTGTGGTCCCAGTGAGTTCTGGTTGGCTGGGAGACCCAAGCAAATGCTTGGTGTGGAGCGATTATGATCATTCGGATTTGTTATCGGGCAAAGGTGATTTAGATCTTGATAGAGCTACGCTAACCCATTTAGGTAAGGTTTTGGGGCTGTTCCCGGAATTTATAGAAGTCCCTGGTCTACCTATCCTGCCAGAATTGGATTTAACCCAAAGCCCCCAAAGTGTATGGGGTTGGGTTAAATTTGCCTATACCCAGAACGGTCATTTGTATTTAACCGACGAGGATTGGGCTAGAGAAGTTTTGGTTGTTAATTACGACAGCAATTACTATCCCAGGTTCTACGGCGAAAATTTAACTTGGACAACCGAAATAGACAGCCAACTTTATGTCTACCTATGGCAACATAACGGTGTTGTTCAGGTGGGCTCTGCTGGAAGCGCGTATGCCAATTTTTCTCATGATGGAGAAGAGTTGGTATACCAATCGAGCCACGACTTGGTGGCTTACAATTTGGGAGATAGCGAGGTCAGGACAATAGTGCAAGGGGTTAATTTAATTGGTCCAGCGGTTTGTCAGGCAGGCAGTTTCTTGTCTGACGATAAGCTTTATTTTGTGTCAGAAGCCAATGAAGTTGATAATCTTTACTCTATCGATTTCAATTCGGCAGAAGCTTATTTCTCTGATGCAGAAGTGGAGGCTAGAAATTGCTCGCTGCCTTTTGTGGCAGCCAGCCCCATCAACGGCTTGGTAGTAATAAGTGGTGGGGGTAGCAGTCAAACATTAACCATTGTTTCGGGTGGGGTGTTTGCATCACACATTCAGCTCACCATTAGTGCTGGCTCTAATAATGATTACAGTATCGGTGGGACAACCAATGACATCCATTTTTATACTCCAGAGGAACTGTCAATTTCACAAGCGGTATTCGATCCGGAGTATGGCCACTTGTATCTGGTGGTAGATAACGATTTGTGGCTACTGGATATTAATCGAATTATTTTACAGCAGTATGAATCTGCTGATGAGATTTTCTACGAAGTTAAACAAGGGGTGACATCCCTTGATATAAAACTCACCGACGGGTGAGTTTTTCTTTACAGAAAAGCAATTTTTTGATAATTTGTAATTCCAAAGAGTAATTTTTGCTCTTTGAAAAATCAACAGTTTCTCTGTACCAGAGAGGGAGGAATTATTTTGGGTCTTAAAACTTCTTCATTATCGGTGTCGATTTCAGAGGAAGTCGCTCGTAAAGCGGCTGTTATAACAATGGGCTTTGTTAATAGTTCAAGCTTGAATAGCCACAAACGCGGAACGGGGCTTCGGAAAAAACTTTGTCTTGCGTTAATCCATGGCGGCGTTGGCCCGAAAATTGCTCACGAAATTACAAATAAGGAGGTGTTATCTAGGCTAGTTACAATGGATGTAAGAACAGGCAATAGCGGGGTTCGTGAAGGGAAAGGAAGGTCAGCGGTCATGAAGCCGAAAGATGCGGTTATCTTCAACGACCAGGATAGCTGGGAGAGCTTGTTTGTAAAAGTATTAAGCTCTAACCGTTAATTAAATTGTGAAGAGGGATATGTATATGTCAAAAAGAAGGTTGAATATCAATCCGGATTTACTAACTTCAGACGCCTTGGGCCCAATTTTGGCCGAGGTACCGGAAAGAATGTACACTTGGAGGATCAAAGCCTATGAGCCCCACGTGTCTGAGTATCAGCAAGCGGGTAGGGAAATCACTCGTTGGGTGGCTGCCCGCTTAGAGGAGGAATTCCCTAACAAAAAGAACGTAAAGCCAACAGCCGAGTTTATACGGCTTAGTGCTAACATGCCGGGAAAAGGTGGTTTTATTGGGCTAAGTAGTTTTGATGGATCTGGTGTCCCAGAGATAGATCCAGATTTTGACTTTACTGGCTCCTTGGAATCACTGGGCTTCAAACTCCCGAGACAGCCAAGCTAGGATTGGTGTAAACCCAGAAGACAAGGGTAGTTGTTAAGGAGGCTGGAAGAGAAAAAAAGAGGCGGCGACCCATAAGGGTCGCCATTTTTACATAAAAATATTGCCCCTAGAGCATGTTTCTGCTACTATAGCGAGGTAATAAATAGATGTAATGAATATTTTAGCTAAATCAGATAAAACTAAATTACCTAAAATTAATCCTGGAGATATTGTTCGTGTCCACCAAAAAATTACAGAAGGTGGCAAGGAAAGAATACAGGTATTTGAGGGGATTGTAATTAAGGCTCATCGTAAAATATCCGCAGGAGCTACTTTTACAGTACGCAAAATTTCTTCTGGCATTGGGGTAGAAAGAACTTTTCCTTTGCAATCACCCAATATTGTAAAAATTGAGTTTAAAAAGAGCTCTAAGGTAAGAAGGGCAAAGTTATATTATTTGCGCAATTTGTCTGGTAAAGCCTTAAGATTAAGAGAAAAGAAGGTAGACAAAGATGTATGGGAATTAATTGCTAAAACCGAAGAAGAAAGCGAGCCTACCGAAGAAGAGTTGGCTGAAGCAGTTGAAGCAGCTAAGAATTCGCCAGCTGGCGAAGAAGGAGAAGAAGCCAAAACAGATGCGCCAAAAGAAGAGGTTAAAGAAGGAAAACAACCAGAGGAGATTAAAAAAGAGGATGAAAACAAATCTGCCGAGCAGCCAAAAGATGGTAAAGTAGAAAAGGAGGCGGAAAGTGGCAAAGAAGATAATAAAAAAGAGGAAACCCAGTCTTAAGCTAGAAAGATCTCTGCAAAATGAGGGGCATTTAATTATTGCTGGCGTAGACGAAGCTGGCAGAGGAGCTTGGGCAGGGCCGGTAGTAGCAGCAGCTGTAGTGCTGCCTTTTTTAAATAAATATTACGATATTAACGATTCTAAAATGCTAACCGAGAACCAGAGAGAAAGAATTGTTAAAAAAATTTATGAGATAGCTGCTGATATTGGAGTGGGGATAGTAGAAAACGAAGAGTTGGACAGCATGGGAGTTGGCCAAGCAACTTATTTGGCTATGCGCCGGGCAGTGAATAATTTATCAATTAAGCCCATGTATATATTAGTAGACGGTTTTAGAGTAGGGTTTTCGGGTATTCCTTCTCGCGGGATTTTAGATGGAGATAAAAAATCGGTTTCGATCGCTGCGGCTTCGATTGTGGCTAAAGTTTCCAGAGATAGAATTATGCGGTCTATCCACGAAGATGACTCTAAGTATGGTTTCGATACTAACAAAGGTTATGGCACGGCTTACCATCATGCTCAAATGAAAAAATTGGGCTTAAACGAATGGCACAGAAAAAGCTTTAAGCCAGTAAGAGAAGTTTTTGTGAATAAATCGAGTTTAAAAATATCATCTAAATAAAGAGTAGGCCCATGAATTTAAGTTTAGGGAAAATTGGAGAAGAGTTAGCCCAAAAATACTTAAGAGCTAAGGGTTTCGAAATTTTAGATACTAACTACACTTGCCCTTTGGGGGAGATGGACATTATTGCCACAAAAGGTGGGAATTTGTATTTTACAGAAGTTAAAACCAGATCGTCGGATAAATTTGGTAGCCCAATGGAGGCGGTAGATTACAAAAAACAACAAAAGTTATCTAGAGTTGCAGCTTATTACTTAATGGTTGAAGGGTTAGACACGATTGCCAATTTTGCAGTGATCTCAGTTAAATTTGATCCGTATAGCAAGCGGTATCGGGTGGAATTTTTGGCCAACGCTTTTTACGAGAGAACTAATTGACTAAAGCAGGACTTTGCGCTAGATTTATAATAGAATGAAAGTGGGTGTTTCCCACTTTTTTAAAAGCTTATAGATTAATTTACTAAACGTATGGATTCATCACAATTTATGTCGGCTATTGCTCAGATTGCTGAAGAAAAAAATATCCCCAAAGAGGTTATCTTAGAAACTGTCGAAGCAGCTTTAGCTGCGGCTTATCGTAAAGATTTTGGGCAAAAGGAACAGATTGTAGTAGCCAAAATTGACCCTAAAACTGAGAAAACTAGAATTTTTATAGTGCATAAAGTAGTAGAAGAAGTGGAAGACCCAGTCAAAGAAGTAACTTTGGCAGAGGCTAAAAAAATTGATAAAAAAGCCAAAGTGGGGGGTGAAATCCAAGAAGAAGTTTTCCCTCCAGCCGAATATGGCAGGGTAGCGGCACAAACTGCTAAACAGGTTATCTTGCAAAGACTAAGAGAAGCTGAGCGCGACATAATTTATCAGGAATATAAAGAAAAAGAAGGCCAACTAGTGGCTGGCACAGTGCAAAGGATAGAAGGCGATGTAGTGATGGTGGATATTGGTAAAACTTCTGGCATTTTATTTCCATCAGAACAATCTAGATCGGACAAATATTATGTTGGTCAAAGGTTTAAAGTATATATTATCGAAGTTCAATCTAGCGGTAAGGATCCTCAGGTAGTGGTATCTCGAGCTCATGCCGAGATGATTCGTCGGTTGTTCGAAAATGAAGTGCCAGAAATTTCTGCTGGTACAGTAGAAATTAAAGCCATTGCTAGGGAGGCTGGGGTAAGATCGAAAGTGGCAGTTTATTCTACTGAAGAAGCTATCGACCCTGTCGGCTCTTTAGTGGGGAGAAGAGGAGTAAGAGTTCAAGCAGTAATGGCTGAAATTGGTGAAGAAAAGATCGATATAGTGTTGTGGGATGAAGACCCTAAGCAATTTATTATAAATGCTTTGGCCCCTGCTAAAATTGATGAAGTTAAGCTAGATAAAAAGAACATGATTGCCAAGATTAAAACTGCGGCTGACCAGTTGTCACTTACGATTGGTAAGTCTGGCCAAAATGTAAGGTTGGCAAGCAAGTTAACTGGTTGGCAAATTGAAGTTGATAAAGAAGGTCTGCCAGCAGAGGAAGTGGAAAAGGTAGAAGAGGAAGTAGCTAAGGATTCACCAGCTGATGAAGGTAAAAAAGAGGACACCAAAGCCGAAGAGGTTACTGCAAAAGAAGTTAAGACTGAGGGGGAGAGGGAAGAAGTTAAAGAAGAAAAGCCGCCCGAAGAAAACAAGAAAGAGGAGCCAGTAAAAGAAGTTAAAGAAGAAGCTGAGGAAGAAAAACCCAAAGAAGAATCTAAAGAAGAGAACAATCAAGACGAATCTAAAAAATAATTAACCTATGGAAGGCTACAATTATTTAGACAAGTTTACTATCAATGCCAAAAAAGTTTTGACCAATGCTCAAAAAGTGGCTAGAGATTTAAGTTCGGCACATTTGGGCACCGAGCATTTGTTGCTGGCCATGTTAAACATTAAAAGCGGGTCGGCTTTTGAAATTTTGGGTAGTTTGGGGGTAAGTTCAGAAAAAGCAGATATCATTGTAGGGTTATCTCAGACTAAATCGCTAACCACTAAAGTAGGTTTAACCCCAGGGGCTAGAAGATTGATCGAAACAGCGGTTTTATTAGCTGCCCAATATGGTAGTTACTATATTGGCACAGAACATTTATTGTTAGCTATGGTGCAGGACAAAAAAAGCCAATCTTATAGAATATTAAAAGAATTAGGTGTAAATCCTAGTGAAATAGCCCAAATTGCCTTGCAAACCATCAAAGCTAGCACTGGTAGCAAAGAAGATGAAATGCTAGCTAAGGCAGGCGGTGGGGCAACTCCTAAAGCCGGCAAATCCACGACTCCAATGCTAGATAACTTTAGTATTAATTTAACTAACTTGGCCAAGGAGGGGAAGATCGACCCAATTGTGGGGAGAGAGCCAGAGATTAAACGAATGGTTCAAATATTAAATCGCCGAACCAAAAACAACCCGGTGCTAATTGGAGACCCAGGTATTGGTAAGACTGCTATTGTTGAAGGTTTGGCTGTGAAAATTGTTAACAAAGAAGTGCCAGAAAACTTAGCCGATAGAAGAATTATGGTATTAAGCCCTTCAACTATGGTAGCTGGTACTAAATATCGTGGTGAATTCGAAGAGAGGATTAATCAAGTAGTTGAAGAAGTGCAGAAAGCTGAAGATGTAATTCTGTTTATAGATGAATTGCACACTTTAGTTGGGGCTGGCAGTGCTGAAGGTAGCTTAGATGCGGCCAATATTTTAAAACCAGCTTTAGCAAGGGGTGATTTGCAGTTAATTGGGGCGACTACCACCGATGAATACAGAAAGCATATAGAAAAAGATGCGGCCCTAGAAAGAAGATTTCAGCCCATTGTAGTAAAAGAGCCATCGGCTAAAGAAACTATTGGTATATTAATGGGCATTAAAGAAAAGTACGAAGATTATCACAAAGTAATTATCCCAACCAATGCAATAGAGTCGGCAGTTAATTTATCAGTTAGATATATTAACGATAGATATTTGCCAGATAAAGCCATTGATTTAATCGATGAAGCAGCTTCGGCTGTGAGAATTGCTGCTGGCTTAAGCCATCCTAAAGTAGCTGAAGAAAGATCGCAGTTAGAAAAGGTGATTAGAGATAAAGAGTTATCGGTTGAATCTCAGGATTACGAGAAGGCAGCTAAGTTGCGATCTCAGGAGTTAAAGTTGCGCAAAAAAATTGAAGCTGTTCAAAAAGAGAAGGTAGATGAGAATAAAGATAATTGGCCTAAAGTTAATGCCGAAGAAATTGCTAAAGTAGTATCACTGTGGACCAATATTCCAGTAGGCGAATTAGCTCATGAAGAAATTAGAAGCTTGTCAGATTTAGCCGATAGATTAAATTCTAGAATTATCGGTCAACCAGAAGCAGTAGAAGCGGTGGCTTCGGCTATTCGTAGATCTAGGGTACAAATTGGCAACCCAGATAGACCTATGGGGTCGTTTATGTATTTAGGGCCTACCGGGGTTGGTAAAACTGAGTTGGCAAAGGTATTGGCAGAAGAAGTTTTTCAAGACAAAGATGCTCTAATTCGTGTAGATATGAGCGAATTTATGGAAAAACATAACATAGCTAGGTTGGTTGGTGCGCCAGCTGGTTATGTGGGGTACGAAGAAGGGGGCAAATTTACAGAAGCAGTTAGGCGTAAACCATATTCGGTAATTTTGTTAGACGAAATAGAAAAAGCTCATCCTGATGTAATGAATATTTTACTGCAAATATTGGAAGATGGTAATTTATCGGATGCTAAGGGTAAGAAAATTTCTTTTAGAAACACTATTATTATTATGACTTCTAATATCGGTACTAGCTTGTTTAGTAAGCAAGCTGCTATTGGCTTTAAACAAGATAAAGGCGACACTACCCAGTATGAAGATCTTAAAAATCGAGTAATGGAAGCTTTAAAGAAAGATTTTAGGCCAGAATTATTGAATCGGGTAGACAAAATTGTGGTATTTAAGCCATTATCAAAACCAGACATTAAACAAATTGTAGATTTGCAATTAAATGAATTAAGCCAAAGGTTAGTTAAGCAAAATATTTCTATTCAGGTATCCGATTCGGCCAAAGAGTATATTGCAGAGAGGGGGTTTGACCCAGATAGCGGTGCGCGCCCAGTTCGGAGAGTAATCCAAGATGAAATAGAAGACCCAATGGCAGAAAAGATTTTACAAAAAGAAATAGTTAGAGGTGGAATGGTTAAAATTGAAAAAAGAGGCAATAAATTAACTCTATCTTCGCCTAAATCAAAAACTAAGACTAAAGTCGGTAGTAAAAAATAGAACCTTTCAATCTAGGTTAGGGATTTATCTTATTTATATTATTTTATTCTTTTTTATCTATGTTTATTTGGCAGATTAGCATTGGTATTATCTTTTTGTTGGGGCTTGCATATTTTTTGTTTGCTCGTAGAGCGGTTCATATTAAACCAGCAGATTTTGTGGTGGCGATTTTAGGCATTGGTATTGGGTTGTCTTTAGGAGCTTTAATTTCATTACCCCTTGGTAACTTAATACACAATCCGTTTGGGCAGTGGGTGCCACTAATCATTAATATTTTCTCGGCTGCGATTGTAACTACTTTTTTTTACAGCCAAAGAAAAAACATCGTAACTAATTTTAATAATTTCTTCACCTCGATAATTAAAAGCACGCTAAAGCAAAGAGAATCTAAGCTTCAGGCATCTTTGCCCAAGGGCAGTATAGTGGTAGATACCTCGGCTATTATTGATGGCCGAATTTTAGAAATTGTTAAAGTAGGTTTTTTAAGTAGTACTCTACTGGTGCCTAAATTTGTGCTAGAAGAGCTCCAAAAAATTGCCGATTCGGGGAATGACTTGCGCCGAACTAGAGGTAGGCGAGGGTTGGAAATTTTAAATGAGCTAAAGAAGCAAAAGAATGTAATGGTAAAAATTGTCGATATAGATTTTCCTACCGAAACTGAGGTGGACGCTAAAATTCTTAAATTAGCTAAACAACTTAATGGCAAGTTGATGACAGTAGACTACAACTTAAATCGGGTAGCTCAAATCCAAAATGTATTGGTTTTAAATGTTAATGAGCTTAATAATGCTTTGCGTCCAGTAGTTTTGCCTGGCGAGAAACTGCATATTAAATTGGTTCAAGAAGGTAAAGACAAAAACCAAGGAGTAGGTTATTTAGATGATGGCACTATGGTAGTAGTGGAGGGGGGAGTGAAACTAATTAATAAAGGTGAAATTGAAGTTTCGGTAACTCGTGTTTTCCAGACAGTGGCCGGCAAAATGATTTTTGCAGTGCCGTATGCAGAAAAAGTTTATGCCTAAAAGTCTAAAAACAGGTATTATATCTTGACTTAAGTCTAGTTTTATGATATAATAGAGAGAATATCTCTTTATTATGTTAAAACAAATACAAAAAACAATTATAAAAATAATTGAAAAAGAACTAATTTTAGTTCTAGCCATTTTGTTTACTTCTGTATTGGTTTTTGGTGCTAGGGCAAACACCGATTCCACTAATTTAGTATTTACCATCTATCCAGCTGGTGGAGTTATAACAGTAACTTACCCTAATGGGGGCGAGAGTTGGTTGGTTAGCCAACCCCAAACCATTACCTGGACAACTGTAGGCGATATCGAAAATGTTAAAATCGAATTACAAAGAGAAAGTGATGGTTCATGGGAGGAATTAATTGATTCTACTACTAATGATGGGTCTTTCCCTTGGCAGGTTGAAGGGCCAACTACTTCTGAGGCTTTAATTAAGATTACTAAAGTTGGCGATGATACAGTTT
>Ga0272441_10005243_pt1 | contig 22742 bp, 13 predicted proteins | sample SSMProp6N_FD_193582 | JGI IMG/M metagenome (GOLD analysis project Ga0272441, IMG submission 193582) | Marine sediment archaeal communities from Little Sippewissett salt marsh, Falmouth, MA, United States - SSM-Prop-6N | ecosystem: Environmental > Aquatic > Marine > Wetlands > Sediment ... | reverse complement strand
TGTTTCAGGATCTTTCGCTGCTGACCGGTAAATCCACGGAAACGACTGAAAAAAAATACAGAACCATTGACTCGCCAAAAACATTCGAGGCGTTTGTGCGGGAGCTGAAAAAAAAATCCATGTTTGCTCTGGATCTGGAAACCACGGCACTGGAACCGATGAAAGCTGATATTGTGGGGCTCTCATTCTCCTGGAAAACGGGAGAAGCGTTTTATATTCCGATACGCATGCCGGATGACACATCAAAGACAGCCGTATCCGATCCTGAATCCCGTCAGAATGAGATCCTCGGCCCGTTAATATCCATTCTGGAAAACCCGAATATTCACAAATGCGGACAGAATATCAAATATGATATGCTGGTACTAAAGCGGCACGGCATCCATGTGAAAGGCGTGGATTTTGACAGCATGGTTGCCGCATATCTGATCGACCCTTCGGCCCGGCAATACAATATCGACGCCCTTGCAATGCAGTTTCTTCAGTATACCAAAATTCCGACCAAAGACCTGATCGGCAAGGGGCGGAATCAAATTACCATGGATCTGGTGGATGTGGACAAAGTCTCGGAATATGCCTGTGAAGATGCGGATATCGCATTCAGGCTTCGTCATGTGCTGGAGCCCCGATTGCATAAGGACGGGCTTTTTCCCCTGTTCCGGGACGTTGAAATGCCTCTGGTGTCTGTGCTCATGATGCTTGAGGAAAATGGTGTGGCCCTGGACACGCATTTGCTTGGGCAGATGTCTATGGAAATGAAGCACCAGCTGAATGATCTGGAATCTGAAATTCATGAAATCGCAGGCGAACCGTTTAATATCAACTCGACCCAGCAGTTAGGCAAAATCCTTTTTGAAAAACTCAAGGTGCATGAACAACTGGGTAAAAGGAAAGCCAAACGCACCAAAACCGGATATGCCACGGATGTGCGTGTGCTGGAAAGTCTGTCCGCGCATCCCCTTCCTAAAAAACTGCTGGACTACCGTCAGCTGACCAAACTGAAATCGACGTATGTGGATGCGCTGCCCGCGCTGATCTGCGATTCCACAGGAAGGGTCCATGCAAGCTTCAACCAGACAGTCGCGGCCACAGGACGGCTTTCCACCAGCAATCCCAACCTGCAGAACATTCCGGTTCGAACAGAACTAGGCCGGGAAATTCGTAAGGCTTTTATTGCGCAGAAACCGGGCTGGAAACTGCTCTCTGCAGATTACAGTCAGATCGAGCTGCGGCTCATGGCACATCTTTCCGGGGATGAAACCCTGCTCGAATCATTTCAGAGAGGCGAGGATGTGCATTGCCGGACCGCTTCGGAAATTTTTGGCGTCTCAACCGATCAGGTCACACCGGATCTTCGCCGTCAGGCCAAAACGATCAATTTCGGCATCATGTACGGCATGGGTGCGTACGGACTGGCTTCGCGCCTGGGCATTTCCAATGAAGAAGCTCAGAGTTTCATCAGTGCGTATTTTGCCCGGTATCCCAGAGTCAATGCCTTTATTGCCAAAACGATAGCCGGGGCCTACAAACAGGGATATGTCACCACGCTGATGAACCGCCGACGGTATCTGCCGGAATTGAAAAGCGACAACCGGAATATTCGCGATTTCGGTGAGCGTACGGCCGTGAATACGCCCATTCAGGGCACAGCCGCCGACCTGATTAAAATCGCGATGATCCATATTGCGGAGACACTTCAAAAACAATCCTGGCAGTCCAGGATGATTCTGCAGATTCATGACGAGCTGCTCTTTGAAGCGCCGGAATCCGAACTGGACAAACTCGCAGGAATGGTCCGAACGGAAATGGAAGGGGCCATTCAGCTCGATGTGCCGATTCAGGTGGATGTCGGTGCGGGAGACAACTGGTTCGAGGCGCATTAAATCGTCCCCTTATTAAAAATACATCTGTCAGCTCATTATGTGGAACGATTGAAAGACTGAAGTATGTTTCGGATATTCAATCTGTGTCAGTGTGAATAATTGTGAGTGTGAACCGGGTTCGTTTTCAAACAGGCAATCAAATAAAAAAGCCGTTCAGTTGGCTGAACGGCCGTTTGTGCCGAATGTGGGATTCGAACCCACACGAGCGCGAGCTCACACGGCCCTGAACCGTGCGCGTCTGCCAGTTTCACCACTTCGGCAAGTGCGGAATAATATAAAAACTGACACACCGAAAGTCAAGCTGATATTTTTTGCAAACCCGGGCGTTTTACATTATATTATAAGTTCGCTATTCTATTTGAACAGACTTTGATTGAAAGAGAAAAAAGCAATCCATGAGCCAATCTGGAAAAAACAGCGGCATGAAAATCGTCACGCAGAACCGGAAAGCCCGGCACGATTATCATATTATGGAAACCTGGGAAGCCGGCATGGTGCTGCAGGGCACCGAAGTGAAATCGCTGAGGAACGGAAAAGCCAACCTGAAAGACAGCTACGCCCGGGTGGAGCAGGGTGAAGTTTTTCTGTATAACTGTCATATCGCTCCCTATGAGAAGGGTACTTATGCCAATCATGACCCGGAAAGAAAACGAAAGCTCTTGCTCAACCGTCAGGAAATTCGTAAATTAACCGGCAAAGTTGAAGAAAAAGGGCTGACGCTTATTGCGTTGAAAATTTACTTCAAGCGGGGCGTCGCGAAGGTCGAACTGGGGCTGGCCCGGGGTAAAAAACTGTATGATCGCCGGGCGGATATAGCCAAACGGGACATACAACGGGATATGGAGCGCGCATTGAAACATAAACATCGGTGAGGACAGCATGAGTAATGCGTTTAACATACTGAAAGACCGTGGTTTTCTCTATCAGACCACAGATGATGATGCTATCGAAAAGTTACTGAGCAAGAAAAGCATCTCCTGTTATATCGGTTTTGACGCGACCGCAGACTCGCTTCATATCGGCAGTCTGGTTCCGCTGATGGCCCTGATGCATATGCAGCGCGCGGGCCATCGTCCCATTGCCCTGCTTGGAGGCGGTACTACCATGGTGGGCGATCCGAGCGGCAAGACGGAAATGCGCAAGATGCTTACGCTGGATAAAATCCGGACATTCGGCGAGGGCATTCGTACACAGTTTGCCCACTATCTGGATTTTTCAAACGACAAGGCCCTGATGGTCAACAACGCCGACTGGCTGATGCCTCTCAACTATATTGAATTCCTGAGGGATGTGGGTGTGCATTTCAGTATCAACCGCATGCTGACCGCTGAAAGCGTGAAACAGCGGCTTGAAAGCGGCCTGAGTTTTATCGAATTCAACTATATGCTGCTGCAGGCGTATGACTTCTATGTGCTGGCCCGGGACTATGACTGCCTGCTGCAAATGGGCGGTCAGGATCAATGGGGCAATATTGTGGCCGGATCGGATCTGACCCGGCGCAAACTCGGCAAGCAGGTTTATGGCATGACGTTTCCTCTGATCACCACATCGGGCGGCGAAAAGTTCGGTAAATCCGAGGGCAATGCCGTGTGGCTGGATAAAAACAAGACGTCCGTATTTGATTTCTATCAGTATTTCCGCAATGCAGATGACCGGGATGTGGAGAAATACATGGGCCTTTTTACGCTGCTGCCCATAGATGAAGCCCGGGAACTGACAAAGAAAAATATCAACCGGGCCAAAGAAATTCTGGCTTATGAAGTCACCTGCCTGGCCCACGGCAAAAAAGAAGCGACCGCCGCCTATACGGCTTCGGTTCGTCAGTTCGGCCAGGCAGATCCGGGCGGAGCGGTCTCCACCTCTTCGGACATTCTCGATATCCGCCTGGATGATGCGGTTTCGGTTCCCACGGTCGAACTGCCCAAACAGCTTCTTTCCGAAGGGGTGTGGATTGTCAGGTTGTTTGTGGAAGCCGGTTTATGCCGGAGCAACGGCGAAGCGCGCCGACTGATCCAGCAGGGCGGAGCCTATTTCAATGACCAGTCCGTCCCGAGCGCGGATACGGAGGTGCGTGAGAAAGACGTTTCCGACGATGAAGTGATTATCCGCGCCGGAAAGAAGCGCGTGAAGCGGGTTGTTTTTGTCTGACCCGGTTCAGGAACAAGGGCTGCTTTTTTACTCTCTTTTTCATTGCATTTGGCTGTGATTCTTTTTATACTAAAATCAATCAATATCCCTCGAAAATCAATACTTCTCTTCGTTAATAAAGAGCTCTCAGAGGGATATTCTTTTGATTATAAATAGCAGGCATATCAACAGTGAAAACTGTCTGTTCTCAGTAAGGACATCAAATCTTCGATTTTTATTCCTGAAATTTCTTTAATGAGTGTATTTACATTCTGGGAGGTCATGCAATGAAAATGAAAGTGAATGTTATGATTGTATTTATGATGCTGATTGTCATCCATATCCATTCCCAGCCGGAGGGTACGATGAAGTGGTCATTTGAGACGGGTGATGATGTCCGTTCCTCTCCCTGTATTGGCCCGGACGGAACGGTGTATGTAGGATCATTCGACAATAAAGTGTACGCTTTGAATCCGGACGGCACGGAAAAATGGTCATTTAATACAGGTGGCAGTATCTATTCTTCTCCGGCCATTGGCCCAGATGGCACTGTTTATATAGGAGCAATGGATAATAAATTGTATGCAATTCATTCGAATGGCACGGAGAAATGGTCCTTTATTACCGGTGATATTATTCGTTCCTCCCCGGCCATTGGCTCAGATGGCACTGTGTACATTGGATCATATGATCACAAGGTTTATGCCGTGAATCCGGACGGATCCAAGAAATGGTCCTTTTCCACAGGTGATATTGTTCGTTCCTCCCCGGCTGTCGGTATAGACAGGACAGTGTATGTGGGTTCAATGGACGGTAAAGTGTATGCATTGAATCCAGATGGCACAGAGAAATGGTCTTTTGCCACAGAAGATGAAGTATGGTCCTCCCCGACTATTGGTGCAGATGGCACGATTTACGTAGGATCAGAAGATGATAAGTTGTATGCATTAAATCCAAATGGTACCGAAAAATGGTCTTTTAACACGGGGGATGATGTGTCTTCCTCCGTGGCCATTGGCGCAGACGGTACGATTTATGTGGGATCGGACAACGACAATTTGTATGCCCTGAATCAGGATGGCACAGAGAAATGGTCTTTTAACACAGATGGCAATATCAATTCCTCCCCGGCTATCGGAGTGGACGAAACAATTTATGTGGGATCGGAAGATTTTAAGCTGTATGCATTAAATCCAAATGGCACAGAGAAATGGCTCTTTAATACAGGTTTTGTTGTTATTTCGTCTCCAACAATTAGCCCTGATGGTACGGTTTACGTGGGATCAGCTGACGGCAATCTCTATGCGATTCAGACCGGCAGTATGGGGCTGGCGGACAGCCCGTGGCCGAAATTCAGAAAGGATGTTTATAACAGGGGAACCAGTTATGGTCCCGGCTGCCCGATAGCCGCAGTGGTGTCGGATCCGGTTTATGGAGATATCAATGAACCGGCCACTTTAGACGGCCGTCCATCGTATGATCCGGACGGGGATGCGATTTTTTATTCATGGGAGTGTGCCAGCAGGCCCGCGGGAAGTACAGTATCCATTTCGAATCCGACAAATGCAGTGACCCAGGTCACCTGTTCAATGAGAGGCAATTTTATATTCAGTCTTACAGTGACAGACAATCAGGACGGAATATCGGTGATAGTTGTCCATTTAAAATTCGGCTGTAAATGGTCTTTTGCCACGGAAGATGAAGTATGGTCCTGCCCGGCAATCGATGCAGACGGCACGGTTTATATAGGATCACTAGACGACAATTTGTATGCCATCCATCCGGACGGCACGGAGAAATGGTCTTTTAATACAGGCGGCAGTATCTATTCTTCCCCGGCCATTGGTGCAGACGGCACTGTGTACGTGGGATCATGGGATTGCAATGTGTATGCAATCAATCCGGACGGATCCGAAAAATGGTCTTTTACAGCAGGGAGAAGCGTTTATTCCTCCCCTGCAATCGATGCGGACGGAACAATTTATGTGGGATCCTATGATAACAAGTTGTATGCCCTGAATCCGGACGGCACAGAGAAATGGTCCTTTACTACAGGGAATGATATCCTTTCCTCGCCAGCCATTGGCGCAGACGGGACCGTTTATGTGGGATCATGGGATTGCAATGTTTATGCATTGAATCCAGACGGTACAGAGAAATGGTCCTTTACCACGGGTGAAGGTATCTGGTCCTCCCCGGCTATTGGTGCAGACGGCACGATTTACGTGGGATCAAAAGATGATAAGCTGTATGCATTAAATCCAAATGGTACCGAAAAATGGTCTTTTAACACGGGGGATGATGTGTCTTCCTCCCCGACCATTGGCTTAGACGGAACCCTGTATGTGGGATCATTGGATAACAAGCTGTATGCATTCAATCCAGACGGCACAGAGAAATGGTTCTTTACTACAGGAGATGATATTTTTTCCTCCCCGACAATTGGGGCAGACGGCGTTGTTTATGTGGGATCTTATGATGACAGGTTGTATGCATTGAATCCGGACGGCACGGAGAAATGGTCCTTTTTAACAGGTTTTACAATCATTTCTACCTCGACAATTGGCCATGATGGTACAGTCTGTGTGGGATCAGCAGACGGTAATGTGTATGCGATTCAGACCAGCAGTATGGGGCTCGCTGACAGCCCCTGGCCGAAATTCAGAAAAGACAGCTTCAACCGGGGCAGCAGTTATCGTCCCGGCTGCCCGGTAGCCGCAGTGGTGTCGGATCCGGTTTATGGAGATATCAATGTTCCGGTGACTTTAGACGGCCGTCCATCGTATGATCCGGATGGAGATCCGATTTTTTATTCATGGGAGTGTGTCAGCAAGCCTACGGGAAGTATGGTATCCATTTCAAATGCGACATATGCAGTGACCCAGGTTGTCTGTTCCCATATCGGTGTTTATACATTCACTCTTACAGTGACTGATAATCAGGACTTTACTTCGGTAACAAAACTAAATTTGCATTGCGGCTGCAAATGGTCCTTTACTGCAGCAGAAGATATCTGGCCCTCCCCGGCCATTGGTGCAGACGGTACGGTGTATATCGGATCCGAAGACAACAAGCTGTATGTCCTGAATCCGGATGGCACGGAGAAAGGGTCTTTTATGACGGGAGCCTGGATCGTTACATACACTGCCATTGGACAAGACGGCACCATTTATGTGGGATCGGGCGACAACAAATTGTACGCTTTAAATCCGGACGGCACAGAGAAATGGTCCTTTTTAACCGGTGATATTGTCATTTCATCTCCAGCCATTGGTGCAGATGGCACCATTTATGTGGGATCCTATGATGACAAGGTCTATGCCCTGAATCCGGACGGGACAGAGCAATGGTCCTTTACTACAGCCGGTGATATTTGGTCCTCCCCGGCAATTGGTGCAGACGGAACGGTTTATATTGGATCATTCGACAAGAATGTCTATGCCCTGAATCCGGACGGCACAGAGAAATGGTCCTTTGAAACAGGTGATCTGATCTACTCTTCACCAGCCATTGGTGCAGACGGAACGGTGTATATCGGATCCGAAGATAATAAGCTGTATGCCCTGAATCCGGACGGCACAGAGAAATGGTCGGCTATCATGGGTGGCTGGGTTACCTCCTCCCCCTGCATTGGACCGGATGGCACAGTTTATGTAGGATCAGGCGACAATAAATTATACGCATTAAATCCGGACGGCACAGAGAAATGGTCCTTCACCACGGGTGATGTTATCGTTGCCTCTCCCTGTGTCGGTTCTGACGGCACCATCTATGTGGGTTCTGATGATAAAAATATGTATGCGCTGAATCCGGATGGCACGGAGAAATGGTCCTTTGAAACGGGTGATTGGATTTACTCTTCCCCGGTTATTGGTGTGGATGGAACCCTATACTTCGGATCAAGAGACGGAAACGTTTATGCGATTCAAACCAATAGTATGGGACTCGCGGACAGCCCGTGGCCAAAATTTCACGCAAATAATCAGAATACGGGCCGTATTGATTCCCATTATACGGGAATCCAAGAAACGAATGAAAATCAATTACCAGCAACCTTTCAACTGCATCCCAGTATGCCCAATCCGTTCAATCCGGTCACATCGATTCGGTATGATGTGCCCAAAAACGAGTATGTATTAATTCAGGTTTATAATATAGTAGGCCAGGCTGTGGAAACGCTGGTGGATAAGAAACAGGACGCCGGGTATTATAACATTGTGTGGAACGCGTCCGCATATGCCGCGGGTGTTTACATCGTGCATATGCACGCCGGATCGTTTCAGAAGCAGATGAAAGTGTGCCTGGTGAAATGAGGCGGCATGAAAGGGATGATGTCTGTTTCGGACAGCAATAACAGGAGAAAAAAATGTTCAAATTATGGCGCCGTGTATTTCAAATTTTGTGTTTAACACTTCCATTAATTTTTTCAAACCTGGCCGGGGCATCCCGGTCCCGGGATCCTTGGATTGAAAAAATCATTCAGGCCATGACCCTTGAAGAAAAGGTCGACTTTATCGGAGGATACCGGGCATTCCATATCCGGGGATATGAACATCTCGGCATTCCTGAAATTCATATGGCGGACGGCCCTGTGGGCGTGCGAAATTTAGGAAAATCCACCGCCTATCCGGCCAGCATCACCCTGGCCGCATCATGGGATAAAGACATGGCTTACAATGTCGGCAAAGCCATCGGCTGTGAGGCCAGGGCAAAGAATGTGCATATGGTTTTAGGACCGGGCATGAACATCTACCGAATGCCGATTTGCGGACGCAACTTTGAGTATCTCGGTGAAGATCCCTGTTTAGCCGGTCAGATGGCAGCCGCTTATACACGGGGCATGCAGGATCAGGGAGTGATTGCCACTGCCAAGCATTTTGTGGCCAACAATCAGGAGTTTAACCGCCATCACTGTTCCTCTGATATGGACGAGCGAACCCTGCATGAAATTTATCTGCCTGCCTTCAAAGCTGCAGTAAAGCAGGGCATGACTGCAGCAGTGATGACGTCTTACAATCTGATCAACGGCATTCATGCATCCGAACATCCATATTTGATCCATGAAATTTTAAAGAGCCAATGGGGATTTGAAGGATTTGTGGTCTCTGACTGGGTCTCCACCTATGACGGGCCGGCATGCGCAAAAGCCGGGCTCGATCTTGAGATGCCCTCGGGTGCCATGATGAACCGCGAAACACTGATTCCGGCCATTCAAAGCGGTGAAATGGATGTGTCGGTGATTGATGAGAAAATCCGACGAATACTGACCGTATACAAACGGTTTGGTTTTTTTGAGAATTCTGACATCAGCAAAGGATATGAACTGGACACCGCTTTTGTACGGGAAACAGCGATTGATGCGGCTCGTGGCGGCATGGTGTTGTTAAAAAATCAGGATTATCTTCTGCCTCTGAATCCGGATCGAATACGATCCATAGCCATTATCGGACCCAATGGTCATCCGGCTGTGACCGGAGGAGGCGGCAGCTCATATACGAATCCACTGCATCCGCTTTCATTAGTTGAGGCCGTGAGACAGGTGGCAGGGGATCAGATTGAAGTGGTTTACGAAAAAGGGATTGTTACCGGCCTGCCCTTTCCTGAGGATATTTTCGAGCAGTCTGATTTTTATGTATATCGGGACGGGAAGAGAGTGACCGGTGTTGATGCGGATTTTTTCAGGGGCAAAGCTTTAAAAGGTGAAGTGATTCGGTCCCATTTTTATCAAAAGCTGGACCTGGCCGATGGGGATTTCTGGAACCTTGAATCGGTCCCGGAAACGAATTTTTCAGTCCGATTCACAGGGTTTTATACGCCGAAAGAATCCGGATTTTACTGTATAGGGGCGCGAGGGGATGACGGATACCGCATTCATCTGGATGGTGTTGAGATCGTCGGGATGTGGCGCGATCAGGGACCCGCCCCTGCGAAATACGAAGGTTTCATGAATGGGGGGCAGGAGTATAAAATAGAGGTGGAATTTTATCAGTCCGGAGGAGGCGCAGTCATACAATTAGGTGTTAAAAAAGTGGATCCGGATAAAACACCCGAACAATATACCAAACAGGCGGTCATGGCCGCCCGGACATCCGAACTCGTGATTATGGCCGTCGGCTTCAGCAATGTCACAGAGAGTGAATCATTCGACCGGACCTTTGAAATGCCGCACGAACAAAACGCACTGATCAATTTAATTGCCGAAACAAATGATAATATAATTGTGGTGCTCAACGCGGGAGGCAATGTTGAAATGAGCCCCTGGATCGACCATGTCAAAGGATTACTGATGGCCTGGTATCCCGGACAGGAAGGCAACCTGGCAGCGGCTGAAATTCTCTTTGGAAAAACCAATCCCTCGGGTAAGCTGCCCGCATCCTTTGCTTTTCATCTTGAGGACGATCCCTGTTATGACTCATATTTTGATGCGGATCAGGATTTACGCGTATTCTATGATGAGGGAATTTTTATGGGATACCGGCATTGGGACCACTGTGAAAAAAAACTACGTTTTCCATTCGGAACCGGTCTTTCTTATACCACATTTGAATATTCCAACATCATCAGCCCGAAGAGTGTTGATTCAATCGATGAAGCGGTTCAGGTTAAAGTACAGGTAAAGAATACCGGAGTGCTGAAGGGCGAAGAAATCGTTCAGCTCTATGTGGCCGATAAAGTGTGTTCTTTTCCGAGGCCGGTTAAGGAGCTTAAAGCATTTGAAAAGGTCGATTTGGATCCAGGCGAAAACAAGACTGTGACATTCAAACTGAACCGGGATGCTTTTTCATTCTATAATCCCGAGTCCCATGCCTGGGAAGTCGAACCCGGCGAGTTCGAGATTTTGATTGGTGCGTCGTCTGCTGATATCCGGCAAACGGCTCCGATATTTATTCATTAATTGAATTTAGACCTTGCGAAGGTCGCAGACCTTCGCAAGGTATACCGTGCTAAAACTCATACTCCAGTCCGAAAATCGGCAGAAGGCCCCATTGATAAGAGACGGCTTCCCGGTTTTCCTGTTCGTTCCAGTAATGGGAGGAAATATTTTTCCGACCATAAGCGTTCCAGACACTCAGGTAAACGATCAGGTTGCTTTTTGAAAAGTGAAACCGTCTGTCGACACGAATATTCAGGGAGTGATAATCGGGATTTCTTACTTCATCAATTCTTGTCTCATCATAAACGGCTCGTACAAGGGCTTTTGATTTTTGCTTGTCAAAGGGCGTATACGGCACACCGCCCGCATAAATCCAGCGCAAACTGAATTCCCACGTATTGTTCGGTTTATACCCGCCCTCAATATTGAAGACGACCCGATTGTCGAAAATCCGGTCCCGCCAGATTCCATTGAGATCTTTATAGCGTGTTTTAAAATAGGCACCGCTGATCATGCCGTAAAGGTCTTTTGCCAGTTTTTTCTGAATCATCAGCTCTATGCCGCGAGCATAGCCGACACCATTATCCTGCAGGGATGAATGATTGAAGTAAAAATCGTACATATAATTGGCCTCGTCAATCACAAAGAGCTGGGGCTGAGTCGGATCCATGGGGAACCGGTCGTACTGTTTTTCATAAAATTCCAGGGTTAAACGCGTATCTTCTCTCAGCAAGTGCTCGAAACCCAGCACATAATGCATCGCACGGGGCACCTTTAACGATTTGAATTCCGGCTTCTGCGCCAGTAGCACCAGGGGCAGGTTCTGATGAAACAATCCGGTTGCGATATTGAAGGCCGTTCTTTCATTAAGCCGGTATTGCAGACTCAACCGGGGAGAAACAGTTGATTTTTCATTGTAATCAAAATAGTCGGCCCGCATACCCATATTCATACTCAGGCGGATCCAGGGTTTCCAGGCCCAGTTGAGAAACACGCCCGTGAGATTGGCGCGTGAGTCTTCCGTCGTGGTTGCCGCAGGAATGGGATTTCCCAAGGCGTCGGTATATTCATTGATAAAGTTGTTATAGTTGGTCAAGAAAAATTTGTTTTCCAATCCAAATTCAAATTGATGCGCGTTATTCAATTTGAGATGGTTCCTGTTCCTGATTTTAACAGATGATTCTTTGGAGACATTGTCCATGAGCAGAATGTCTGATTTATATTCAATAAAATCCACCTCATGCACCATATGTGTGAAAGACACAGCTGTATTTGAGTATCCCTGTTTTCCCCAGAGCGTCCGCAGGTTGATCCCTGCGGTGCCCTCAAACATGCCTGCGTCGCCATACACGGGTGTATTGGTTCCCTCAATGGCCTTTTTGGGCATTTTAATTTCATCAACTCCCAAAATGCCAAGCAGGGTGAGTCTGTGCCGGTCGTTCAAATCGAAAACCATCTTTCCCTGATAATCGCTGTATTCCGGAACCACGGAGGTTTCGCTGTCAATGGCATTGATGATTAAATCCAGATAGCTTCTTCTCACTGAAAAAAGAAACGAGCCCTTGCCATTTAACAGGGGGCCTTCCGCATTTCCCCCAAATCCGGCAAAGTCCATATTCAACTGACCATCAAATTCGCTTCGGTTGCCTTCACGGAAAGTCAGGTCCATAACAGATGAGAGTCGCTCTCCGTAAACGGATGAAAAGCCTCCGGTCATAAAATGAACATCCTGAATAAAATCCACATTCAGCAAACCAATCGGACCGCCTGTTGAGCCGGGTGTCGGGAAATGATTAATATTAGGAATCTCGATATTGTCCACATAAAATCCGTTTTCATTGGGACTGCCTCCCCGGACAATCAGGGTGTTGTCCGTGTCGCTGAATTTGGCAATGCTGGGCAAACCCATGATGATGCGGCTGACATCTCCGGCCGATCCGGGCGCGCGGCGGATTTCTTCGGAAGCAAAGCTGATGCTGCTCGCCTGGTCCCGGGATTTTGAAAAAAATCCTCCTGTGACGGTCACCGCGTCTCCCAATACAACGGCTGGTGCCATCGAACTCGGCACATAGGTAATTCTGTTGGATTTGACAATGATGTCTGTTTTATTGAGCGGTTCATATCCCATATATTGAAATTTCAGGTTGTAGCTGCCAACCGGCACGGCTTCGATGGTAAAATTTCCATTTGCGTCACTGGCCACGCCACGGCGGGTACCCACCAAAATGATATTGGCGCCCGGAAGAGGAGCCTGGGTGCTTTTATCAATCACTTTGCCTTTGATGGCACCTTTCCGGTCAGGATTTTCCATTGGCAGAATCAGAAGCTGGCCATCCCCGGTGATATGCAGTCTGGTCCGGGTTTGTGTGAACAGGTTGTCCAGAATTTTTCTGACTTCCACACGATCCGCAGTCACCGTAACCTCCTGGCCGAGCGGAATGCGATTGCGATTGTAATTAAAAGCGAGCCCCGTTTTCTTTGAGATCAAATCAATCGCGGATTCAAAGCTCACATTGATCAGATTGACAGAGACAACTTGTCTGAGTCCGGGCAGGTTCTGAACAGCAGGATCTGCATCCGATGCCGACCCGTCCTGCTGTGCAAATATCATCAGGCATGACAGCAGATACAATAATCCTATTAATTTCAGTTGTTTCAAATATTCCTCCTTGTGTGATGTTTGGGAAAAAATCAGATTTTTTGTGAATGTCATTATTTTAAATAAATGATCTTTTTGTTCTGCGTGATTTCGAATCCGGAAAGCAGGGAAACCATTTCCAGGGCATCCTCCAGAGCGTGATTTCGAATATATACGGTCACATGCTCATGAAGCCGGGAGGAATCCGAGCATACAAATGAAACGTCATACCAGCGAACCAGTTGATCGAGCACTTCCTGCAAAGGTGTATCGGTCAGTTCGATCTCGCCCCGCATCCAGGCGGTTTCCTTGTCCGGATCGATCTGGACCGGCGGATCCGGAACGAGATCCTCAGAGAGCAGGCTCATTTGTCCCGGACGTAATATGACCCGATCTGTTTGCGGTCTTTTTGCTCCATTGAAAGCCACCCGTCCTTTGATAACAGTGACTTTTACATACCGGGCGGATTCCCAGGCACGCACGTTGAATTGGGTGCCGAGCACATGAACCGCTGCTCCTTGCGCATGGACCACAAAGGGATGAGAGGGATTTTCTGCAACTTCAAAAAAGCCTTCCCCTTCCAGAAATACGTCCCGGGTGTCCGGGTCGAATTGTTTCGGATATTTTAAACAGGATCCTGCATCCAGCATAATTACCGTACCGTCGGGCAGTGTTGTTTTCTGCTGTTCGCCATAAGCCACCTTGATCTCTGTCATGGCCGGTGCAAGCAGGAATGCAGAGATGCCCCAGTAACCCAGTGCAGCCACAAGAATTAGAGATGCTGCGATGCGAAGCGTCTGTCTCCATTGCAGCGGTAAAGGCCATGTTATCATTCGCGAACGGATCGAAGGTTGAATCCCGGTACGAATCCGGAACCATAATGCCTCGAGATCCACATCAGCCTGGTCCTGCTTCACATGCCATGCCTGCCGGAACAGGGACAGCCATTTTTTATACTGCGGATCCTGATTCAACCATTGTTCAATTTCACCCTGTTCCTTTTGAGAAGATTCACCTGAAAGATACCGTGCCAGACGTTCCCACTCATTATTTTGAAGCTTCATCATGGCCTCCAATGACCTGGGGTTTAAGCGCTCTTATTTAATACCCTTGAGACAGAGAATACCCTGACATTCATTCTGAAAAGTTACTTTCATCTTTATATAAAAGAGGTGAATAATTACTTCAGGAAAGGGATCAGAGCCTGCCTCAGGTGCTTGAGGGCACGTCCCATCTGGGTTTCCACGGTCTTGATGGAAATATTCAGAATTTCTGCGATTTCACGGTAGGTGAGTTCTTCGAAGCGATTCATTTCAAAAATCTGCCGGCATTTTTCAGGTAAACATGCAATGGCCTCTGCAATAGCGGATTCCAGTTCTTTAGTATGAATCTCCTCGTGTGGATCGATGACGGGATCCAGAGTAATATTCGGGTGATGGCTTTTACGAACGTTTTCACGCCGGATTTCTTTCAAGGCGCGGTTGCGAACGGCTGTGAACAGATAGGATTTGATGTTTTGCTCCGGATCGAGTTTATTCCGATGCTCCCAGATATGGATAAAGACCTCCTGAACACAATTTTCAGCAATATGCAAATCATTGACATAGCGAATACAAAAATGAATCAGTGCCTGGCCATACGTTTGAAACAATCGGTTAAAAGCATTCGTATCTCCACGGCATATGTTTTTAATATCATCCGGAGAAAAATCCGGAAGTAACATAAAAAGCAGCATGATCATCCAATATTAATTCGAGGTGTAAAAGACGAATCCGCTAGTACAATTTAATATAATCCAGGCTGAATACAAAAAAAATGATCTTTTAATAAAACTTTTTTATTGTCATATTCGTCAATATCTTTAATAAGTACCCGGATTGCCCAATGTCCGGGAAAAATAAGCGGAATAAAACAAAGCGTGCCAGAAACGAGTTGACAAAAAATGGAATAATGATTATATTTAAATTCGTTTTATAAAACTGATCAAGCATAAAAAATGATGTAATATGTATGAAGATATCGAGAAACGAATGTCTTTTTTTTATAAGTTGAACGTTCTTTTTTGATCATATCAATTTTGAGTGATTACTTTAACATGGAATCGTAACAGAGGGATGCGTTATGATTGAACTGAAAAATGTATGTAAAAACTATGGGCTTACCCCGGCTCTGACGGATGTCAGCTTTTCCGTGAAAAAGGGGCAAATTGTCGGGTTTGTCGGACCCAACGGCGCCGGAAAATCGACGGCAATGAAAATTATTACCACCTATACGGCACCGACGTCAGGGTCATGCACCGTAGGGGGATATGATGTTATGAAAGATCCCCTGTCTGTCAGACAGATGATCGGCTATCTGCCGGAAACCGTACCGCTTTATTATGATATGCTGGTCCATGAATACCTTGAATTCATTGGCCAGGCCCGGCATTTAAATGGAAATTTCAAACAGCGGTATGAGTGGGTTGTTGAAGCGGCCGGTCTGGCTCCGGTTCTCAATCGAAAAATCAGCGTGCTGTCCAAAGGGTATAAACAGCGGACTTGTCTGGCCCAGGCTCTGATTCATGATCCGGACATTTTAATATTGGATGAACCAACCTCCGGTCTGGATCCCCTTCAAATCATTGGGATAAGAAATCTCATTCGGAATCTGTCCCGTGATAAAACCATTATTCTCAGTACGCATATTCTTCCGGAGGTTTCGACAGTGGCAGATCGTATTCTGGTTGTCAATGAAGGACACCTGGTGGCGGATGGCAGTTTTGATGACCTGATTCAGCAGGTCACCAAGCGAAATTCTGTCTATATTTCCGTTAAAGCGGCCAAAAAGGATTTTCAGCTGGGCATCAAGAAAATCAAGGGTGTGGAAGAGTTAGAGTTTGATGAAAGCACACCCCGGGGCGTTGTAGGCGGACACATTTATTTTCCATCCAAGACGGATATTCTGCCGGATTTAAATCATGCCATCCGTGAAAACAACTGGGATGTCGTCGAGTTTAGCCGTGAACGATTATCTCTCGAAGAATCGTTTATTCGTCTGACTCGCTCCAGTAGTCAGGAAGGAGGGACTGCATGAATGATGTTGCAATTATTTTAAAACGTGAATTAAAACAATATTTTTATTCGCCGATTGCCTATGTATTCTGCATTATTTTTATTGTGCTGAACGCCAGCATTTACATGTTTCATTTCTTTTTCTTCGGGAATGCAGATATGCGGGCGTTTTTCTCAACACTGCCTCTCATATTGGGCCTGATATTTATCCCGGCCATTTCCATGCGGCTATGGTCTGAAGATTATAAATTGGGAACAGTCGAGCTTTTGCTGACCTTGCCTATAAGAACGGAAGCCATTGTATTAGGTAAATATTTAGCCGGGCTGATATTTTATCTGGTGGGTCTTGCCGGCACCTTAACCATCCCCATTCTCCTGGTATTTTTAGGCAAACCGGATATCGGCCCGATTTTCGGCGGTTATTTCGGCGCCATTATGCTGGGTGCTTTTTTTCTGGCAGTCGGCATCTTTATCTCTGGTTTCTTTTCAGACCAGATTGTCTCTCTTATTATTACCAGTATGGCTTGCGGTTTTCTGGTACTGGTCGGCTGGCAGTATGTTCCGATGGTTATTGACGGCTGGATTCCCGGTCTCGGCAGTTTTCTTTACAAGTATGTGGGAGTCACCCGTCACTTTAATGACATTGAGCGCGGCGTGATTGATTTCAAGAGTATTATTTACTTTTTATCATTTACGGCTCTGTTCATCTATCTCAACGCCAAAGCATTGGAAAGGAGAAAGTATTAGTCATGAAAAACTTGAAGAAGGAGTTTCTCACGACCTTTGTGATCGGCGCTGCGTTATTAGGCGGTATTGCTATTCTTCTGAATATGATTTTTAATAACCTGAATCTGGGGCGATTGGATCTGACCGCAGATCAGGTATACAAATTATCGCCATCCGTGAAAAAAATACTGACAAAACTTGAAGCGCCGATCGAAATCACCTATTATGTTTCTTCATCTGAAAAGATGCCCACCCAATGGAAGAACCTGGAACGGGATGTGATCGATAAGCTGAAAGATCTGCAAATGGCCTCCAAAGGCATGCTGACGTATAAAGTTTTTGATCCTTCCGCAGAGGAAGAGAAAGAGGCATACGAGGAAAATAAGCAGCAGGAGGAGGAACAAGCGGGAGAAATCCAGGAAAAATCACAGATCACCCGAAAAAAAATCGCGGAACGATTGTATGAAAAAGGGGTGATCCCTTTTGGTGTGCAAAGTACGGAACGGGATGAATTCGCGATTAAACGGGTCTATTCGTCACTGGTTCTGTCGTACCTCGATCGTAAAGAAGATATCATTGAAGAGGTTCGACCGGAATCCTTCGGGACGCTGGAATATGAAATAATGTCCAGGATTTACAAGCTGATCAGCAACAAGCGTCCGAAAATAGGTTTTTACCCGTCCGATCCCGAAGTGCCGCCGCAAATGCAGCAATACTATCGTCAGCAAACGCCGCCGGATATGTATGAAACCACGGTCAAGCTGCTGCGTGAACAGGGATATGATGTCACGCGTACGAATATCAAAGAGGGAGATCCGATTCCTTATGATATTCAAACCATGGTGCTTATGCTGGATCAACCCCTGAATGAGCGTCAGCTTTATGAAATCGACAAGCTGGTCCATCGGGGGGTGCGTCTCGTTATCGCTGCCAATATGCATAATTACCAGGTCTCTCCGGCCCGTAATGTGCCCGGTGAATTTGACCTGCGGGGTATGCCGACCCGTGTGAATGTCAATGACCTTGTAAAGAATTACGGATTTGAATTCGACAATAAAATGTTCATGGATAAAAATACCGCCTTTATTCAGGTTCCGGTCTATAAAACCCGGTCCATGGGTATTTTTCAGGTGCGTGAACAGCGCATGGAACCGGTAACCAAACCGGTGATGATTCGCGTCAACGTACAGAACATCAATAATGATCTTTCCATTGCCAATGGTGTGAATGATCTTTTTTATATGTATGGCACCCGATTGATTGTGGATGAAGATAAGCTGGAGCAGGACACACTGTCATATGAAACACTTTTTACATCCAGTAATTTCAGCTGGACCCGGGAAGGTACGGGTTATGGTGCCATTAACGAAGATCCTCCGGCACTTGAAAATGTGCTGCGGTATCAGCCCTTGGGTGTTCTTGTCCAGGGCAAGTTTAAACCCAAATATGTGGATGTGAATATTCCCGAATGGCCCAAAGAACAGGGGGAAGCAAGTGAAGAAACTCCCCTGAATTTGCCGTCAGAAATTCTGGGTCCGCCAAAGGAAAATAAAATGATCGCCATCGGATGCAGCAATATTTTCAAGAGTGATATGTTACAGAGCGTAACCAGCCACAAGGCGCTTTTGATCAACTGTGTCGACGCGCTGACCCTGGGTGACGAACTGATCAACATCCGCTCGAAGAATCTGGCTGCTCGGCGTATCCGGGAAACCAGTCCAGCGGCAAAAGCTTTTTCCAAGTTTTTTGTGATCTGGTTCGTTCCTCTGTGTTTTGTTGGATTGGGGATTTATCTCAATATTCGCAGAAAGAAAAAATAGTCAGGGATGAACAGGTTTACAATCAATATGTTTATCTCCTGAATCCCATGAGTCATGTTATAAAGAATTGAGGGATTGTTCTATGGATAGAAAATTTTTAAAGAAACTGGCCATCGTATTCGGTGCACTTCTGGTGATTTATCTGATTACCATTCCACGGCAAAAAGGTGTCGATGTGGACGAGCTGGTCCAAAATGTGGTGTTTGGTTTTTCAGATAATGATGTTCATCATATCGAGATCTATAAAGAAACTGAAGAAGAACCGGCTCGGGTATTGATTTCGAAAACCGAGGAACAATGGCGAATTCCGAGTCATTTTAATGCCAAGGGCAATCAAAGCAAAATCGACAAACTGCTCAAGGACATTCTTGAGATGACAGGCCGGATCCGTTCCAAGGATCCGAAACATCTGGAAACATATAAGATTACAGATACCCAGGGAATTCATTTGATTCTCAAGGATCAGGGAGAAAAGCCATTAGCCAATCTGATTATCGGAAAGCGTGCTGATGATGCGAATACAGGCTTTGTCCGGTTTTCAGGTTTCGATAAAGTTTATGCTGTGGATAAAAATCTGCTTTCGACGCTGTCGGTCTATGGCGACGTGGATACTTTGACTGTCTTGAAACAGAACATCTGGGTTGATTTACAGGCCGTAGATAAAAAGTCAGACGATTATGCCGAGCTGGCCCTGATATCCAAGGGAAAAAATGTACATATTCGTAAAGTGGATAAAACCAAGGAAGAAACCATCGATGATTCCACGGTCACCAGACAGGTGAAAGAATGGGTGCTGGTAAAAAATAATCGCGAGATCGATCTGGATCAGAAGAAAGTCAATGATTTTTTCCGGGATGTTGGTAAAATCCGTGCGACAGAAGTGGTGGATCGGATCTCGAACTCCCTGATGCAGATGAACAAAGTCAATCAGTACGGTCTCGGAAGGCCTGCTCATTATATTATTTTCCAGAAAGCGGATGGTACCAAAGAAAATGTGCTTTTCGGCAAGATGTATGAAAAAGACAAAGGATATTACATGCAGACCCAGGAAGACGGTCTGGTTTATAAAGTGACCAAATACAATTTTGATAAGGTTGTAAAATGGGTGGAAGATTTACCGGAAAACACAAAATAATCCTGTCATGCATCTTCCATAAAGCATCATTAGCTTGAATTTAAAAAGCCGTTTTCAATTTTTGGAGACGGCTTTTTTTAATATTGATGTGGATCATCAATCAACGTGTGAAATGCTTCCTGCAGCTGTCTGGTGACGGGTCCCGTGTTTCCGTCCCCGATTTTCATCTCATTCACCTGGATGACCGGGCCGATCTCCGTGGTTGTTCCCATAATAAAAATTTCATCGGCAAGCAGTATTTGTTCTTCCGATATCGGTTTTTCAATAACCGGTATGGCCATCTGATGGCATAATTCAATCATTACATCCCGGGTAATGCCGCCCAGAATGTGATGCCCGATGGGATGCGTGTGGATTTTTCCGTTAAAAACTGCGGCAATATTGGTTCGTGTGCCTTCCGTAATAATCCTGTCTCTCACAAACACGGCCTCATAGGCGTTTTGCTTGCGGGCTTCTTCTGCTGCCAAAATATTGGGCAGGAGTGCAATGGATTTAATATCACATCGGCCCCATCGCTGATCCGGCTGCAGTATGATCTTCACACCCCGGGCAATCTGGTCTCGTTCGACCGGACACTTGGAAAGCGCGGCATATACCGTGGGTTGAATCTGTTCCGGGAATTCATGATGCCTGGGAGCGACCCCCCTCGTAATCTGGACGTACATAACCGCATTCTCTGCGATATCCGGATTTTTCTGGATCAATGTTTCTCCCGTTTCACGAAGAAATGAAACATCCATATGATTGATCTTGATTTCCCGAAGGCTGCGCGTTAATCGCTGTAAATGATTGTCCAACCGAAAAATCCGGTTGTGATAGACCCGGATCACTTCATAGGTGCCATCACCGAACAGAAATCCCCGGTCATCCGGAGAAATACAAATTTGTTTCTTTTCAACATAGGATCCGTTGTAGTAGACGATCATTTTTTATCCGATTTTAATGGTTTGTGAAAGCAATACTATGATTGGACTTATTTCGTCTGTAATTTCGGGAATAATTCAAATATAATCAAGGCCTATTATCGCGGCTTATGAATGGAAGGAGTGAATTGGAAAAACAGGGATGGCTGTTTTATCCATTATGTTTGAAAACAGGCGGTATCAGTAAAATCAGCCCTCCTGGTATTTCTGTAGAAACCGGCCAAACAGCAAAGAAAAAAATCCGGCCGTCAGAAGCAGGCCGATCAAATTCGGCAGGATGTCTGAGAATCCCTTGCCGAAAGAGATGAGGCGATGCAGTGCATTCAGCGCCATGCCAGTGGGCAGAATCGAAGCTGTTTTTTGCATCCATGCAGGGGTGATCTCGATCGGCCACCAGCAGCCGCTCAATGCAGACATAACCAGTCCGGCAATAATGGCCGATCCCAGCATTTTTTCGTCATTGCGTATGAAAAATCCCAGGCAAAGGCTGACCGAACCAATGGCGAGAATAAAGGCGATAAGGAGCAGGATCAGAATTAAGTGCGCAATAAATGATCCCAGATACACTCCAAAAACAGAGTGCCCAATCAATAAAAGAAGTAAACTTTGCACCAGTCCAAGAAGCAGGACAAACAGCATTTTGCCCATGAATATCTGGCTGAAAGATACCGGCGTGGTTTTGATGCGGCGCAGCAGCCCCCGTTTCTTTTCATTCAGCATGGAGCTGCCCGCGTAAATAAAGAGCATGAGCGTGGTGAACTGAATAATTTGTGCCGGCACCTGCTGACTGAATCCCCGGGGAATTGTGACGTGGCGGCCCGCATATTCGGAAGTCACCGTGAGTTTCGGTGCTTTCTGGTCCAGCGTGTTGAATCCGGCTGTATTGATTTTTTTCCTGGACAACCGGAGCTGGGCCATATCGGCCAGCAGCCGGAAATAGGCCTTTCGTACTGCCATCTCTGCCGTCATATTTGCCTGCGTATTGGCATCCGATCTTTTTTTAAACTCGATCTCGACCGGTTTTTCGGCCCGAAGGTTTGCAGAAAAAGTGTCGGGGATCGTGATCATACGCACCGGTTGATTCTCCGGGATCTGTGTCAGGGAATCGATGAACAGATTTTCTGATTTCAAGTATGAGAGAAACCGCTTTGCGAACAGACCTCCATCGTGGTTGACCACGGCCAGGTCCGCTTTATATTGAGAAGGATCAGACCCGGTATGCCGAAATGCATAGCCAAAAATGGCAATGTAAATCACAGGTATCATTAAGAACCAGATCAGGCTGGTTTTATCTTTAATCAGAAACTGCAGGCTTTGTCTGCCGATGAGCCAGATGGCTTTCATGAGCGAAATTTCCTTTGTTGAAAGATAATGGAAGGAATGAGCAATAGAACAGCGATTGCTGCCAGAATGGCGACATGGATTGAAATGTCTCGCAGTGAGGCATCTGCGATTGTGATTTTTTGAAGCGCTTCAATGCCCCAATAAACAGGCGAAATCACAGAAATTCGTCGTATAAACGGCGGAAAATTTTCAAGGGGCATCATGGCGCCACCCAGCATA
>Ga0272441_10005242_pt1 | contig 22742 bp, 19 predicted proteins | sample SSMProp6N_FD_193582 | JGI IMG/M metagenome (GOLD analysis project Ga0272441, IMG submission 193582) | Marine sediment archaeal communities from Little Sippewissett salt marsh, Falmouth, MA, United States - SSM-Prop-6N | ecosystem: Environmental > Aquatic > Marine > Wetlands > Sediment ... | reverse complement strand
ACACATAAAGATAAAATGACAACAGTGGCAGGCTTGCATGGTGAATATTTTGATAACCCTTATCTTGAAGGAGATCCTGTTATTGTACGTCATGACGGGCAGATAAATTTTGGCTGGACATTGTATTCCCCGCATCCTGATCTTCCATATGACTGGTACTCAGTAAGATGGACCGGAATTTTAACTGCTCCGGTAACAGATAAAGTCAAAATTGGTATTGAAGGTAATGATGGTTACCGTTTATATATAAATGATAAACTTATAATTGACAACTGGGTGAAAAAATCATATGGCTGCCATACTGAAGAATATGAATTTATTAAAGGTGATAAATATAACCTGAGGGTCGAATTTTACGAGACAGCAGGTAATGCAAGGATTAAGCTAATATGGGATTATGGTGTTCAGGATGATGCTGAGCAGAGAATCAATGCAGCAGTTAATCTGGCACTTAGGTCAGATATGGCAGTTATTGTTGCCGGAATAGAAGAGGGTGAGTTCCGGGACAGGGCTCTTCTTGGACTGCCCGGCAGGCAGGAAGAAATGATTAACAGAATATCTGAGACAGGAATTCCTGTTGTTGTCGTTCTCATTGGAGGATCGGCCATAAAAATGAACGGATGGATGGATAATGCAGAAAGTATTATTGATGCCTGGTATCCCGGTGATATGGGTGGTTACGCTGTTGCGGATGTATTGTTTGGATTATATAATCCGGCAGGAAGACTGCCGATTACATTCCCGCTTGATGAGAGCCAGCTGCCTCTTTTTTATAATCATAAACCAACAGGCAGGGGAGATGACTATATGAACCTGACAGGCCAGGCCCTTTTCCCTTTTGGCTATGGCCTTTCATATACCAGCTTTGAATACTCTGATTTAAAAATAGAGCAGGATACTATCCCCCGGGGGGGTGGAACAAAGCTTACATGTACGATTACAAATACCGGTAGCAGGAAGGGAGACGAAGTTGTCCAGATGTATATACGAGACGAAATTTCTTCCCTGGCAAGACCCATCATCGAACTGAAGGGGTTTGAAAGAATAAGCCTGAACCCGGGAGAGCAAAAGAATGTTGAATTTAATCTGGGATTTGAGGAGTTGGCTATGTTCGACCACGAAATGAACCAGGTGGTTGAGCCGGGCAGATTCAGAATTATGATAGGCAGTTCCTCTAAAGACATAAGGCTGAGAGCCCACCTCTATGTAGAGTAGCAATAGCTTATTGGTATACCTGACCTTATATGATCAAATTATTACTAAATTTTGCTAAGTCTTAGCCTTAATTAACTAATTAACTTTATTGAAGCTGACCCTGATAAAGATTCTTAAATATCTTATGCTTGACAATACAAGTGCAAGACCTATCCCAATATAAATAATAGATAATACATTCAGTGGTATAGACGAATGTCTGAGTAATATACCCATGGTTATCATGACCAGCACCAGCAGGTAGCTCCTCCATGACATAAAAGCAAATACACAGCTTTCCGGATCAAGAGATTTTATCCTGCCAAGGTTCCGGTCAACAATCTTCAGGAATCCAAAATGATGAATAACTAAAGCCAGTGTTACACCCACACTAATATATAACCAGGTTGTGTCAACGTAAGATTCTGTTAACCATCTGATAGCAAGAATATTTAGCATAATTCCAATGGTAATCCACATCAACCCCGATATAAGGATTAAGTATTTTCTTTTAACAGCAGGTTTATATTTATTATCCATTATACATTATAAGAATTTGTTAAACGATCTTATATACCTCTGATCCTGTAGCACCCGGATTATAAGGAATAGATTAAAATTAAGGAAAATATTGTAACTGTTGTATAAAAATTTATCGTCTTAAGCTTTTGGTTTAAGAATATCAAATAGCAGGTTGTTTCTTCAGTAAACTGTTAAATATTTTTATAATAAGAATATAATACCAGTTTTTCTTAGTTTTGTACCTTGTTAATATCACACCAAAACAAAATAATAATGAAAACACGTCTTCTTATTCTTTCAGGGATTATAGCCCTGATAATAGTTTCCTGTTCTTCAAAGGAGGAGCAGACCGAATTAAAGATCGACTTTGAAAAGTACCAGCTTGATAACGGGCTTGATGTTATCCTTCATCAGGATAAATCAGATCCGATAGTAGCAGTAGCCATACAGTATCATGTTGGCTCAAACCGTGAAGCTACGGGGCGCACGGGCTTTGCTCACCTCTTCGAGCACATGATGTTTCAGCAATCAGAAAATGTTGGCCAGGACCAGTTCTTTAAACTTATACAGGGTGCTGGCGGCACACTGAACGGCGGAACAAACAAGGATGGGACCATGTACTACGAAGTTGTACCCAAGAATGCAGTTGAAATGGTCCTGTGGGCAGAATCAGACAGGATGGGCTACCTGAGTAATACAGTTACAAAATCTGCTTTTGCAAACCAGCAGAATGTTGTACAGAACGAAAAAAGACAAAGTTACGATAACAGACCTTATGGTCATACCAATTATGTTATCGATAAAAACCTGTTCCCCGAAGGGCATCCTTATTCATGGCAGGTCATAGGTGAGATGGAGGATCTGTTTAATGCCACCATTGAAGATGTAAAGGAATTCCATGCAAAATACTATGTGCCTAATAATGCTACATTAACCATAGCAGGAGATTTTGATACTGAAGAAATAAAATCTATCGTGAACAAATACTTCGGTGAAATACCAGGAGGGGAAAAAGTTACCGACCTGCAACCGATGCCTGTAACCATTGATGAGACTAAAAAACTGTACCATGAAGATAATTTTGCACGTACACCGGCATTGACGATGGTATGGCCTACCGTGGAACAATATCACCCCGATTCATATGCCCTTGATTTCCTTGGACAACTGCTCGGTAGCGGTAAAAAAGCACCATTCTATAAGGTGTTGGTAAAAGAGAAGAAAATGACCTCAAGAGCCGGTGTTTATAATAACTCTTCGGAACTGGCAGGGAAATTCAGTATCTCTGTTAACGCTTACCCGGGCTTTTCTCTTGCCGAGGTTGAAGATGCTGTATTTGACGCATTTGCCCTTTTTGAGGAAGAAGGTATAACAGAAAACGACCTCGAGAGAATCAAGGCAGGACTGGAAACACAGTTTTATAACGGAATGAGCTCCGTTCTGGGTAAATCATTCCAGCTGGCACGTTATAATGAATATGCAGGTGATCCCGGATTTTTAACTACCGACCTTGAACGTATACAATCGGTGACAATAGATGATATCATGAAGGTTTACGATAAATATATCAAAGGTAAACCTTATGTAGCTACCAGTTTTGTTCCTAAAGGAAAGATTGAACTTATTGCTGAAGGATCAGTTGCTGCAGGCATTGTTGAGGAAAATGTACTGGAAGCAACAGAAGTTGACCAGTCACAAATTGCTGAAGATGAAATAATTCAAAAAACGGAAACAAGCTTCGACAGATCCGTGATACCGGCAATAGGCGATGACCCTGAAATAAATATTCCGGCAGTATGGACAAGTGAACTGAATAATGGTATCAGAATGTGGGGAATAAAACATGATGAACTGCCACTTGTAACCTATACATTTGAAATAGACGGCTCTCATCTTCTTGAAAATCTCGATAAGGCAGGAACAGCAAGCCTGATGGCGGGACTGATGAATGAAGGAACTGCAAATAAAACACCGGAGGAACTTGAAGAAGCCATTGACCTCCTGGGTGCCTCCATAAATATCAGGGCACGAGATGAAGCCATAGTTATATCTGTTAATACACTATCAAGGAATTTCGAGAAAACAATTGACCTGGTTGAAGAAATGCTTATGGAGCCCCGATGGGACAGTACCGAATTTGTACTGGCCAAGGAAAGAGTGATAAATTCATTCCAGAGGAATATGGCAAATCCAGGTTATATGGCCTCACGAGCCATTGATAAACTTATGTACGGTGATAATCATGTGTTTTCGGTTCCTTTAAGCGGTACTGAAAAAACAGTGCCCGGAATTACCCTTGAAGACCTTCAGGAATTTTATAATACTAAACTGTCGCCTTCACTGACAAGGTTTCATATAGTAGGTGATATAGACCAGGAAAGAGTAAAGGCAGCGCTTTCTTCACTTGAAGAAAGATGGGAGCAAAAGGAAGTAGAATTTCCGGAATTTGAAATCCCTGCTAATCCTGAAGAATCCCGTATCTTTTTTATAGATTTCCCGGGTGCAAAACAATCAGTTATTCAGATAGGTAACATTGCTATTCCTCGTAGTCATCCGGATTATTACCCTGCATATGTGGCCAATTATAAACTTGGAGGCTCCTTCAACGGAATTGTTAACCTGATACTCAGGGAAGAAAAAGGATATACCTATGGTGCACGGACAGGATTTTCAGGCGGATCACTAACAGGAACCTTCAGCGCCAGCTCAAGCGTTAGGACGACAGCTACTGCTGAATCAGTGGAAATCTTCAAGGAGGAAATGGAAAAATATCGCAATGGTATATCACAGGAAGATATAGACTTTACAAAAGATGCCCTTCTTAAATCAAATGCAAGAGCCTTTGAAACACAGAGATCACTGCTGGGTATGTTAAGCGAAATAAGCCAGTATGACCTGCCGCATGATTATATAAAACAAGAGGAAGATTTCGTGCGCGGGCTGACTGTAGACGAGCATAAAGAACTGGTTAATAAATATATAGATCCTTCAAGGATGTATTATCTTATTGCCGGGGATGCAAAAACACAGGTTCCCGAACTGGAGAAACTGGGACTCGGTGAACCGGCAGTACTGGTAGGTTTGGATTTTTAATCCATTACCAGTCTTGAATATCATATATTGAATATCGATTAACGAATGTTGAGGAGTTACATGGATCGTTAATCGATATTCAATATTTATCATTCAGGGAGCCAGCCTCCTTTTTACCTATTGCCCTTTAATTCTGTTAATTTTGTTTATTTAAATAGAATTGTTTATGTGTAAAACATTCATAAGCTCTAACTTGTTCTTTTATTAAATGATAAAATAATTACTATGGCTTTTACACTGGAAATAGGAGCTAAAGCTCCCGATTTTAATCTGAAAGCGACTGATGGAAATGTATATAGTCTTTCCGGTTTTAATGATAGCAAATATCTGGTCGTCTTCTTTACCTGTAATCATTGTCCTTATGTAATTGGATCAGATGAAAACACAAGGAAAATTGCAGAAAGATTCATACCGGAGGGAGTGAAATTTGTGGCAATTAACTCCAACAGTCCCAATACATATCCGGAAGATGATTTTGACCATATGGTTGAACGTATGACCAAATATAAGTTCCCCTGGCTGTATCTATATGATGACACCCAGGAGATAGCAATGAAGTACGGGGCATTGAGAACGCCTCATTTTTATGTGCTCGATCAGGAGAGGAACCTGGTTTACACAGGCAGGTCTGTTGATAATCCCAGGAATACGGCACTGGCCTCAACAGCCGATCTTGAAAAAGCACTTGAAGAACTTATATCAGGAAAGAATATATCTGTACCTGTTACAAACCCGATTGGATGTAATGTCAAATGGGAAGGCAAGGATGCACACTGGATGCCCCCGCAGGCATGCGATCTTATATGATCAACTTTTTACCAGGTTTCTATGTTTACGAAACTCCGCTATAAATACCAGTACCGCCAACATGTAAGAGCACAGAAAAATGCAATTACACGGAAAAGCCTGATTGAAAAAACCATGACAGGCCTCGGGCAGGAGGTGAAGGAAACCAGGGAAATGGGCCGTTTATTTTTCAGATTGCTGGCACAGAAGTTAAAGTTAAACGAGAGAGATGAACCACCAACTAAAGAGGAAGTGAAAGAAGCTATCGAGCAACTGAAAGATATTGGCAGAATTTCAGTTTTTGCGTCAGTATCAATCCTTCCCGGGGGAGGCATATCCTTAATAGGCCTTGAGATTCTGGCCCGGAAATTCGGGGTGAAAAATTTTACTTTAATACCAACTTCTTTTAGAAAAAAGAAAAACATTTGAAATAAAAATTACCTGCTGAATATTATAAAAAAATACCCGAGATGAAAAAAACAATTAGTACCATTCTTCTTCTTATTTTAATACTTGCTTCCTGTAAAAATGAAGATGTAGACAAGGAAACCATTAAAACTAATAATAAAGAACTGAGCCAGACTGATAAAGATCAGATAATAAATACCTTTTTGGCCACCCAGAAAGCCTGGAATGAAGGCGATCTTGAAGAATTCATGAAAGGGTACCACCAATCAGATGATATTGCTTTTGTTGGAGTCTCCGGACCAACTTATGGATACCAGGCTACCCTTGATAGGTATGTTGACAGCTATCCCGACCTGGATGCAATGGGTAAACTCAATTTCGAGATACTTAAATTATATAAAATTGATACCCGTACAGCAGTGCTCATAGGTAAATTTTATCTTACACGAACCATTGGCGACCTGCAGGGATATTATACACTTATCTGGCAGAAGATAGACAATAAATGGCTTATAATAAGTGACCACTCCAGCGGCGAACCGGTTGAATAAACATTTACACACTTCAACAGTTCAACAACCCGATTCAACACTTACACATTTCAACAGTTCAACAATCATTTAAAGTAGGCCAGCATACTGTCAATTAACTCCATACCTCCCCGTGTCCCTTCATCTTCAAAGATAACCCTGCCTGTCTTATCTTCCAGTCTCAGTTCAATACCTGCATCAACGGTCTCCTTTATCAGGCGTGTCATTGACCCCATAACAGGAGCCCTGAGGCTGCCCGGCCTGTTATTAACAGCCCTGATAATCAGATCGAATTTTTTGTTACAGATCTTAATATTTAAGATGTTATCACTGTATTCAAGTGATTCGATTGTTGCTTTTGACCAGGTAGAGAAATTATAAAAATGATCACCAAAGCGCAGGTATGAAATAAACCCTATAAAAAAACTTCCCAACCATGGTATCTTGGCTACTGAAAATGTAAAGGATGCCTCAGACTCCTTAAAAGTATTGCAATGCAGCCATATCCACGATTCAGGAAATGAACTGCCCCAGTCCTTTTCAATATATCCCCGGCCCCCATCAAAAGAAGTGCTTATTCCCCCTAGCTCGATTTTCCCTTCAACGGCATGACTGGTTGACACAATCCCGTGCTTACATTCCATGAAAGGTACAAATGAGTACCAGCCCATAATGCCAGGCCTTATGATGGTTTGGGGATAATAATTTAATTCACCATAATCCAACTCCCCCTTGACCTTCCACTGGCCCTGATCAATATTCAGTTTTATCCCCCCGGAGCTGAATAGCGACCTGTCGACTTTTACAGATAAATACCTGGAGGAAGCTGTGAAACTACTTACAGGGAATCTGAAATATAATGATTCTCCGGTCATGCCGTTAAAAAGCTGTATAAAAGAATGACTGTCATTATCAGACAGGGAAAGACCGGGAATAATAGCATAAACATTTTTCCTGTCGGCGGAAACGTGTTTGAAATACCAGCCTTCAAAATAGTTTTTCATCCTTTTTGATCCCTGGAAACACCATGGCCTGAATACTTTCATTTAATGTTGAATTGTTGAATTGTTAAACTGTTAAATCGGGTAATTCTGTTTATTATAAACTTTCTAAAGATAACAGTTATATTCTTAAGTCACCTCTAAACCCCTAAGCCCCTAAACCTCTAAACATCCCAATTAAACAATTAAACAGTTCAACAATTCAACCTCTATTATAAAGACTTTTCCTATCTTGCGTTTAACCAAAATAAAAAACCATGGAACCAACCCGCACATTCGATCTGCTCGACAGGTATATGTTGCATTATCCTGATAAGGAAGATGCACTGGCAGCCAAGAAAGATGGCAAATGGATATATTACAGCTCAAAACAATATAATGAATTGTCACACCAGTTTGCTTATGGGCTGCTTGAACTGGGATTTGAAAAAGGAGATAAGATCATTACCATTACGAATAACCGCCCACAGTGGAATTTTGTGGATATGGGTATGTCCATGATCGGAGTTATCCATGTACCCGTTTTTACCTCAATGACCGGTGATGAATACAGGTTTGTATTTGAGCATTCCGAAGCTAGCATGGTTATTATTTCGGATAAAAAGCTATATCAAACCATCAAACCGGTGTGTGATAAAATAAAGAATATCAAATATGTATATACTTTTGATAAAATAGACTCTGTTCCATACTGGGAAGAAATAGTCCTCAGGGGAAGAAAGTGCACAAATGAAATTATTGAGAAGGCAGAAATGCTGAAGGCAGATATTTTGCCCGACGACCCGGCATCTCTCATCTATACTTCAGGCACAACGGGCAGGGCAAAGGGAGTATTGTTATCACACAAGAACCTGGTTCGGAATTTCCTTGCTGCATCCCGTGTCTTCAGACTGACTCCCGATGATAAGTACCTTAGTATTCTTCCTCTGTGCCATGTGGGCGGAAGGATGGGTAACTACCAGACACAATATTCAGGCACATCCATATATTACGCAGAAAATATGGGCACCATTGCTGCTAACCTTAAAGAAATAGAAGCGTCGGGGTTTGATGCCGTACCCAGGATCCTTGAAAAAGTATATGATAATGTGATAGCCAAAGGTAAAGCACTGAAAGGAATAAAGAAAAAGATATTTTTCTGGGCAGTTGACCTGGGCCTGAAATATAAACCTTTTGGACAGAAGTCATGGTTTTACTACCGCAAGCTGAGGATTGCAGATAAATTGATATTCTCAAAATGGAGAGAAGCCCTTGGAGGCAGGGTAAGGCTGGTTGGTTGCGGGGGAGCCAGCCTGCAGGCAAGGCACGAAAGAATTTTCTGGGCTGCGGGCCTGAAAATTCTCAATATGTATGGCCTTACAGAAACGTCTCCTGTAATAACAATAAACAGACAGGATCCACCTCTTTGCATGCTGGGCTCTGTGGGCGCCCTTATAGATGGTGTGGAAATGAAAATTGCTGATGACGGTGAGATATTATGCAAAGGACACAACGTTATGCTGGGCTACTATAAGGACCAGGAGCTTACATCACAGGTTATTGACCATGAAGGATGGTTTCATACGGGCGACGTAGGACATATAGAGGATGGAAAATTCCTTATGGTTACTGACCGCAAAAAAGATATCTTTAAATTGTCCAATGGAAAGTTCATAGCACCTCAGGTCCTCGAAAATAAACTCAAGGAATCACCCTTTATTGACCAGGTTTTAGTTACCGGAGAACATCAGAAATTTGCAAGTGCCCTGCTGGTGCCTGATTTTAACTACCTGAAGAACTGGTGTATTGCAAATGGAATGTATAACAACGAGAACGCAGGTGAACTCATTCAAATGCCAGGGGTTAACAAAGTGTTTTCTGAAGAAATAAACAAAATTAATAAAACATTGTCCGACAGCGAGAAAATATTAAGATTCAGATTGGTATCAGATGAGTGGACTCCGGTAAGCGGTGAATTATCGGCAAGCCTTAAGCTGAAACGCCAGGTCATCGAAACCAAATACAATGAAATGATTGAAAAAATCTATCGGAAAAACTGATGCCCGGGTCAAAGAATCTCTGGAAATATGGAAATAATCGAGGTAAAGAGTAAGAAACAGGCAAAATCATTTCACAAAGTCGCCAGGCTGGTATACCGGGATGACGATACATGGGTATGCCCGCTTGATGATGAGGTAGAATCTATTTTTGATCCCTCACGTAATATCTTTTATAAACACGGTGATGCCGCAAGGTGGATTTTATATAATGACAGGTCTGTCGCGGTAGGTAGAATAGCTGCCTTCGTTGACGAGAATACCGCCTGGCAACAAAGTCAGCCTACAGGGGGAATGGGATTCTTTGAATGTATAAATGACCGGGAGGCAGCTTACACTTTATTCGACACAGCTCGTAACTGGCTGAAAGAAAGGGATATGGAAGCCATGGACGGACCCATTAATTTTGGCGAGACCGATAAATACTGGGGCCTGCTGGTCGATGGATTTACCCATCCTTCCTACGAGATTGCCTATAATCATCCCTATTACCGTGATCTGTATGAATCGTATGGCTTCAGGGTATATTATAAGCAGGAAGGATTTCATCTTGACCTGAAAAAGGAACTTCCTGAACGTTTTAAAAAAATAGCTGAATGGATCGCTAATAAACCGGAATATTCATTTTACCACTTCACCTGGAAAGATATGGACAGGTGGGTGAATGATTTTGCTGCTGTTTATAATGAGGCCTGGGCTTCGTTTAAAACAAATTTTGAGCCCATGGAAGCGGAATACATAAAGAAAACCCTGAAAAAAGCAAAGGCAATAATCGATGAGGAATTTATATGGCTGGCCTATCATAATGATAAACCGGTAGCTATATATCTTATGTGGCCGGATGTTAACATGATATTAAAACATCTTAATGGTAAACTTAACATTCCGGCAATGATTAAATTCCTGTACCTTAAGAAGAAAAAAACAATCACCAGAGCCAGGGGAGTGCTGATGGGTGTTATACCAAAATTCCAGGGAAGGGGCATCGAATCGGGGATCATACTGAAAGTGGCGGAAGTGATGGCTAAAAAGCCGCATTACAGGGAAATAGAATTTTCATGGGTGGCCGACTTCAATCCTAAAATGAGAAAAATATTCATGTCGGTAGGATCGGTACCGGCCAAACACTATATAACATACAGATATATGTTCGATCAGGGTGCAGAATACAAGCGCTACCCTATACCGGAAATAAAATGATATGGAATATTGGAATAAAGGAATACTGAAAATTTACTGCCAGGGATCAGGCTTCATGCTGGCGCAGGTCTACAGACCTGTGCCCATCTGTTGCCGGGCTTACAGCACTCATCCCTGATTCACGGGATTCATGCTCCTGGGCTGTAGATTCGTCCCTTGCTTGTAGTCAGCAAGTTATTACCCATCATTCCATTGTTCCAATAATCCATTAATAAAAAGTTAACATGAAATACGACATCATCATCATTGGGGCAGGACTGGGGGGACTGACAGCAGGAGCTAAGCTGGCAAAGGAAGGAAAGAAAATATTGCTTATTGAACAACACGACAGGCCAGGTGGATGTGCCACAACCTTCAGGAGGCACAACTATACAATGGAAGTCGGGCTGCATGAAATGGACGGATTGCACGGGAGGGATATTAAAACGAAAATATTTAATGACCTGGGCCTGTTTGACAATGTTAAATTTCTGCGGGTCCCCGAGTTCTACAGGTTTTATAATACCAGATGTGATATTGTTATACCTCATGATCCCGTTGAAGCCACTGAGGTGCTTACAAATTATTTCCCTGGTGAGAAAGAGGGTATAAAGAAATATTTTGAGCATGTCCTTAACGCCAGGAGGATAGTGGCTGCATCAAGGAATATAAAAGACAGAAGCATCGGGGATTTCCTGGACGAAATAATTAATAATGATGACCTGAAACTGGCCCTGCTGGGAAACCTGGGATATTTCCATGATGATCCCTATACACTCTCATATTATTATTACCTCAATGCACAGGGTAGCTATTATGGGGGCGGAGCGAATTTTGTGAAAGGGGGATCCCAAAAACTCTCTGATGCTCTATCAGATATTATTATAAAAAACGGGGGAGATGTAAGGCTGAAGCATGAGGTAACTGAAATATTCTATGAAGGAAATATACCCCGGGGAGTGAGGTATAAAAGCACAAAGGGAAGTAACAAAATTTATTCAGACAGGGCTTCTGAAATAATAGTTAATTCATCATTGCCTGTTCTGGCGGACAAGTTATTACCTTCTGGCAAAGGAAAAGAACTGGGTCATGCCATTAAGGACCTTAAACCGGGCGCATCACTGCTTACCGTATATTATGGATTTAAAACCAGCCTCAAAAATGTGGGGAATAAGTATTATTCAACATTTATATTTGATAAATCTGTTAAAGTCCAGTCTGACATATTAATTAATAACCATTCTGACTTTGATAAAAGGAGCTTCACCTTTGTTGACTACAGTCAGGTTGAATCAGCACTGGCTCCTGAAGGAAAAAGTGTGGGTGCAGCATGCTGTACTGATTACCTCCAGGACTGGGAATAATTAAACAGAGATGAATATGAGGCTAAAAAAGCAAGGGCTGCAGAAATGATTACCAGTCGCCTTGATAATCTCATTCCCGGATTTAAGAATGCTGTTGAATATGCCGAGGTGGCTACGGCACTTACGGTAAAACGATATACCCTCAACGAAAATGGGGCGGTATACGGTTTTGCACAGAAACCTGGTAAATCTAACGACTACCTGAAAGTCCTGCCTGATAATCTATATATAGCATCAGCCTGGGGTAAATTTGGAGGAGGCTTCTCCGGAGCGATATACAGTGGGTATATGACTGCCATGGATATTCTAAGAAAAGGTTGAAAGGGGTTGAAAATGAGTTTGTTCATAACTCATCACCCGACTGCTTTTAGCAAACTCGCGCTGCCCGGTTTCAAAATTTTTTATTGAGCGGGTTATTATCTCGCATTTCGCCTCTCGCATTTACTTAATCAGTCCCAGTTTCCTCGCCCTCTCTTCCCAGTTCTTACGCGCAAGTGCCTGCATATCCTCAACATTGTCCATCTCATCAACAATCTCGAGACCTATTAGCGTTTCGAACACATCCTCCATAGTAACCAGTCCGCTTACCATACCATACTCATCAACCACCATGGCGATATGCGCTTTCAGGTCAATTAACTTGTAGAATAACCTTATGATTGGCAGTTCTTCATTAACTATCTTAATTGGTCTTTTTATAACCTTTAATGGTTGATCCCCCTCTTCATCAATAATCTTTTCCATGATTTCATCCTTCAGCACAAAACCGGTGAAGTCGTTCAGTTCATTCCTGTAAACAGGTATTCTTGAAAAAGGGATGTCTTCATGACTTTCATAAAACTCCTCAGCACTCAAGCTCTCGTTGGCAGCCACAATCACCACCTGGGGGGTCATTATGCTCTTAACCTTTATATGCTTAAACTTCATAAGATTTTCAAGCAGCTGTGACTCTTCCTCTTCAATGATGCCTTCCTCAATAACACTGTCTGTTATGGCCTGGAACTCAGTTTTGCTTATAAGCGGGTGTAAAGATTGATCTTTACGTAACTTCCTGGTAATAAAATTTGTGAGAATGATGAAAGGGTACAGTGGCGAATAAATCATTACTTTAAGGGCTATGACCGTGAATTGACCGAGCTTTTTCCAGTATATTGCACCCAGTGTCTTTGGTATTATTTCAGATAATATAAGTATAATAATAGTCAGTAATACAGATACCAGTGTAAGATATTCCTCACCCCATAATTTCTGAGCCTGTGAACCAACACCTGCAGCCCCTATTGTGTGTGCGAAGGTATTAAGCGTAAGTATGGCCGAAAGGGGTAGATCGATATTCTTCTTAAACCTGTCCAGGGTATAGGCATATTTTTTGCCTTCCTTTTTTTTCATATTGATGAAAATGGGTGTCGTACTGAGCATTGAAGCTTCGAGTACCGAGCATAGAAAGGAAAAAAACAGTGCTATGGCAAGATATAAGAATAATAAACCCATATTGTTTTAAAGACAAAAGATAAAAGGCAAAAGATAAAAGTACAAAGTAAAAAGGAAAAAGTAAAAAGTTTGAACGTAGTGAAAACCCTGCTGAATGAAAAGGCACACTTAATTGAACATAACCAGTAGAGACGTATAATTGTATGTTTCAGAAAATATCATACCTGCTCCTTGCTCCCCGCCCTCTGCCTCATACCGCAACCCACGTTACATACAGCTTGTATGCAAGGGATAATATAATAGCCCCGAGGAACAGACCCATGAAACCAAAAGCTATAAACCCGCCAATGGCCCCGAAGAAAATAACAAGCATTGGCACATCAGCACCTTTGCCCATTATCAGTGGCTTAAGAATATTGTCTATAAGTCCCATTATCAGGAAATATACTGTCCATAAAGCAGCAGGCAGGGGATCGATGAAGGCGAATAGGTATATTATAAGGGGTATATTAAATAATATAGCAGGAATCTGTGCAATAGTCATTATGAGCAATATGATTATCCAGACTGCTGCCAGTGGAATATCGGCAAGTATCAGTCCAAGTCCCATAAGGGTGGTTTGTATTATCGCAACACCAATAACACCTGTGGCCACATTCCTTATTGTGGTAAGCGATACCTTTAGAAAATCTTCACCCCTGTCACCGGCCACTTTCTCAAATATAACCTTTCCTGATCGGGAGGCATTTTTAAAATAAACCATGAAAATTCCTGCCAGTATAATCGACAGGGCGAACTGCAATATCCCCATGCCTGTATTAGCCAGCGCACCAAGAAGTTTCTCAACAAAATTACTTATCTGGGGCATAAAGCCCTTTATTGACTCGCCAAGATTCTGCGATGCCTGCATCCAGTTATCATATACCCATTGCCCTATAAGAGGCCAGTTTGCTACCGACTCGGTGGGTGGAGGTATTTGTAAATTTCCCTGCGGGATATTGTCGGCCAGAAATTTTACACCGTCAACGAGCTGGTTAACAAGCCATATGCTTGGTAATACAAGTACCGACAGGCTGACAAGTGTGAGCACTAAAGATGCCAGTTTCCTTTTTCCCCTGAAATAGCCGCTGAGCCATTCAAGAAGAGGGAAGAGCACGATGGCTACAATAATAGACCATAGAAGAATGTTGATGAAGGGTTGTACGATCTTATAACATAAGAATATGACTACAAATAATCCCCCCAGCTTCAGTATCAGGTCAATGGTGATATTGAATATTCTCTTTTTCTCCTCCTTACCAGGATCAGTTTTTACATTCATATTTTCTACTTAATTAAATCATCACTCATCATTGGTTCTGGCCTTCGGCCATCAGCGAGCTCGCAGCACTCTTTTGCTTAGGCAAATTGTCATCAGTGAGCTCCGCTTCGCTCCGGTTCGCGCTGCTCGGTTCATCATTGCTCATTAATACTTCCCCTGGCCCTTCTGTTTATACCCTTTCTTCCGGTCAGTTCATCCCCGATATCACTCCTGGCCTGCTCGGCCAGCTCTTCCATCTCTGCGAGCACTTCAGGATGCTGCTCCTTTACATCATACCTTTCACCGGGATCTCTGCGCAGGTCGTAAAGAGCATATTCAGCCATGCCCTGTGAATATGGCCCGGGGAAACCATCATTACCGGGCAATACATTTTCATAGGACCGGTGATTGTGTGGAAATACCAGCTTCCACTTACCCATACGTATAGCTTCCAGATTATTATTGTGGTAGTAGTAATAGAATGACTTCCGTGGTTCAGATTCTTTATCTCCTTTGAGAATAGGAAGGATGCTTACTCCATCGATCTTATGGTCGGGTAGCTGAGTACCTGTTATTGCCGCCAGAGTGGGAAGAATGTCTATGGTTGAAGCGAGTCTGTTGGAAACCTGGCAGGGATGGATCATGGCAGGCCAGTGCATTATACAAGGTTCGCGAACACCTCCTTCCATACTTGTTCCTTTACCTTCCTTCAATCCTCCTGTTGAACCTGCATGATTGCCATAGTTAAGCCATGGCCCGTTGTCACTGGCAAAGATTACCAGGGTATTATCCACAATACCGTTGTTAACGAGAGCTTTCATTATCTCACCCACCGACCAGTCTATTTCCATTATTACATCACCAAACATACCCTGCCTGCTCTTTCCCCTGAATTTATCCGAGACACCCAGAGGAACATGAGGCATTGAATGAGGTACGTAAAGGAAAAAGGGCTCGTCTTTATGTTTTTCAATAAAACCAACAGCTCGTTCAGTATATAGTGTGGTTAGCCGGTCCTGGTCTTCCAGGCCGTCAAGGTACTCAATAACCTCATTATCCTCTACAAGCGGTAGCGGGGGATAGTTTGCCTTGCCCGGGTTTACAGACTCCTCCGTGATAGGGCCACCGTCATAATCAACAGGCCACATGTCATTTGAATAAGGTATACCCAGGTATTCATCAAATCCATGCTGCAGGGGCAGGAATGGCTCAAGGTCACCCAGGTGCCATTTGCCAAAAATACCGGTTGCATAACCTTTCTGTTTTAATAATTCAGCTATGGTCATCTCACCGGGGTTGATGCCTGTCTTGGAATTCGGGCTGAAAACCTGTGGCATATTCAAACGGTTGGCATAACATCCTGTAAGAAGGGCAGTTCTCGATGCTGAACATGCGCCGTGGGCTGATAAGAAATCAGTAAACCGCAATCCATTGCTGGCCATCTCATCAAGATTGGGAGTTTCATATCCTTTGGCACCATAGCTGCCAAGATCACCATAACCCATATCATCACAAAAAATGATTACAATGTTTGGTGTGCTGATGTCGGGTTTTTCATCCTGGCAGGCACTAATGGCAAAAATTAGTATAATTAAACCAGAAACTATTATAATTCTGTTCATAACACTTGTTCTTTTTTTTAAACCGGATATGTAAAAATAGTAAAAAGCACCAAAACCCGAATCTGCCCAATGATCTTTACTTCATCTGGCTTTTCCTGCTCCATCTTGCCACAATCATTGTCCGTCACGATAAGCGCTACTTTTAGAGCCTGCCTGCCGGCAGGCAGGTATCCCCGAAACGAAAATTCGGGACTCGTGAGCTCACGGTGCTCCTAGCCCCCTGCCTTGTCCGCCGTAGTCAGGAGGACGTAGGTGGGCTCCCTGCCCCCCCTTGATTAATATCCCATATTTTTATAATTTGTATTGTCTTTCAATAAAAATATCAAACCATCACTGTAATGAAAAAAATTGTAAACTCTTCCTTTTCCGGAACAATCAGCCGACGTCGTTTCGTCCGTTCCTGTGCTGCATGCTCTGCCTGTATGGCGGCCATGCCTGTGCTGAGCCTTAACTCGTGTAAACCACGACATAAAATGCGTATTCATATTCTGTATTCTGTGACCGATATTGTACAGCCAGGCCCTGACTGGCCTAATATAGGATATGACTTTGCCCCGGTGATGGAACACTTTAACAGGGTACTGGCTGAAAGTTGCCCTGAATTTGAGTTTGTTCACTCCGTTGCGTCCGGCCCGGAAGCTGCTGAAAATATCTTAAAGATGGATAATGAACAAAATACGGGAGGCTATATAGTATTCCAGTTAAACTGCTGGAACAGGGTCGTACAGACGTTTATTAATTCGGCTAAAGCCGTGCTGTATGTTGATTATAAATATGCCGGAAGCGGAGGCTTCCTTGTTTATACTGCCGGGTTCATGAGGGAAAATACACCTAACGTGGGCTTTGTGGCATCTTCTGATATAGATGACCTTGTGCTTGCCGTTAAGCAATTTAATATTATTCGAAGAGGGGGAGGAATCAGTGAATTTGTTGAAGCAACGGCCAGCATACGACACAAGCAAACACCTGAGGCCGCCGACAGAAAATTCTTTCCCGACGAACTAACAACTATACCACCCGGTGAGTGTGTCAGACGCATGCAGTCATCCCGCATACTATCGGTCCTGGATGAAAACTCACGTGCAGCAGACCCTGTTATGAATATCCCGATGGAATATATCTCTTTTGCAGTGGTAAATGAAGCATGGGAAAAAGCAGACAGGGATGAGGCAAGACAAATAGCAGAACGGTGGAAGTCAAAAGCCACGGATGTTCTGGAAGTACCTTTTGCAGAACTTGAGAATTCAGCAGCAATGTTCCTTGGTATGAAACAGGTATTAAAGCAATATGATGCCAATGCTATCACAATAAATTGTCTTGGCGGTTTTTATGGAGGTCATATCCACGCCTATCCCTGCCTGGGTTTCCATGAACTGAACAATGAAGGACTGATCGGTGCCTGTGAATGCGATATTAATTCAACTGCCACAATGGTGGCATTCAATCAGATGACTGATGGCAGACCCGGATATATATCTGATCCTGTTATTGACACGGCAAAAAGGCAGATTATATATGCTCACTGTGTTGCACCGAATAAAGTGTTCGGACCTGACGGACCTGAGAACCCATACTCAATCATGACTCATTCTGAAGACAGACAGGGAGCAGCCGTGCGATCAATACTGCCAGTAAATTATATGACAACAAGTATGAAAATAAATTCTGAAAGGAAAGAAATAATTATGCACAGAGCTGTCAGTGTGGATAATGATCCCGATGATCGTGCCTGCCGTACAAAACTATGTGCCGAACCCGTTGGCGATATCGAGAAGCTGTTCACAATGTGGGACAGATGGGGGTGGCACCGTGTCACTTTCTTCGGCGATCTCAGGGAACCTGCATATGCCCTGGCAGACGAGATGGGCTGGACGATTGTCGAAGAAGCCTGAGCCACCGTGTTCCGCTATTCCAAAAATTTCAATTAAGCTACCATATTTGCTTTATTATATTTAGATTTATAGAAAATAAAAGTATAACCATCCTGTCTGAAAGGATTAAACTGATAACAATATGAACGAAACCTTTTCCATCAGTCCGGCCGGTGAGAAATTCACGTTGCCGAGACCAGAGCATTACAAAAGTGAATTTGAAAAAATTAAAATACGTGTCGACCAGGAACGTGCCAGGGGTCGTGAAATAGTCGTTGTAATGGGTGTTGGCTTTGTGGGTGCCGTAATGGCGGCCATTGTTGCCGATACCGTTAACGAAAAGGGAGAACCCTCTAAATTTGTCATAGGGATGCAAAGGCCAAGCGTACGCAGCTACTGGAAAATACCAATGCTCAACCGTGGTGTTTCTCCTGTGAAAGCAGAGGATCCTGAAGTGGAGCCAATGATAGCCCGCTGTGTCAGGGATAAAAAAACTCTCATTGCAACCTATACCTATGACGTACTTAAGCTCGCAGATGTAGTGGTGGTTGATGTGCAGTGTGATTATATTAAGAAAGATCTTGGCAATGTGCGCACCGGGCGTACCGATATGGCTGCCCTTGAAGCGTCACTGGGAGTGATAGCCGAACATATAAAACAGGATGCCCTGGTATTGATCGAAACAACAGTGGCACCTGGAACGACCGAGCAGGTAGCTTATCCGATAATGAAGAAGATCTTCAGGAAAAGAGGCATTACTGTCGATCCCCTCCTTGCCCACAGTTATGAAAGGGTGATGCCGGGACGTAAATATGTGGCAAGCATACGTGATTTCTGGAGGGTATGCAGCGGTATCAATGAGAAAGCCAGAGACAAGGTGGTAAAATTCCTCAATGAGGTGCTCAATACGGATGAGTATCCCCTGACTGTTATGGACAGGCCTATTGAGTCTGAAACAGCAAAGATCGTCGAGAACAGCTACAGGGCTACTATACTGGCCTTCCTGGATGAGTGGAGCCTCTTTGCCGAACGCAATGGAGTGGATCTGATAAAGGTTATACAGGCAATTAAAGTAAGGCCGACACATAGTAACCTTATATTCCCGGGGCCAGGGATAGGAGGATACTGCCTGCCCAAGGATGGGGGCCTGGGAGTGTGGTCATATAAACATATACTGGGGTTTGATGATGATATCTTTAAACTGACACCCATGGCAATTGATATAAACGATACGCGCGGCCTGCATGTAGGTCAGCTTACACGCGATGCCCTCCGTAATATGGGACAGCCGATAGCCGGCGCAGAAATACTGGTACTGGGGGCAGCATATCGACAGGATGTGGGCGACACCAGGTACAGCGGTTCGGAAATAGTGATAAGGAAGCTGGCGGAGATGGGTGCTGAAATAAAAGTACACGATCCCTATGTTGAACACTGGTTTGAATTTGAGCAGCAGGATACCTACCCGGCACCGGGCCAGAGCAAGGCCCAGTTTTTCAGGAACCAGGATAAACTGAAAGACCTGATGATTGAAAATGATCTTACCTCTGCACTGCATGATGCGGAGGCGGTTATCCTGGCAGTACCACATGAAGCATACCTTGAGCTTGAACCTGATGATGTGGTGAAAAAGATTGGTAAACCGGCTGCTATAATCGATTGCTTTGGTATACTTACTGACGAAAGGATAAAAAGGTACTTCGAGCTGGGATGCGAGGTGAAAGGACTTGGAAGAGGTCATATACAACGTATAAAAGAATCAACAAGAAAAGGGTAGGGGACCAGCATAATCACCCTGAATATCCCCTGAGACAGTGAGTATCAATGGTAAAATAAACTTGCAAAATATCAATAAATGGTGTAATATTGCAATCCGAAAAATGACCATATTTGCACCGGGCCCATAGCTCAGCTGGTCAGAGCACCTGACTCATAATCAGGGGGTCGCTGGTTCGAGCCCAGCTGGGCCCACCTTCGCCCGCCATAGCTTTAGCGACGGCGGGCTTTTCTTTTGCTCGCTGGGCACGAAGCCCTCGCGGCAGTCTGTCTCTTCGCTAAAATGATCCACCGGATCTTTTCTTTTCCCCTCGGTCCGGTTCGAGCCCAGCTGGGCCCACTCTGAAAATCAACCACTTACAATTTATTTTGTAGGTGGTTTTTTCGTTGGCGCCAGTTTGGCGCCAGGATTTGAAGGCAAGGTTGGTGGGAATATACACTTATAATGATTCTATTCCACTCAATATTCAAACCTAGTCAGGTATCCTCTCAAATTGGATAGCTTTGCAATATCTAATCTAATTCTGTTAAGAGGCATTTGACCTCTGAAAAATTGATTAACTTTACTACTGGAATATTTTCATAAAGTTCCTCCTTTGAAAATATACATAAAAAATATGGTGTGTATTCGCTGCCAAATGGTGGTGAAAAACGAGTTGGAAAAACTGGGCTTGCATTATGTGGAAGTAAAAATTGGAGAAGCCAATATTATAGAAAATATAGGTTCTGAACAGTTGATACAACTGGATATTGCGCTAAGAAAGTCCGGACTTCAACTCATGGATGATAAAAAGAGCATCCTGGTAGAGAAAATAAAAAGTGCAATTATAGATTTAGTACATTATACCGACGAACAAATTAAGGTTAATCTCTCAGATTTCCTTGCCGATAATCTCAACTACGATTATACTTACCTTGCCAATCTTTTCTCAGAAGTAAAAGGTACCACAATCGAAAAGTTTTATCTGGCACATAAAATCGAAAAGGTAAAGGAATTGATTGTCTACGATGAGCTTAATTTAACTGAGATTGCATATCTGATGCATTATAGCAGTGTTGCCCACCTGTCTAATCAGTTTAAAAGGATTACTGGACTTACACCCTCGCACTTTAAAAAGCTCAGAAACAAACGGAGAGGAACCCTTGAAGATGTGTGAATGATGTAACATTTACCCCCAAATGTATAAGGTTTCTTCTTGTCATTAGAGATACCTTTGTTGCATAGTCCTCATAAACATACTTTATATGGAAAAGTCAGAAATCGAAAAATCGAAAACACAGATATTGATCGAGATTATAGAATATGTTCCCAATTCAACGGTCACTAAAACCATAATCCGTAAAACAACTGGAAATATAAGCGTTTTGGCTATTGATACCGGTGAGTCGCTACCCGAGAAGATATCTCCTTTTGATACTTTCCTTCAAATCATTGAAGGCAATGCCCAGGTGGATATAGAAGACTCATCTACTATACTTCATACGGGGGAAGCTATTATTATACCTGCACATACTGCTAATTTGATTAAAGCAAACGAGCGTTTTAAAATGATTTCAACAGTAATAAAAAGCGGGTATGAGGGGATCATTCTATAAAGTACCAAATTCAATGATTAAGCAAATTATCGTCATCTTTTTCATCGGATTTTGGCTGACTTTAGTAGTGCGCTAGATTATAATGGGAACTCCATGGTAACCGAACATTATCTTGTTAGTCTAGACATTGAAAAGACAAATGAAATCAACCAACATATTCTTTAATTCTGAGAAATACTGAATTGTTTTTGTCAGATATAGATATGTATTCATTACGCTAAGAAATTCCGTTAAAAAGAGGCAAAGTTCAGTTGTAGGTATATCATTTCAATTGTAGGTATATCATTATAACCTATACCTTACCCAATAAGGTTATTTAAAACACCTTAACGGCAATAAATCTGAACAAATAATAAGATTGCCGCAAAAAGGTGTGAATGATGTAACTAATAAACAGAACTATGTAATGGTTTCTTTGATTTATAGCCTAACCTTTGTATGGTGAAAATATTCCACCACTGTATTGCCAGTTGCAACAACCTATATCTAAAGTCATGAACAAAACTGAACTAAAAGGAAACTGGAACGAACAAAAAGGTAAACTCAAAAAGAAATTTGCATTCCTTACTGAGAATGACCTAATGTTTGAAGAAGGTAAAGAAGAGGAAATGTATGGCAAACTGCAAATCAAGTTGGGCAAAACCAAAGAAGAAATGCGCAAAATTATTAATGGACTCTAAAAAATCTCTTGTATCAAATAATAGAATAGTTAATAAATCTGAAAATAATGAAAAATTCAATTTTAGTCATTGCGAGCACCCTGTTCCTGACTGTAACAATACTTTCCGGTTGCCAGTCATCAGGCACAAAAGTGGAAAATGCAGAAGATAAAGTACAGGATGCAAAAAATGATTTGGCAGATTCTCAAAGAAACTTGTACGCCATCAGGCTGGATACTATTAGTAACTATGAGCAATTCAAAATAGAAGCTGAAAAGATACTTATTGCTCAGGAAAAAAATATTGCTGAATTCAAAGCAAGAATAGCAAAAGAGAAAAAGGAAAATATAGCTGATTATGAAAAAAAGCTGATT
>Ga0272441_10005241_pt1 | contig 22746 bp, 19 predicted proteins | sample SSMProp6N_FD_193582 | JGI IMG/M metagenome (GOLD analysis project Ga0272441, IMG submission 193582) | Marine sediment archaeal communities from Little Sippewissett salt marsh, Falmouth, MA, United States - SSM-Prop-6N | ecosystem: Environmental > Aquatic > Marine > Wetlands > Sediment ... | reverse complement strand
CTCGAACCACTTCGCCGCGTACCTCGGCGCGGCGCTCTGCGTCCTCGCCGCGCTCGCCGTCGCGCGCGCACGCCGGCGGAGCCGGGCGGCGATCCTTTCTATCCTGCCGGTCGCGCTCCTCGTGCTCGTGCTTGTCCTCACCGAGTCGAAGGGCGCATGGCTCGCCGCGGCCGCGGGGCTCGGCGCGCTCGCGCTCGTGCTGACCGTGCCGGAGGAGAAGAAGCGCCGCGGCTGGGCGCTCGCGCTCGGAGCCCTCGCGCTCGCGGCGGCGGCGGTCTGGCTCTTGCCGGACCTGCGCGCGCACTTCGCCGGCTCGGTCCGCGTGCGCCTGGGCTACTGGGGCGGCGCGTGGCGCATGATCCGCGAGCACCCGTTTTTCGGCGTGGGGCCGGGCGGGTATGCGGCGAGCTACTGGCGATACAAGCTCGCGGTCGCGTCCGAGGCGGCCGAACCGCACAATCAATTGATCTCGACCTGGGCCGAGCTCGGACTCGCGGGACTGGCTGCGTACCTGTGGGTGTGGCTCGCGCTGCTGCGCGACGCGCCCGCGCGGGTGGCGACCCTCGCGGTGCCGGAGGGCCCCGACGCGAAGGCGGACGCCGAGGAGGTCGGCAAGGTCCGCGCGTTTATCGCATTTGGCGGCGCGGGCGGGCTCGCGGCCGCGGCGCTTTTCCTCCCGTGGGGGAGCGCGGGCGGGCTCGCGGCGCTCGCGGCGCTGGCCGCATACGTGGCCGCGTACGTCCTCTTCTCGCGGCCGGCCGCGGAGGAGGAGGACTCCGGCGGCGCGGGCGGCGCATGGCGCTTCGGCGCGGCGTGCGGGGCGGGCGTGATCGGGCTGCACGCGCTGATCGATTACGACCTGCGCACGGCGGGCCTGCTCGTGACGCTTGCGCTCCTTATCGGCCTGGCCGCGATGCGAGGGCGCGCGCCGGTTCGCTTTGCGCTCAACGCCCGGCGGCGCGCGATGCTCGCCGCGGCGCTCCTGTCCGCGCTCGCGCTCGGCGGCTTCTACGGGATCTGGCGGCCGCTCGCGATGGCGTCCGGTTCGCTCGAGGCCGAGAACGCTCCGACGTACGCCGCGCGCGCTCTCGCGCTCGAGGGTGTCGTCCGGGCCGTGCCGGGCGACTGGCGGAGCCGCCAGGAGCTCGGCCGCGCGTACGAGGCGATGGGGCGCCCCGAGGACGCGCGGCGCGCGTTCGAGGGGGCGATCCGGTTCGCGCCCGACCGGCCTTGGCCGCGCGCGGTGCTCGGCGAGTTCCTCCTGCGCCGCGGCCGGCCGCGCGAGGCGGCCGCGCGCCTCGTCGAGGCACGCGTGCGCTACCCGGCGCGCGCGCCCTCGCACGTGGCCGAGGGCGACGCGCTCCTGCTCGCCGGCGGGCGCGAGGCCGCGGCCGCCGCCTACGCCCGGGCGCTCGGTCTCGACCGCGTGCTCGACGAGCGGGACGGCGGGGGCACCCTCTTCACGCTCTTCGAGCGGCCCGGCGGCCTGCCCTTGCACGCGCCGCCCGTCCTGGAGAGACTGGTCGCGTCGCTCGGCGATGCGCCGGCGCTCTTCGAGTTCGCCTGGCGGCGCGCGCTCGCGAGCTGCGAGCTCGGAAAGTGGGAGGCGGCGGTTGCGCGCTTCGGCGCGCTCGCCGGGGCCGCGCCGGAGGACGTCCAGCCGGCCGTCTTCCTCGGCTACGCGTTGCGCGGCGCGGGGCGCGGGGAGGAGGCCGAGCGCGCGTGGCGCTCGGCGCTTGCGCGGCTGGGCGAGGTGCCCGAATCGGGCCGCCTGCCGCGGCGGACCGTCCGGCGCGCGATCTGGAACGCGCGCCACGCCGACCGGTGGCGCCGCCGCCGCGAGGCGGAGAAGATGAGGGAGAGAGGCGAATGAACCTCGTCTGCCGCACGTGCGGCCGGGAGTGGCCCACGCGCGAGGTCCCCTTCTCGGCCGAGTGCGAGGCGTGCGGAACCGAGCTCCACGCCTGCGTGCAGTGCGATTTCTACGAGCCGGGTCTGCACAACGACTGCCGCGAGACGATCGCCGAGCCGGTGCGCGAGGTGGAGCGCGCGAACCGCTGCGAGTTCTTCCGGCCTCCCTCCGTCCGGCCCAAAGCGGGGGGCGGGAACGCGTCCGCCGCCGGCGGCGCCCCGGGCCGCGCGGCCGAGGCGCGCAACAAACTCGAGGACCTCTTCAGGAAGTAGACCATGGCCGAGCACGAACACGGACACGATCACGCGCACGAAGCCGCCCCCACCGCCCCCGCGCACGGGGAGGTCTGCCCCGACTGCGGCGCGCGGGGGCACGGCCACAGTCACCACGTGGCCGCGAAGCCGGTGGTGACCGGCGCGGCGATCGCGCTCGTCGCGCTCGTTCTCGTCACGGCCGCGCTCGCGGGCGTCGCGCTCTTCCTGCGCGGGCGGGGCGCGCGGCGCGCGTGCCCGGCCTGCGGGCGCTTCGTCTCGCCGAAGGCGGGGACATGCCCCCTCTGCGGCGGCGCGATGGAGGACGCGTCCGGCGCCGCTAGACCGCGCGAAGAATGAGGTAATGCACCAGGCTCGTCACGAGGACGAGCGCGACGCCCAATCCCTGAAAGAAGAAGATCTCGGCCTTCGCGGCCTGGAAAGCGCGACCGGTGAAGCGCGCCCAGAGCCGGCGGTCGAAGCGCGCGAGCGGCTTCGCCGCCAAGAGCACGATCGAGCCGAAGAGCATGGCGACCGCGTTGAGCGCGAGGAGGGAAAGGTCCTGCTTTCCGAGCAGGGCGAGCGCACCCCCGCGCGCGCGCAGCGCGAAGGTGATGCCCGCGAAGAGCGCGGCCGCACTCGCGAGCGCGAGCGCCAGGTACGGCCGCACCGCGGCCACCAGGATCTGGCGCAGCGGCAGCGCCGCGCGGATCCGCGCCGAGAGGCCCTGCCGCAGCATCTCGCCCGCGAGCGCGGTCTTCACGAGCCGCGCGTCGCGCTCGAGCGATTCGAGCGCGGCGCGGCAGGCCTCGCACCCGGCGAGGTGCGCGCGGAAGGCCTCGCGTTCGTCCGGGTCGAGCTCCCCGTCCTGGTAGCGGCTCATCCGCTCGCGGAACTCCTCGCACGTTTGCGCGCTCATGCGTATCCCCTCAGCTTTTCCCGCAGCATCTCCTTCGCGCGGACGAGCCGCTTCTCGACCGCGGCCGGCGACAGGTCCAGGATCTCGGCGATCTCGAGGTAGCTGCGCTCCTTGAGGTAGCGCAGGACCATGACCTCGCGGTAGGTGAGAGGGAGGCCGCGCAGCGCGGCGAGCGTCGCCTCCTCGCGCTCGCGCCGCTCGGCGCGCGCGGCCGGGCCGTCGGCGTGCTCGGTGCGCGCGGTCGACTCGTGCAGCGGTTCTTCAGGATTGCGGCCCGCCGCGCGCAGGCGGTAGATGCACATCCGCCGCGCGATGCCGCAGACCCAGTTGGCGAACTTCGACGGCTCGCGCAGGCCGTCGATGCGCCGGAGCGCCTCGATGAAGGCCTCCTGCGTCACGTCGCGCGCGGTCTCGCGCTCGCCGAGGATCGCGTACGCGAGCGCGACGACCGAGGCGTTGTAGCGGTGGACGAGCTCCTCGAACGCCTCGTTCTCGCCGCGGCAGGTGCGCGCGACGAGCTCGGCGTTGGAAGCCCTCTTGGCCATGTCCTCTCCACGAACAGGTAGCCCGCACGGCCCGCGCCCCGGACCGGCAAAAATGACGCGGCCCCATCATAGGCCCCGCGCGCGGTCGAATCAAGCGGGGGAGCGTCCCCGCCGCCCCAGGCGGGCGCGGGACCGCCCCCGCGATTTCTCCGGTGCGGGGCGGGGTCGGACCGCCTTCCGCGAACCGGCGCGGGCGCTTCCGCGTTCCCCGCCCTGCAACGATCCCAAAGGACTCTCAAGGGTAGGCTGCCTTGCAGTGCAAGGTAGCATCAAGGGGGGGGCGGACCGTTTCTTGAGGAGAGGCCGGACCGGGGATTGGGATTCCGGTCGTTCTGCCGGGAAGGTTGAGCGGTCCCGGCCCCTCACGGTCTTTTTGACTTTCCCCGCCGCCGAGGGGTATAATGGGGGCGAAGGGGGAGGGACCCATGCCCGAGCACCTGTACGCGGCGATCCTCGCCGGCGGCGGCGGCACGCGGTTCTGGCCGCTCTCGCGCCGGGCGCGTCCGAAGCAGCTCCTGCGCGTGGTGGGGAAACGCACGCTGCTCGAAGAGACCTGCGCGCGCCTCGCGGGATTCGTTCCGCCCGGGCGCGTCCTCGTCGTGACCGGCGCGGACCAGGCCGCCTCCACGCGCGAGGCCCTCGTCGGCGGCGGGAGCGGTGCCGGAGTCGAAGTCCTCGCCGAGCCTGAAGGACGCGACACGGCCGCGGCCATCGGCTTCGCCGCCGAGGTCCTCCGCCGGCGCGATCGCGAAGCCGTCATGGCCGTGCTCCCGGCCGACCACGTCGTCCGCCCGGCCGAGCAGCTCCAGGCCGCGCTCGCGGCCGCGTGCGACGTGGCCGAGCGCACGGGCGCGCTCATCACCTTCGGCATCCCGCCGGACCGGCCCGCGACCGGGTACGGCTACATCCACCGCGGGAAGAAAATCGACGAGGCCGGCGGGTTTGACGTGTATCGCGTGCGGCGTTTTGTGGAAAAGCCGGACCTCGCCACGGCCGAGGCCTACCTCGAGGGCGGCGAGCACGATTGGAACAGCGGCATGTTCGTCTGGCGCGCCGCGCGCATCCTCGAAGAGATCAAGAAGCACCTGCCCGCGCACGCGAAAGCGATTGCCGAATCGGTGGACGCGCTCGAAGCCGGCGACGCGGCGAAGCTCGCGAAGGTCTACGCGAGCATGAAAAAGGTCTCGATCGACTTCGGCGTCATGGAGAAGGCGAAGGAGGTCGCCGCCATCCGCGCGCCCTTTGCCTGGGACGACGTGGGCGCGTGGGGCGCGGTCGCGCGCCTCGCCGAGACCGACGCGGACGGCCTCGCCGCCTCGGGCGACGTCATCGCCATCGACACGCGCGACTGCGTGATCCATTCGGCCGGGCCGCTCGTCACCGCGCTCGGCGTGCGCGACCTCGTGATCGTGGCGACCGAGGACGCGGTCCTCGTCTGCGACCGCTCGCGCGACGAGGACGTGCGGCGCGTGGTCGAGCGGCTGCGCGAAGAGGGGCGGGAGGAACTGCTCTGAATGATGAATGGTGAATTATGAATGATGAAAAAGAAGCGGCGCAGAAGCCGATTTCAGCATTCAGCGTTCATAATTCATCATTCGGTTGTGTGAAAGCGCCAATGCCGGAGGCCAAGTCCTCCAACCGCTGGGTGTGGGTGGCGACGGGCGTGCTCGTCGCGATGCTCGCCGCGGCGGTGTGCGTCGCCGCCTTCTGGTCCGAGATCGAGTTGCGCTACCACCGGCACCACTTCCGGCGGGGGACAGAAGTGCAGCAGATCAAAGCGCTTGAGTGGCTTTGCCGGAATCGGCTTGAAGAGGGTATGACGAAAGAGAAGCTGGAGCTTATCTTCGGAGAACCTCTGGAGAAGCGCTTCACTGTTGGGACCTACTACACAATGGCCGAGAGTCTCGAACAGCCTGCAATGATTCCGGTTCCCGTTTTCACATTTCCCGGGAAGGACAGAGGCGTGGCACTTCCCTTAAATGTCCATCTCTACCTCGACCCGAACGGCGAGATTTTCATCCGCGCTGAAGGAAATTACATCGAGAGACTCGAATCGTATGAGGAAGCTCTGAAACGGGTGGCCCCTGACTCGATTGACGAGTATTTCCGCCGCTACAACAGACGAAGGAGAGAAAGACGGGAAACCGAATCGGGAACATCGCCGTGACGGTGACCCTGGCCCTCGACCTCGGCGAGAAGCGCATCGGCCTGGCGGCCAGTGACGGGCTGGGGCTCACCGCGCGCGCGCTCGAGGCGATCGACGCGACGGATGAGTCGGCCGCGCTCGCGCGCATCGCGAGCGTCGCGGCCGAGCGCGAGGCCGCGCGCGTGGTGGTGGGGCTCCCGGTCAACATGAACGGGAAGGAAGGTCCGGCCGCGGCGAAGGCGCGCGCGTTCGCCGGGAAGCTCGGCGCCGCGCTGACTGATATCGAGGTCGTCCTCTGGGACGAGCGCATGACGACGCAGCAGGCCTCGCGCAATCTCCAAGCGCGCGGACATATGTCGCGCGCAAAGCAGAAAAAACTCATCGACGCGCTCGCCGCGCAAGCGCTGCTGCAATCGTATCTCGACGCGCAGGGACGCGGCGCGCCGGAATGAAGAAGCCCCGCCGCATGCGCGCGAAGCTCATGCGAGTCTATCGCGATCTGGCCCGGCACTTCGGTCCCCAGCACTGGTGGCCCGCGCGGACGCCTTTCGAGGTCATGGTCGGCGCGATCCTCACGCAGAACACGGCGTGGAGCAATGTCGAGAAGGCGATCGCGAACCTGCGCGCCGCGCGCGCGCTCGCGCCGCGGGCGATCGCGGAGATGGACCTCCGCCGACTCGCGCGCCTCGTCCGGCCGAGCGGGTACTACAACCAGAAGGCGAAGCGCCTGCGCGACTTCATCCGGTGGATGCTTGACCGGTACGGGTCGGTCGCGGCCATGCGCCGCGCACCCGCCGCGCGCCTCCGCGCTGAGCTCCTGGCGCGCAACGGCATCGGCCCGGAGACCGCCGACAGCATCCTGCTCTACGCGCTCGGGAAGCGCTCGTTCGTGATCGACGCCTACACGCGTCGAGCCCTCGCCCGTCTGGGCCTCGCGCGCGGGAGCGAGCCTTACGAGGAGCTGCGCGACCTCTTCGAGCGGAACCTCCCTCGCAGCAAGGAGTTATATGGCGAATACCATGCGCTCCTCGTCGTACTCGGAAAAGATCTCTGTAGGAAGAAAAATCCAAGCTGCGAGACCTGTCCGCTCGTCCGACATAAGTGTAACCCGTTGAGAACACAGGCGTAGCGGTATAATTTCTTCGTTCCGGAAAAGATGCACATGTGCACTTGACAACGCTCTGCACGATCGGTTATGATTATACCTCGCGGGCGCGGCTGCGGGCGCAGCTCGAGACACCGCCGTATCCACTGAGACCGAGCGGCGATAGGGGGAATGAATGGTCACGTTTACGCTCTCGACGACGAAGCGCAGCGAGATCGCGGACATCACGGCGAAGGTCGCGGACGCGGTCGCGAAGAGCGAGGTCGCCAGCGGCGTCGCGCACGTCTTCGTGCCGCACACGACCGCGGGCGTCACCATCAACGAGAACGCCGACCCCAGCGTGGGGGACGACATGCTCGCCATCCTCGAGCACCTCGTCCCGTGGCGCGGGAACTACCGGCACACCGAGGGCAACAGCGCCGCGCACGCGAAGGCGAGCCTCGTGGGCTTCACGGTCCAGGTGCCGATCGAGAAGGGAAAGCTCGCGCTGGGCACCTGGCAGGGCGTCCAGTTCTGCGAGTTCGACGGCCCGCGCAGCCGCCGCGTCTGCGTCCAGGTCGTGGAGGCGTAGCGCTCACGGAAAAGCACCCCCCCGTCGGATCGCACTCCGAGGGAGGGACCCGGCCCCGGGCGGCCCGCGCCGCCCGGGGCTTTTATAAACGCGGCCGGAATTTGTAATGGCGCGCCGCGGGCGGGCGTGATAGAAGGGTGCATCCGCCCCCGGTGAGGAAGGGGTGGGGGGAATCACGAACAGGCTGAGGAAGGGAGCGGGCATGTCGCAGGTGCGGACGTGGGTCTTCGGAATCGTGCTCCTCGCGCTCGGGAGCGTGGGGGGCGGGTCGCTCGCGGCGGAGCGGGTGAAGCCCGAGTCGCTCCTTCCGCCGGACGCGCCGGTGGTGGTGAAGGTCGGCTCGCTCGCCGAGCTCGAGCGGGCGCTGCCCGAGACCGCGCTCGGCAAGATCCTCGCCGAGGAGGACGTGCGCGACTACTTCGCGCCCGTGCGCGCGTGGATCGAGGAGGCCTCGGCCGCGGGCGAGGCCGCGCTGAAGGAGGAGGGTGTCGATCTCGCGGTCCAGACCGCGCGCGCGACGCTCGCCTCGCTCCGCGGCGAGATCGTGCTCGCCATTCCGCGCTTCGTGCCGGTCAAGAGGAAAGGCTGGCGCGGCGAGCGCACGGCGTACGTGCCCGAGATCCTGGTCCTCGCCGAGATCGAGGACCCCGCCGCGTTCGGGCGGGTCGTGAAGGGGCTGCGCAGGCTCGCGGGCGGGGCCGGCCTCGGCGGCGGCGGGCTCCGCGCGAACGAGGCGAACGCGGTCGCCGCGTGCAAGACGATCGGCGCGGCGCAGACCTTATACCACCGCACCGACTGGGACAACGACGCGGTCCTCGAGTACGCGCTGGCCTTCCCGGTCCTCCACGCGCAGGTCGACGCGGCCGGGAACCCGATCAAGCTCATCTCCGAGCCCGTTGCGCTGGCCGTCACCCCGGCGACGGCGCGCCACGGCTACTGGTTCAACGACATCACCGCCGATGGAGAGGACGGGCCATACGTCGTCGGCGGGAACCAGCCGGACGACTACGGCATCTGCGCGAACCCGGCGAGGTACCCGCGCTCCGGCCGGCATACCTTCATCATGGACACGACCGGCACGGTCTGGGCCCGGGACCAGGGCGCGGCCGCGCCGGTCCTCGTCTTTCCCGCCGATCCGCGCGCCGCCGGCTGGGTCGTCGCCGGGAATCGGAAGCCGCCCAGAGCGGCCCCCGCCGAGGCGGAGGGGAAGAAGACCGGCGGCGTCGAGGTCCTCACGCTGCCGCTCGAGGAGGGCTACCGCGCGTGGGTCTTCACGGCCGGCTCGCTCGCCGTCGTCGGCATCTCGCCCGAGGGGCCGGAGAAGCTCATCGCCGCGATCAACGCCGGCGGACTCGAGGAGGACATCCGCGACAATGCGATCTACGCGGAGCTCGTCACGGCCGAGGAGCCCCGCGCGCTCGTGAACGCGGTCCACGTGAACGTGCCGGTGCTCAAGGCGGCCATCGCGAAGAACGTGCCCGAGCGCGAGGCCGAGGACCTGCGCTCCTTCGAGCGCGTCTGGAAGGCGCTGGGGCTCACGGGCCTGAAGGCCGTCACGATGCGCACGCGGACCGACCCGCCGGGCTTCGTCTCGGAGAGCGCCTTCGTGGTCGAGGGCGCGCCCAAGGGGCTCCTCGCGCTCGCCGGGGAGGCGCCGGTCTCGGAGGAGGCCCTGCGCCTCGTGCCCGCGGGCTCGAACATGTTCATGGCCGCGCGCGTGCGGCCCGACCGGGTGATGCCGCTCGTGCGCGCGGTCGCGCGGGCCGGGGACGAGAAGAAGGGCGCGGTCGAGCTCGAGAAGGGACTGGTGGACCTCAAGGAGAAGGGCCTCGACCTCGAGGCCGGACTTCTCGGCGCGCTCGGGGACGAGGTGGTGCTGATCGTGCTGCCTCCGGGCGCGGCGGCCCAGAACCCGTTCATGGGCCAGATCGCGGGCGTGGTGCTCGCGTGGCGCGTGAAGGAGGGGGCCGCGCTCGGCGTCTTCCGCGAGGCGATCGAGAAGATGATCCGGGAGGCACTCGCGGAGGAGCGCGGCGCGCCGAAGTTCGAGCGGTTCGAGTACAAGGGCGCCGCGATCACCTACCTCAAGGCCGAGGGCGGTGCGCCCATGGTCATGGTCACGGCCTTCGCGCAGCTCTCGCCCGCGTGGGCCGTCAAGGACGGCTGGCTCTACCTGGGCCTGAGCGTGCAGGGCGTCAAGCGGATGCTGCGCGGGGGCGGGGCGAGGCTCGTCGAGGCCGAGGAGTTCAAGACCGCGCTCGCGCGCAGCGGCGGGAAGCTCGGCGCAGCCGTCGCCTATACCGACACGCCCGCGCGCGTGGAGGGGGCCTTCGGCATGATCGGCATGGCCGCGGGCCTCATGCGGATGGGGCTGGCCTTCGACCGCCGGCGGGGGCCGGAGCCCGGAGCCGAGCCCGAGGCCGCGGACCCCTTCTCGGAGGAGCGGCTCAAGAAGCTCGTGATGGACATGCTCGACCCGGCGCACCTGCCGCCGCCGGACGTGGTGACGCAGCACCTCTACCCGGAGGTCTCGGTGATGCGGGTCGGGAAGGGCGGCTGGATCACGCGCGGGCACTCGCCGCTGGGGCCCGTCTCCGGCGGGGCCAGCACCCCGCAGGTGGGCATGGCCACGGGCGGAGTCCTGGCGGCCATGCTCCTGCCCGCGATGAGCCGGAGCCGCGCGAACGCGCGGCGAATGCACTGCGCCTCGAACCTGCGGCAGATGGGCCTCGGAATCAAGATGTTCGCGCAGGACAACGACGAGCGCTTCCCCAAGGAGCTGGGCGAGCTCTACCCCGAGTACATCGACCACGCCAAGATCTTCTCGTGCCCGCAGAATCCGAGCAACTGGCAGGCGATCAAGGAGGGGCAGCCCATCGCGGCCGACCAGACGAGCTACGTCTACGTCTCGGGCCTCTCGGACGTGATGAAGAGCGCCAACATCCTCGCCTTCGACAGGCCCGGGAACCACGGCGGCGACGGCGTGAACGTGATCTTCCTCGACACCCACGTCGAGTGGATGCGGACGGACAAGTTCATGGAGACGCTCGTGAAGCAGCTCAAGGCCCACCGCGCCGCGGGGCGGGACGTAAAGCTCATTCCCGCCGACGCCGTCGAGCTGCCCGACCTCGGGCCGCTCGGGAAGCCGCCCGCGAAGGAGGAGCTGGAGCCCGTGGACGTCTTCTAGCGCCGCTACGCGCGCGGCAGGGTGAACCGTCGCTGAGTAGGGCGCGCGAGGCGCCCGAGGGAGAAGAGAACGATGGCCTCTGGACGATGGATGTGCGCGGCGGCGCTCGCGCTTTTCCTCGCGACCCTTGCAGCCGCGGCCGCGGGCGGAGAGAGGCCCCGGAAGAGGAGGCGGAACATCCGGCAGCCGAAGCCCGACGCAGCGAACGAGTCCTACGGACCGCACGCGCGCAACGTGCTCGACGTGTGGCTGGCCAAGTCCGAGAAGCCCGCACCCGTGCTGGTTTACTTCCACGGCGGCGGATTCTACGGGGGCGACAAGTCGCGCCTCGGCCGCGGCGGCATGATCGACGCGCAGCAGTTTATCGACGCGGGCATCTCCGTCGCGGCCGCGAACTACCGACTCTCGGGCACCGCCCCCTACCCGGCGCAGATGCACGACGCCGCGCGCGCGATTCAGTTCCTCCGCGTCCACGCGAAGAAATGGAACCTCGACCCCGCGCGCGTCGCCGCGACCGGCGGCTCGGCCGGCGCGGGCATCTCGCTCTGGCTCGCCTTCCACGACGACCTCGCGGACCCCGAGAGCGAGGACCCGGTCCTGCGCGAGGGGACGCGCCTCTCGTGCGCCGTCGCGCTGCGCGCGCAGTGCAGCTACGACCCGCGCGAGATCGGGAAGATCGTGCCCGGCAAGGCGTACAACGCCGAGAACGCGCTCGTGCGGTTCTTCGGCGTCGCCCGGGAGGGCGACTGGGATGCGATCGAGATCGACGAGAAGCTCGACGCGCTTCTGAAAGACGCCTCGCCCATCACGCACCTCACCAAGGACGACCCGCCGGTGATGGTTTATCACCAGGCGCGGCAGGAGCGCGACGGCAACATCCACCACCCGAACTTCGGGCGGCACCTGGAGAAGGCGATGAAGGCGCTCGATCTCGAGTGCCTCCGCCGCATCGACGCCGATTACGAGAAGCTCGAGGCCTCCTTCGAGGCCGAGCGGCTCGCGTTCCTCAAGAAGCACTTCGGGATGTAGCGCGCTCCCTCGCTACCGCGCCGGGACCTTGAGGAGCTTGATCCAGGGCCTCGACTGCCGCGCCTTGCGCTTGATGACGCCCTTCTTGATGAGGGCCTCGATGACCTCCGCACTCTCCTTCGCGATGTAGGCCACGGGCGCGAAGCCGGGCGGCGCGTAGCGCTGCGTGACGAAGCCCTCGATCTCGGTCTCTTCGGTGGCGATCGCGACCGGTGCGGACCATATATTCCCGGCGCGGCGGCGACAGAGGATTTTCTTCTTCGTCTCATCGAGGTGGAAGCACAGTAGCGACTCGCCGCAGACCGCGAGCTGGTTCGGCGACGCGCGCGACGGCACGGGGAGCGTGATCTCCTTCTTCCAGTCCTTCCCGTCCCAGCGCCAGACGCCGTCCTTGGCGACCATGTAGATTTCCTTCGCGCCGGTCGAGACCACGCGCAGCCGGTACGGGCCCGGGCACTTCTTCGCCCCGGTCCATTTCTTCCCGTCGAAGACGTTCCAGACCGCCTTGTTCCCGCCCGCGCGGACGAAGACGGCGATCTCCTCGCCGTAGGGGACGATGTCGGAGACGCCCGCGAACGTGCCGGGCACGCATGGGACCGAGCCCGGCGCGACCGGCGCGCGCCAGGTGCGGCCGCCGTCGTCCGAATATTTCGCGCAGACCGCGTTCTCGCCCCGGTACCAGGTGTTCGTCCAGACGTTCCAGAGCCGGCCCGAGGGCGCGCGCACCGCGATCTGGTGGTCGATGCAGTGGTGCTGGTGCGGGTCCACGAAGTAATAGGGGCTCACCCACCAGCCGTCCTTCGTCGCGACCGTCCGGCGGACGAAGCCCTTGTCGCTGGGGTAGCTGTGCCCTATGCCCTGGCAGCCGAAGTCGCTGAAGACGAACATCTCGCCCCCGACGCCCACGCAGAACCCGGGACGGTGGTGACTGATCGTGAACGGGAAGGGTCTCGCTTCGCCGTCGAGCCCCTTCCAGGTCGCGCCGCCGTCGGTGGTCGCGAGGACGAACGTCACGCCCGGGTCGTGCGCCGGGAACCAGCGCTCCCTGATCGTGCAGCGAAAGGGAACGATGATGCGCTGACTGTCAAACGCGGCGAGCTCCTCGCCGAGGGTGAGCTTCCCGAGCCGGTCGATGTCGAGTTCTTTATAGGCCGCCAGGTCGATCACGACCGGCGCCTCGAGCTTCGCCGGGGCGGGCGCGCGCTCGAGCTTCGCCGGCTCGGGCATATCCATCGGCGCGACCTTCCAGCCGATGCTCGCGCGGCCTCTCTTGTCCTTCACCACGTCGTACTCGACCGCATACGCGCGCGGGAGCTCGACCTCGTAGGCGCGTTCGTCCTTGATGACCGGGAGCTTCGCCGCCGCGCCGCGCGGGGCGAGGCGGATGTTGTCCACGTAATAGGTGGTCACCTCTCCCCGCCGGCCGGTCGTGCCGTCCTTGAACGTCTGCTCCGGTGCGACCCAGAGGAGGAGGTGGCTCATCGCGTCGAGTGCCAGCGCGCGGTCCTTTACGGCCCCCTCGAGGTCCGCCTCGAGCGTGACCCACTTGCCCGACGGTATTTTGTATTGCCGCCAGAGCGGCGGGTCGAGCACATCATCGGCGAAGTTGAGCACGAGATTCGTTTCTTTCCCCGTCTCGGGCCGGTCGACGCGTACGTCGAGGCGCAAAAGCGCGTACCCCGACCAGTCGCGCGGCAGGAAGGAATCGTAGAAGTTCCCGGTGCCGCCGTAGGTCGTGAAGATCGCCTGGTTGCGCTGGGTGTCGCCTCTCGGCCGCCGCGGCCTCGGTCGCACGAGAGGAAAGACCTGCTTGATGGCGTACTCGCCCTCGGTCGCCTCGCCCTTTCCGATCCCCATGACGGCCCTGAAGGGCGGGTTGTGGCAGAGCCAGCTGTAGGTCGGCGCGCTGTGCTTCTCGCGGAAGCGCTCGCCGCCGTCCTCCCCTTTTTCGATAATGAGCCATTTGCAGGCCGCGGCCGCCTTCTCCTGCTCGGCCTTCTCGAAGCCCTGGAGCAGCTTCTCGCCCCCCTCGCCCGCGCACGCGACGCTCGCGAGAACGAGAAGAACGGAGAGATGGATCGCAATACCGCGCATGGACGGCCTCCGTTTCCGGCGGGGCTCGGGACGGGCCCCACTTCTAATACGCCACAGGTGGGGGAGACATGCGGCTTTTTCTGGGACGGCCGCGCTTGCGGAGCGGTGCGGCCGGGCGTATCATGCCCGGCGGGAGGGAGCGGGATCGTGGCGTACCGCGTGAGGTTTCTCAATCTCGGCGTGCCCGACCGGCGCGGCTACTTCGGCCGCTTCGGCGGCCGGTACGTGCCCGAGGTCCTGATGCCCGCCATTTTAGAACTCGAGGGCGCGTGGCTCGCGGCGCGGCGCGACCGGGCCTTCCGCGCCGAGTTCGCCGACGCGCTCGTGCGCTACGCGAACCGGCCGAGCGAGATCTACTTCGCCGAGCGGCTCACGGCGGAGGTGGGCGGCGCGCGGATCTACCTCAAGCGCGAGGACCTCAACTTCACCGGCGCGCACAAGATCAACAACACGGTCGGGCAGGCGCTCCTGGCGAAGCGCATGGGCAAGACGCGCCTCATCGCCGAGACGGGCGCCGGCCAGCACGGCGTCGCGACCGCGACCGCGGCCGCGCGCTACGGACTCGCGTGCACCGTCTACATGGGCGAGGAGGACGAGCGCCGGCAGAAGCTCAACGTCTACCGCATGGAGATGCTCGGCGCCGAGGTGCGCGCGGTCTCGTCGGGCTCGCGCACGCTCAAGGACGCGATGAACGAGACCCTGCGCGACTGGTCCGCCTCCGTGCGCGAGACGCACTACGTCATCGGCTCGACGGCGGGCCCGCACCCGTACCCGGCGATGGTCCGCGACCTCCAGAGCGTGATCGGCGTCGAGGCGCGCGCGCAGTTCCTCGCGCGCGAGAAGCGCCTCCCCGACGCGTGCGTCGCCTGCGTGGGCGGCGGCTCGAACGCGATGGGCCTCTTCGCCGCATTCGTGAGGGACGAAGCCGTGAAGCTCGTGGGCGTCGAGGCCGCGGGCGAAGGCCTCGACTCGGGCCGCCACGCCGCGCCCATCGCCGCGGGCCGCCCCGGCGTGCTGCACGGGTCGATGTCCATGCTCATGGACGACGACGCCGGGCAGGTGCGCGCGACGCATTCGGTCTCGGCCGGGCTCGACTACCCGGGTGTGGGGCCCGAGCACGCGTATCTGGCCGAAACCAGTCGCGCCGAGTACGTCACCGCGACCGACACGGAAGCGCTCGATGCGTTCCACCTCCTCGCGCGGACCGAGGGCATCTTGCCCGCGCTCGAGAGCGCGCACGCCGTGGCCGAGGCCGCGAAGCGCGCAAGGACGATGCCCGCGGACGCGACCGTCCTCGTCTGCCTCTCCGGCCGCGGCGACAAGGACGTGGCCGAGGTCGCGCGCCTCACCGGGCGCGCGCCCGAGGGGATGGAGCTATGACGGGCAAGGGCCCGCGTCGGGGAGGCCGCATCACGCGCGCGATCCGGAGGCGCACGAAGGCAAGCGGTGCCGCCGCCGGGCGCAGCGGCGCGGCCTTCATTCCGTATCTCACCTGCGGGGACCCGGACCTCGCGACCTCGGCGCGCCTGCTCGACGCGCTCGCCGAGGCGGGCGCGGACGTGATCGAGCTCGGCGTGCCCTTCAGCGACCCGGTCGCCGACGGGCCGACGATCCAGCGGGCCTCAGAACGCGCGCTCGCGAGCGGCGCCTCGCTCGCGGCGGTGCTCGACCTCGCGCGCGAGTTCCGGAGGCGGCACGGGACCGCGCTCGTCCTCTTCACGTATTTCAACCCGGTCCACCGCTACGGAGTGCGCGCGCTCGCGCGCGACGCCGCCGCGGCCGGGGTGGACGGCGTCCTCGTGCCGGACCTCTCGCTCGAGGAGTCGCGCCCCGTGCGCGAGGCGCTCGCGGTGGAGAAGATCGACCTCGTGCTGCTCGCCGCGCCCAACACGCCGGGCGCGCGCCTGGCGAAGCTCGCGCGCGCGACGAGGGGCTTCCTCTACTGCGTGAGCCTGCTCGGCGTCACCGGCGCGCGCGACGCGCTGCCGCCAGACCTCGCCGAGTTCCTCGGCCGCGCGCGCGAGGCCGCGCGTGTGCCGGTCGCGCTCGGGTTCGGCGTCTCGACGCCCGCGCACGCCTCGGCCGTGGCCGAGCTCGCCGACGGCGTCGTCGTCGGGAGCGCGCTCGTGCGCGAGGTCGAGGCGGCCGAGTCCGCGGACGAGGCCATCGAGCGCGTTCGGCGCCTCGCCTCCGCGCTCGGGCGCGCCGCGCACGGCGAGGGGAACACTCCCGCGTGAGCTTCGCCGGCGCGATATTCGACCTCGACGGTACCCTCGTCGATACGAGCCGGGACATCACCGCCTCGGTGAACCACGTGCGCGCCGCGTTCGGCCTCGAGCCGATTTCCCTCGCCGAGGCCATGCGGTACATCGGCGACGGGCTGCACCTGCTGATGCAGCGCGTGGTCGTGCCGGCCGGGGAGAAGCTTGCGCGCGCGGTCGAGACCTATCGCGCGCACCACGCCGAGCACTTCAAAGACAAAGCCGCACTCTACGAGGGCGCGACCGATGCGCTCGGGCGACTCGAAGGCGCGGGCATTAAGATGGCGGTTGTCTCGAACAAGCCCCACCGCTTCGCGCTCGCGCTTCTCGAGCACCTGGACGTGGCGCAGCACTTTACGCACGTCCTGGGCGAGGAAACGCAGCCGGCCAAGAAGCCGGCGCCGGACGGTCTTCTATTTGTCTTAAAGGAGTGGGACCTCGAGCCCGCGCGTGCGGTCATGGTCGGCGACAGTCACCAGGACGTCGAATCCGGTCGCGCGGCCGGCTGCCGCACGATCTGGTGCTCGTATGGATTCGGCGAGCCGCGCGCGGCGAAGCCCGACTTCACGGCCGGGTCGATGCGCGAGGTGGCGGAGATCGTTCTGGAGTAAGTTCCCCTCGGGCGCGAGGCTTACTCCCTCACCCGCACCTTGACCGTGACGCGCACGCCGCCGGGGGCGGCACTCGCCGCCGGGAGGCGCTCCCACCCGACGGCGGCGCGGTCGAGCGACCCGAGGAACGCCTCGAGCACGCGGCCGGCCGCCTCGTAGTCGGTCGTGTCGAGGAAGGCGCCGAGCGGCTCGGAGAGGCTCCGCGCGTCCTCGCCGAGCGCGGCGGCGTATTTATAGAGCGCGACGAGATCGGGCTCGCGCCTGCCCGGCAGGAGCACGCACTCGGCGAAGCGGCCGGCGGGAAGCTCGCGTGCGGCCGCCTTGTACTCGGCGGAATCGGCGAGCGGGGCGGCGTTTATCATCGCGCGCGCGGCCGCGTCCGAGCTCGCCAGGACGACGAACCCCTTCGCGGCGAAGAGGCACGGGCGCACGCCCGGGCCGAGGGGTTCGCCCTCGCCGAGGGGCTCGACGCCCACAGGTCGCCAGAGATCGACCCCGCGGTGCGTCGTGCGCTCGAGGCGCACGCCCTTCTCGTTCCCCTCCGGCCAGAGCGCGGCGAGGAGCGCGGGCAGCGCCGCGGCCGAGGCCTTCGCGTCGCGCGTCTCGATGAGGAGCGCGATCGCGGCCACGCGCGGCGCGCCGGCGGGCAGCTTCTGCGGAAGGAGTGCGAGACAGCGCTCGCCCGAGAGGGGTTTGAGCAGGCGGCTCATGGCGCCGTGGATTCCCAGGTTCTCGGGGAGCTTCAGCGGATCGACGACATCGACCCAGCCGAGGTCGGAGGCGAGCTGCGTGAGCACGCGCAGGTCCTGCGCGCGGCGGGCGTCCGTGTCGGGCGCGCGCCAGGTCCAGGCGAGCGCCGCGTTCGAGGGCAGGAGCCGCAAGCTCCCGCCGGACGAGCCGGGCGAGGCGGGGAGCTCGCCGGCGAGGTCGCACGTCGCCGAGAGCCCGGAGGCGTCGGCGTGCGCGTCGAGGCGGACGCGCGAGACCTTCACGGGCGCGTTGAGAAAAAGTGAGCCGTCCGGCGCGCGCCCCGGCGCGGTCTCGAAGGCGACACCGGCGCGGAGCGTCGTCTCGAAGCTCCACGCGCGTGGGGTGCGTTCGCGCGGGGCGCGGCGCGCGCGGGCGAGCGCCGCGTCGAGCACGTCCGCGTCGGGCGAAGCGAGGAGCACGTCGCCCGCGCGCGCGACGAGAAGGGGGCCATCGTCGTCGTCGAAGCGTTCGGCCGCTCCGCCCGAGGGGAGCGCGACGTTCTTCCCCGCGAGGAGCGCGCCCGCCTTCCAGAGCACGTTGCCGGTCAGACCGATCCGAAGGGCGAGCAGGTCGGGCGGCGCGCCCTCGTCCGGAAGCTTCCCGAACGCGGCGAGCACCTCGCGCTCGGCGAAGGCCGCGGCGAGCCTCCCTCCGAGGCCGCGGTCGAGCCGCTCGAGCTGGGCGCGCGTCTCTCGGGACGTATCGAGGTCGAGGAGCGCCGCGCCGGCGGCGCTCTCGCGCAGGACGCGCAGCGCCGCGAGCGGCCGCGAGGCGTGGAGCACGAGCTCGCAACCCTCGGGCACGCACGCGGCGAGACCGGGGCCTCGGCCGGGCGTGAAGTAGAGACCACACCCGCCGATGAGGGCGACGAGCGCGCCCAGCACGAGAAGCCGCCGCCGTCGGCGTACGCTCCCCTTCTCGTTCCCGGCCGCGTCGGGCAGGCGCAGGGGGCCGCCGGCGCCGCTCCGTTCGGGTTGTGCCTTGGGCGCGTCCATGGCGTGGATTCTACACGCACGGGCCGCCGTGCGAAAGGGCGCACGGGGCTTGACGGCGGCGGTTGACAGGGCGCGGAGGGGGGACTATATTCTCCGGGGGCCGCGGGCGGTGCGCGGCCGGCGAGTGGGGGAGGTCGCTTATGGCCAAGGTGATCGTGATCTTCGGCGGGGAGGAGGTCGCCACCCACGAGCTGACCAAACCTGCGATGGTGATCGGCCGGGATCCGACCTCGGATATCGTGGTCGACAACCTCGGCGTCTCGCGGGCGCACTGCCAGCTCCTGCGGCGCGGCACGGCGTACGTCCTCCAGGACATGAACAGCGCCAACGGCACCTGGGTCAACGGCGAGCGCGTGGGCGAGCACTACCTCAACGACGGCGACAAGATCGGCGTCGGAAAATACGTGGTGGTCTTCTCGAACCCGGAGCAGGCGGCCGCGGCGCAGGCCGAAGGCCAGCGCATCGTCCCGGACAGCATGAACACCTACATGATGGACGGCGACGCGATCCGCCAGCGGCTCGAGCAGCTCAAATCGGAGCGCGACTCCGGCGATGCGGCCGCGCCGGTCGCGCCGGCCGCGGCGATCCCGGACAGGGCCGAGGCCGCAGCGGGAGCCGGCGCCGGCGTCGCTCCCGAGCGGATGCCCACACAGCCGCGGCGCGCGGTCGGGGAAGGCGGCGCCTCGCGCCGCGCCGCGCGCTCGCTCAAGGTCATGCTGGCCGTCTCGATCGTGCTGAACTTCCTCTTCCTCGCGGCGGTCGTGATGCTGCTGCTCCGCCTGCGGGACGCGGGCGCGCCCTAGCCGCCCCGCCGCGCGCGGCGGCCTAGCGCCGCGCGGCTCCTCTCATATGAGTGTGCCTCGCATCCGTCCCGGCCGAGGGCAGGAGCTTCACGCCCTGCCAGGCGAACAGGAGCGCCGCGAATCCCGCGACGAGGAGCGGAAGCGCGCGCCGCGCCTCGCGCTCCGACGAGAGCGCAAGGCGCAGGTACGCCGCATACACGAGCCACGCGACGAGCGCCCAGGTCTCCCCCGGGCCGCGGCCCCAGTAGTCGGCCCAGGCGTCCTGCGCCCACAGGGCGCCGATCGCGAGCCCCAGGGTCAGGAAGGGGAAGCCCAGGCACGCGCGCGCGCGCAGCTCGCGTGCGAGGCGGCCGGCCGCCTCCTCGCCGCGCCGCCGCACGAGCGGGTAAAGAAGCGCGCCGAGCCCCGCCTGCGCGAGATATGCGAACCCGACGAGGTAGACCGCGAGGTGCGGCACGAACCAGCCGCTCCCGAGAATCTCGGGGACCGCACGCGCGCCGTGCGGCGTACCGCGCGCGACCGCGCCTCCGAAGAGGTAGAGCGCCGCCAGGAGCAGCGACGGCCCGAGCGTCGGGCGCGGGCGCAGGACGAGGAAGCGCGCGACCTCGACGAGCACGACGCAGAGCGCGCCGAGCGCGAGGACCTCGCGTCCCGTCGCGGCCGGAAAGCGGCCGAGGTCGATCCCCTCGAGCACGAGCGCGGCGAGGTTCGCCGCGGTGCCGAGCGCGGCCGCCCCGAGTGCGAGCCTCCGGAGCGCCTGCCGCGCCTTGATCCGGGTGGCGGCTGCGGCGAGCGCGCTGATCGCGCCGGAGAGATAGAGCGCGAGGGCCGCAACCGCGAGCACCTGGGCCGCGTTCACGCCTCGCCCTCCCTCGCGTTCTCCGCGCGCGCCCGCCGGCTCAGGGGAATTAGCGCGAGCACGCCGAGCGCGACGAGCGCGAGCCCCGGATAGACGAGGAACAGGCCCGGATCGCGCACGATCGAGAGGACGGCGGCCGGCGGCGACGCGCGCCGCAGGTAGACCCGCCACGCGCCTGTGCGCAGGGGCCGGTTGTACCGCACCGGGCCCGAGGCCAGGACCGCGCCGGTCCGGTCGAGGACCGAGACCTCGGCAACCGTGCGCTCCGGCACGGGCGCCTGCCGCAGGAGCCGGGCCGTCCACGGGCCGAACTTCCGACCCTCTCTGTCCCCGGCGAGGAGCCAGGCCTCGCGGTCGGGGAAGGGGCCGCGCGCGCGGAGGAGGACCGCGCTCCGTCCGCGGCTTCCCTCCCCGGCGGGCCGGGCGATGAGGCGCTTGACCGCGCTCCGCCACGCGCGGACGAGCCGAAGCCGCAGGCCCGCGTGGCCGAGCGCCACGACGTCGTCCTCCTCGAAGCGGTGCGCCTTCGGCGGATCGGTGAGAAGGACGAGACGCCGCGGCTCGCCCGGGCCCTCGAGAATGCGTACCGCGACCGGCGGCTCGGGCGCGGCCCAGTAGCGGAAGCGGTGACGGCGGAGCTCGAGCGGCAGGGTGCCGACCGTATGGCGGCGTTCCCGGTCGCCGCGCGGGGTCGAGACGACCCAGAACGGCGCCTCGCCCGAGCCGCGTAGCTCGATCTGAAGGGCGGGAAGGCTTGCGCGGCCGGCGCGCTCGGGCTCGAAGTGTCCGAGCCGGGCGGTGCCCGAGGGGGCCCAGTCCGCGACGTGCAGGCGCAGGGCGCCGAGCAGCTCGTGCGAGATCTCCTGTCCAATCTTCTCCTTGCGCGGTCGGAGCGGAATGAGCTCGGGCTTTCGCGACTCGCCGAGCTTCTCGACGACGAGCGTCTCCTCCGGCCACGGCCGCGGCGCCGAGAGGAGCCGCTCGTACTCCGCGCGCGAGGCCGCGCGCGCGTGGCGAATCTCGACCCCGTAGGGCCCGGACACGGGCCTCCGGTCCCGCGGCTGGTAGTGGCGCCGGAAGAGCTCTCCCTCCTTCGGCAGGAACTCCATCTGAAAGAGGGGCGGCGCGGTGCGCGCCGCGCCCGGCGCTTCGGTGATCTCCTCCTCCGCGACCGCGTTCGGGAGGTACTCGGCGATCTCGAAGCGGACGCCGCCGATCTCGCGGCCCGCGCCCGGCGCCGCGCGCAGGTACTGCGGCTCCCCACGCGCGCCGCGGGGCCGGAACTCCACGGCCTTGGGCTCCACCGCGAGCCGGTCGAGCCGAAGATCGAAGGGCGGCGGGCCGCCGGAGTTCCAGGTCACGGACATCTCGCGCGACCCCTCGACGCGCGCCCGCCGGGCGGCGAGCTGCGACAGCGTCGCCCCCGCGAGCACGAGCAGCACGCCCAGGTGCGCCGCGCGGCGCGCGAGGGACGCGAGGCCTCGCGTGCGCGGGCGGAGCGCGGCGAGAAGAGAGGTCAGTCCCAGAAAACCGAAGAGCGCATAGGCGGGCCAGGCGTGGTACGCATCCGTGAGGCCGAGGATGCGCGCGGTGCGCAGCACCGGCGCGGGCCAGGCGTCGGCGTTGAGCTCCTCGGGCCGCGGTGCCTCACGGCCGGCCGGCGCCTCGGGCGGGGGGGCGTGCGCGCCCTCCTCGACGAAGCACGCGCCGACGGCGAGCCAGAGCGCGAGCGCGAGCGCCGCGCAGGCGACCACGCGCCCGTCCGTCAGGCCGCGCCGCAGGTGCCGACGCAGCGTGACGGAGAGCGCTAAGCCGAGCGCGGCCGCGGCCGCGGCCGCGAGCGCGGGCACCCAGGAGGCGGCCTTCGCGTGCCGCAGCAGGCCCCAGGCGTTCTGGAGCACGGCCGCGAGGAGCACGCCGCAGGCGACCGCGAGCGCGGCCTCGCCGTATCGGATCGGTGCGTTTCTTGACGGGTTTGGTGCGCTATCGGTCAAGGGCGGCTCCGGGCGCGTCCTCTCCGGGCCGGCGCGACGCGCGCCGGGCCTCTATGCGTCTAGTAGCGGACGGGTCCCGCCTCCCGGACGAACTTTCCGATTCCGCCGGCGCTTAGGATCCGTCCCGGAGGTACGCGTCGATGGCCTCGGCCGCGCGGCGGCCCGCCCCCATGGCCTCGATGACCGTGGCCGCGCCGGTGACGATGTCGCCGCCGGCGAAGACGCCCGGCCGGCTCGTGGCGCCCGTGGCCTCGTCCGCCTCGATATTGCCCCGGCGGCCGGTGGCCAGGCCCGGGGTCGTCCGCGGCACGAGCGGGTTCGGGTCGTTGCCGATCGCGACCACGACCGCGTCGCACGCGATCTCGTGCTCGCTGCCCTCGACCGGCACGGGCCGGCGCCGGCCCGAGTCGTCCGGCTCGCCGAGCTCCATGCGCAGGCACTCCATGCCGCGCACGCGGCCGTCGTCGTCGCCGAGGATGCGCACGGGGTTGGTGAGGAGCTCGAAGCGGATGCCCTCCTCCCCGGCGTGGTGGATCTCGGCGGCGCGCGCGGGCATCTCGGCGCGCGAGCGGCGGTAGACGAGCACGACCTCCTCGGCGCCGAGGCGCAGCGCCGTGCGCGCCGAGTCCATGGCGACGTTCCCTCCGCCCACGACGCAGACGCGCTTCGCGCGCAGGATGGGCGTGGGCGAGTCCGGCTCATAGGCGCGCATCA
>Ga0272441_10005240_pt1 | contig 22748 bp, 16 predicted proteins | sample SSMProp6N_FD_193582 | JGI IMG/M metagenome (GOLD analysis project Ga0272441, IMG submission 193582) | Marine sediment archaeal communities from Little Sippewissett salt marsh, Falmouth, MA, United States - SSM-Prop-6N | ecosystem: Environmental > Aquatic > Marine > Wetlands > Sediment ... | reverse complement strand
TCTCCATGATCTCCATGCCCTTCGCGATCGAGGTCCGGAAATGCGCGATGCCCGCGGTCATGTCGCATTGGTAGATGTAGTACGGCTTGACCCGGATCATGAGCAGCTCGTGCATGAGCTTCTTCATGATGCGTGGGCAGTCGTTCACGTCGCGCAACAGCACGCTCTGGTTCCCGACCGGTATCCCCGCGTCGACCAGCCTGCCGCAGGCCGCTTTGGATTCCGCCGTCACTTCCTGGTAATGGTTGAAGTGCGTGTTCACGTAGAGCGGCTCGTACTTGCGCAGCATGCGCACCAATCCGGGCGTGATCCGTTGCGGGCAGACGACCGGCATGCGAGAGCCGATCCGAATAATCTCGACATGCTCGATGCTGCGCAACGCGCGCAGGATCGGCTCCAGACCGCGGTCCGGCAGCGTCAACGGATCGCCGCCCGAAAGCAGAACGTCCCGGATTTCGCGGTGCGCGCGGACATAGGCGTAGGCCTTCTCGAGATTCGATCTCGGCATCGGGCAATCTTCGTCGCCGACCATGCGCCGGCGCGTGCAGTGCCGGCAGTACATGGAGCAGACCTTCGTGATCAGGAACAGGACACGGTCCGGATAGCGATGCGTGAGCCCCGGTGTCGCGGAGTCCTGTTCTTCGTGCAGCGGGTCCGCGAGGTCGTCGGGCACGCCCTCGAGCTCGCGCGCGGTCGGTACCGCCTGCAGCCGCACGGAATCGAGCCGGTACGACGGGTCCATCAGACAGGCATAGTAGGGCGTGATCGCCATGCGGAACCGGCCCAAACACCGCGTGACACCCTCTTGCTCCTCATCGCTCAGCTCGATCACACGGCGCAGCGTAGCCGCGTCACGGATCGCGTGCCGGAGTTGCCAGCGCCAGTCATTCCACTGCTTGGCCGTAACATTCTTGTAGTACGGCACGTTCTTGTATCGGACTTTGCGATATGTCTTCACAATGCACCTGCCTGCCACGCTTCGTACACCGATTCATTAATCCGGCGTCCCCTCGTCATCCCCCTTCGTCGTCCCTCTTCGTCGGTCCCTTCGTCGCCCCCCCCCTCGTCGCCCGCCCGGGATTCGACGAAGCGAGCCGACCCAGCGTATCGCGTCAGCAAAACCACTGCTCATACAGTTCCCGTACCGGCTGCGATTCCCGCAGCACATCCAGTGCCATGTCGGCATGCCCTCGCGCGTAGCCGTTACCGACGATCATGGTGATGTCCTTGCCCACACCCTCTGCGCCGAGTGCTGCCTTGGTGAAGGACGTGGCCATGCTGAAAAAGTATACGATCCCGCCGTCCCGGCACATGAGGATGCATGCCATCTCCGCGCTCTGCACGTTCACGCAGTTGATCACCACGTCGGCCATCCGGCCCTGGGTCAGCTCGGCGACGGCATTGCAGCAGCCGAGCGCGTCGTCGGCGTCGACGCGCAGCACGTGGTTGCAGAGTCCGAGCGATTCGAGTACTTCGCATTTCGCCGGGGAATGCCCGAGCCCGATGATCAGCGCATCGTCGCCCGCCTGTTTGCGTGCGACCTGTGCGCAGAGAATACCGGACTTACCGGTCGCGCCGAGGATGGCGACGGTATCGCCTTGTTTCACGAGCCGCGCGGTCTGCGCGGGCGCGCCGCACACGTCGAGCACGGCGAGCGCGAGTGTCGGCGGCATGTCGTCCGGCATTCTTGCGTAGATCCCGCTCTCGAACAGGATCGCCTGGCCCTTGATGTGGACCTGGTCGATCTCTTTCTTGACGTCGACGATCTCGTCGATCCGCAGCGGTGTGAGCGAGAGCGAGACCAGGCTTACGAGCCGGTCGCCGGGACTCAGCCCGCGCTCGCTCAGCCTGTCGCCCACTTGCGCGACGCTGCCGATGAACATGCCGCCCGAACCCGTGACCGGGTTCTGTTGCTTGCCGCGCTCGGCGACGGTGGCCAGGATGATCTGCTTGATCTGTTCGAGCGCGCCGCCCGCCTGCTCCTTGATCTGCGTGAAGCTGGCGGAGTCGATATTCAACGTATCGACATCGACCAGGATCTCGTTGTCCCAGATCCGGCTCATGTCGTTGTCGAGCTTGAGTGCCGGCTGCGGCAGCACGCCGGCCGGCTCCAACACGCGATGGCTACCGTATGGGTTGCCGCCTTTCAACACATCAACCATTCGCCCCCTCCTTTGGAAGAACGCGCCGTTTGGTCGCTTTCAACACGCAATATGCCACATTCAATCTGGAAACACGCTGGGAGCCGGAGCCTCCATTGAATGTCGATCGCTGAGTGTTGCATGTTGAATGCTGCCTCTTCGTTGTCCCTGTTGCGTCAGCCGCCTGCACGGTCCCCCTCACAACGCCAGCATTTCCCGCACATCGTCGGGGGCGGCGACCTCGTTGCCGCTATCGCGAATGATATCCGCCGCCTGGCCGACCAGTTCGGCATTGCTCTTGGCCAGCACGCCCTTGGCCAGGTAGACGTTGTCTTCGAACCCGACCCGCACGAACCCGCCCAGCGCCACGGCCGCCTTGACGCCTTTCAGGGCGGCCCGACCGCCGATCGTGATGGCCGTCCAGCGACTGCCGGCCGGCAGTCGATCGACAAAGAACGCGAGCGTCTCCTCGCTGAACCGGACGCCGGCCGGCACGTTCAGGACGAGGCCGTAATGCAGCGGCGGTTCGACCAGTCCTTCCTCGATCAGGATCGTCGATGCGTCGATGTGCGAAAGGTCGAAACACTCGAGAGTCGGGCGCACGCCGTGTTCTTTCATGGCGCGCGCGCAGTCCCGCATCATCGGCAGCGTGTTCACGATGTAGTCGTCTCCGAAGTTGACGGTGCCGCAGTCGAGCGAGGCCATCTCCGGGCTCAGCGCGATCGGCTGCATCCGTTGCGCCAGGCTCATGCCGACCGCGCCGCCGGTCGTGACCTCGATCACGATCGGGGACCGCGCGCGTATGAGCGCGATCGCTTCCCGGAACACCTCGCGATCCTGGGTCGGCGCGCCCTGCGCGTCGCGTACGTGCAGGTGCAGGATCGCGGCGCCCGCATCGCACGCCGCGCGCGCGGACTCGGCAATCTCGGCCGGCGTGATCGGCAGGTTCGGGTTCTGCGCCCGCGTCGTCTCCGCGCCGGTCACCGCGCAGGTAATCGCGATCTTACGCATGGGCGTCGCTCCTCGGCTCCTTGTGACGCACTTCCAAGACAGTAAAGGTGTTCACAGTTCCGACGTCAGGATCAGCCGGTCCACCAGGGGATCGTCGGCCAGCTCGCCGGCCAGCGTCGCCCGGTTGACATCCTCCAAGTGCACGATCACGAACAACAATTCGTAACGCCGCCGCACAAACAGCTCGCGCGCGCGGCAGAGCCCCGCCAGTTCCGGGCCCGTCAAGAAGACTTTGGTGAAGTCCTCGACGACGACCGGGCCATGCGCCGCCATGATCGCGGCCAGTTTGCCCGATGTCAACGCGCCGTTGAGCACCGTCGCGGCAGCGGGCGGCGCCGTGTTCAGGACCGGGAGTCGGTCCAGCCGCGAGAGCCGCAGCAGCTCGCGCGCGACCCGCTGCACGTTCGCCTGCCGCACGATCACGGTATACACGAAACATGCGTCCGATGCCACGGAAACCGGTGTGACACGGTTTGCCGCACCGTCCACGAATGTCGCGTCCGAATCGGTCTCCGAGCCGATGCTCGCGAGGATCGCGGTCAGTTGACGGTTTGTCTCCGGGCCGATCAGCTCGAGCGCGCCGCCCCGCTCGACCTTGCCGAGCACGAGCCGACCCAGTACGGTTCTGGCCGGGAAAGTCCTGATGACCGACAGTGAAACCGGCGAACGTTCAAGCGCGGATTCGGCGGTTGCCAGAAAATCGCGGGGCGCGGCCACAATCGAGGGCTTGCGCGCGCCGGTGATCTGGTCGAACGATTCGCCGTCCACGCCGACCGACAGGTAGGCCGGCCGATAGCCCAAGCCGCGCACACGCTTGAGGGCCAGGTTCAGGAACGTCGTCTTGCCCACGTTCTTGTCCGGGCCCACGACAAAGGTCGTGCGCGCCCTGAACTTGGACCAGTCGATCTTCATGATGCTGCATTGTACAGAAATGCGGAGGCCGGGCCAGTCTGAGTTGGGGAAGATCGGACTGAGAGATCGGGGCGAAAGATCAGCGTGTTCGCTCCGCTCGTCCCGCGGCCCGGCGGATAGGGCGTCAGAGGCGGATCAGCGCGCCGCCCCGTCACCTGGTGATACGCAAGCCGGTCGGGGAGCTGGGCGGTCGCGTCGGGACGTCCCGGATCAGCGAATGCGCATCGAGCCCCGTCGCCGCCTGCCAGCCGGCGAAATCGTATGGGATGTAGCCCGGCCCCGGATAGGCCTCCACCCAATTGCTCGCGCCGTCGGGATAGTAGGTGTTGTCGTCGCAGTCGTTTGTGCTGTCGAACCAGTCGGCATGCGGCAGCACGCCGGTCGCCGAGCAGTTCAACAGGATGTGCGAGTCGATCTCGTTGACCGACGAGAGCCTGTTGTTCTTGAATTCCAGGCTGGCCAGGGCCGGGTCCTCACTGCGCTGGCGCGCGGAGAACCCGCGCTCCCGGTAATCGACGCAGAGGTTGGCGTGCCAGTGGTTGTTCGAACCGCGATGGTTGAACAGCGCGGTGCCCGCGTTCAGGATCGTGTTGCTCACCACAACGCAATCGGAATTGCAGCTGTCGAGATACACGCCGCATTTGGTGCCGCCGAACCCGCCGTTGCCGGTCGTATCGATATGGTTGTGCCGCACGAGGACCGGCGAATTCGCGCCGGCATAGATCGCGCCGCCGTCGCCCAGGTACATCATCGAGTTGATGATCCTGTTGCTCTCCACGAGCGCGCCGGCGGCCGGCCAGATCCCGAGATAGCCGCAATGCTCGATGTGGTTGCTCTGGATCAGGCCGTTCGGCGAATCGGTCGCGAACTTGTAGTGGATCGCCGCGTTCGAGCCGCCGTGCGGGCCGAACCCGACATCCTCGCCGATCGTGGCGGAGTTCACGATCGTGTTGTCGATCACCGTCAGGTTCCCGTAGTCCCGCGCCATGATCGACTCGCGCAGCACGTTGTTGAAACGGCAGCTCCGGATCGTGCCGGATTCGCCCGGCCGGTCGTCGTTGCCCCAGATGTAGATTCCCGTTGAGACATAGGTCGATTCATAGCCCGGGCGATAGGTCTGGGTCCCGATATCGTTGAACGCGACATCGTGCACATCGAAATCGAGACAGTTCTTGAGATGCAGGCCGATGAGCGTGTGCCGAATCTCGATGTCCTGGATCAGCAGGTTGTCCTTGTCCTCGGCGTAGATGCCGTAGGTGCGGCGGATCAGTTCCCAGGTGCCGGTCGGACTGCCGCCGCCCGGCTGGTAGACATAGAGTCTGTCCGACACGCCGTCACGGAACCATTCGTTTTCGGAGTCCAGGAACAGGCGCTTGTTGGCCAGCCAGTACCTGTTGGGATCGGGCCAATACCCGGCCTTGAACCGTGTGCTGTCGGTGTCCAGCCGCCCGTCGTCGACCAGGTAGATGGTGCTGCCGCTGTAGGAGTCGATCTCATAGACGTTCCGGAACCATTGCGCGGTCAATCCGATCAGTGTGGCCCCGGCGATCTGCGAGTTATCGAAGGGCATGTCGTCGCCGGTCTCGTAGACCTGCCAGCGCGTGTCGTAGTAGGGCGGATTGTCGGTATAGTAGCTGCCCGGCGTGTCCGGCTCGTGCGCGAGATGCACCCATTCGCCGTTCCGGAACACCTGGTAGACCGGCCCGGCGATCGCTGACTGGAAGTAGACGTTCCCCGCATCCTGGGTCCACGCGCCCGAGGAGACATCGCTCCCGCAGATCACCGGCTTCGCGCCCGTCCCATAGGCGCCGACCGTCATGCCGCCGGCCGGTATGGTGAACTGCTCGCGCCAGATGTCGCCGCGTTTGAGCAGCACCGTGTCGCCGGTGCCGGCGCTCGATTCCGCTTTCGCGAGCGTCGCCCACGGGTTGGACGCGCTCGTGCCCGTGTTCGTGTCGTTGCCGGAGTTCGCGATGTAGTAGGCCGTTGCCCGCGCAACGGCGGGCAGACAGAGCAGGCAGAAGAGTATGGCAAGCAGTCTTCTCACCGTGTTACCCGAAGCTTCATGCAACGCGCCACCGTGCGTCGGCCCTTCCGCCCTAATGGTAGCCGTGCAGCGCCCGGACGCCAAGCCCAAACCGCGCTGCCGCTTGACCTGCGGCATGGAACCCGCTATCACTGTAGCGTGAACACGCGGCGCATTCGTCAGCGCGATATTGTCCTTGTCTCGGCCGCGGTATTGTTGTTCCCGAGTATGCTTATGGGCTTGCCCGACTACGATTTCGTGATGGCCTACTTCGACGGCCAGAACAATACCGGCCTCCAACTCGCCGGCAGCAACGACGGCTATGACTGGACCGTGATACCGGGGGTCGAGTTCAGTCCGACCGTCGGCGGCTGGAACCAGTTCCGCGATCCCAGCCTGTGCCGCGGCACGAACGGCGCGTTCCACCTTGTCTGGACGACCGGCTCCGACGGGTTCGGCTACGCGACCTCCACCAACCTGTTCGACTGGACGGGCGAGAAATACGTCTCCGTCGAGCGCGGCATCCTGAGCGCGTGTCACATGACTTGGGCGCCGGAGATCTGTTGGGATGCGGAGCTGGGCGAATACATCGTCGCGTTCTCCACGGCGACCCGGAGCCTGGACCTGATCGGCAGCGCGTGGCCCGGCGATTTCAGAGGCTATTACGTGAAGACAACGGATTTCACGAACTGGACGGATCCCGAATTCATCCTGACGCCCGGCGGCAGCATCACGAATCTCGGGCTCTACGAAATCGACGCCGCGCTGCTCAAGACCGAGACCAACTACTACTGTTTCTTCAAGATCGAGCATAACACGATGGAGGAAGGGATCCCGCAACAGAAGGACGGGATCCACTATGCGAGCGCGCCGTCGTTGGCCGGGCCATGGAGCGCGATCAGCGCGCCGCGGCTGCCCGGCAATGTCGCGAACTCCGAAGGGCCGTCCCCGATCTGGATCGGCAATGCCTTCATGGTCTACTATGACCTGACGCCGGGCCTCAGAGCCGCGCGCTCCTATGACCTGGCCAGCTGGGAGGATGTGAGCATTCTGCTGAACGCGCCGGCCGACTTCAGGCACGGCACGGTCATCCGACTGAGGCCCGACAGCCTGCCGCCCGCGGAACCGCGCGGACTGCAGGTCGGGCCGGAGTGACGGGGTGGATGGTGGATGGTGAATCGTGGATGGTGGTTGGTGGCTGGCAGGTCTCCTGTGTTCTCGTCGCGTTGCTGTTTGTTGCCGCCGGGGTCCAGGCGGGCCCGCCGGGGTTGATCAACTGCCAGGGCCGGATGCTGGCCGGCACGAACCCGGTGAACGGGCGCCCTGCAATCAGCTACTACGATGGCGGCAACTTCGTCGGACTCTTCGTCGGGCCCTTTGTCGAATCCGGCGGCGGGCGGGCTGACCGGCACGAGATCGAGAAAGGCACCGACGAAGGGCCCGACGAAGGAACCGACGAAGTGGGGAGAAGGATTGACATAAGGTGCGATACGCAAACCAGGCCGTGAAGACCGTTGTTCTGGCGCTTGTGCTGCTGCTCGCGGGCTGTGCGCCCGGGAGCGGCTCGGAGTCACCCGATCGGCTGTCCGTGAATCTGGGCGGCGGGATCCGCATGGAGTTCGTGTGGATCCGGCCCGGCACGTTCACGATGGGCAGCCCCCTGACGGAACAGGCCCGCGATCCCGATGAAACGCCGCACCAGGTCACGCTGACGGCCGGGTTCTGGATCGGCAGGTACGAGGTCACCCAGGCGCAGTGGCAGGCGGTGATGGGCAAGAACCCGGCCCGGTTCAGGAAGAAGTCCGGCCCGAACGCGCCGGTCGAGCAGATCAGCTGGGACGAGTGCCGCGAATTCATGCGGCGGCTGAGCGCGCTGCTGCCTGCGGAACGCAAGCTTACGGCGCGGTTCCCGACCGAGGCGGAATGGGAATACGCGTGCCGGGCAGGCACGAGCACACCCTTCCATTACGGGCAGCGGCTGGATGCGTCCATGGCAAATTTCGACGGCGGCTTCCCGTACGGGACCGACGAGGAAGGCGTGTTCCGGGAGAAGACCGTGCCCGTGGGCTCGTTCAAGCCGAACGCGTGGGGACTGTACGACATGCACGGGAATGTTTGGGAATGGTGCGCCGATTGGTACGACAAAGACTACTACAAGCAGAGCCCGGCCGTGGACCCGCAGGGCCCGGACTCCGGCGAAGCGCGCGTGCTGCGCGGCGGGTCCTGGCTGCATGCGGCCACCGATTGCCGCGCCGCGTGGCGGAACAGCTTCAATACCAAGCCCGGCCGGCGCAACGCGTCCCGCGATATCGGGCTGCGCGTCGTTGTCGCGACCGCGAGGTAGGTGATAGGTGTTGGGTGCCAGGTGTCAGGATACCTTCGTCGGCCCCTTCGTCGAATCCCTCGGCGGGTGCGGTGACCGAGGCGGGTTCGACAAAGGGACCGACAAAGGGACCGACGAAGGGGGGAGCGCGATGGGCAAAGCGTGTGGAACGCAAACCAGGACATGACAATCGTACTCACTCTCGTACTCCTCCATCGTACGCTCCTATCGATCCGGATCCGGAACGATGGATGAGTACGATGGACGAGTACGACAGGGGATGAAGAGGAGAAATCTTTCCCAAAAACGAAGACTCTGACAGTGAGCCTCACAAGGGAGACGAACCGCAGTGCGGACACATGTGGTACGACTGATTTCGATTGCGCTGGTTTCGTTGGCGCACGCCGCGGATCCGTACGCGTACGAGCCGCAGCCCGGCGATGTGTTCACAGAACACAAATGGCCGCGGCGCGACAAGGCGCAATTGATCTTCGGCAACAAGCTGCTGGGCAAGCATCGGCAATTCACGACGCACAAGCTCGATGTGCCGCGGGTCTGGTCGATCGAGCTGGACCCGGCAAACGCGCGAAAAGTCGATCTCGTCTGCGAATACTGGAGCGGCCATATCGGGACCTCGGAGAAGAGTATCATCTTGAACCCGACCGACGCGCAGTTGGCCAAACGCAAGCAGATCCGGTCCATCACCGAACTGGACGCGAACCATGTCCTGTTCCCGCTGCCGCGCAACACGCCGCAGGACCCGCACCGCTATTTCGTGAAGATGCGGCAGCAGGCCGTGAACGTACCGTTGGATTTCCTGCGGAACGGCAATAACCGGTTTACGTTCTGGGCCGGCAAACAGGTCTACAAGAGTTTCCATTATCCGGCCTTCAGCGTCGGCGCCTTGGTCTTCCGGGTGTACCAAAAGGATTCGGCCGGCGCGGTCAAGGGCCGGATCGTCAATCCGCGGAGCAACGGGTTGATCGGTCCAGACCAAGTTATCGAGGCCAACGTTGCGGACCCGGCACAGGTGGCGAAAGTCGAGTTCTTTGCCGAATATTCCGGCTATGGCTGGGACGGGGACGGGGTCGCACACAAATGGCACTACGCATACACGCGCGGCAAGTTGACCCGTCATGTCGGGACCGCCACCCAAGCCCCGTTCCGGGTCACGTGGGACAATGAGTGGCTGCCCGACCAGACGAGCCCGATCCGGCTCAAGGCGCACATCACGAGCAAGCAGGGCAGCACCTATGTCACCGATATCGTGGGCGGGCTCAGACTGAAGCGTGACTACGCGGTCAAGATGTGCGGGATGCCCGAGCCGCAAGTGCGGTTCAAGTCGCGGGCCGGTCAGATGTTGAACGTGAACATTCCCGTGCCCGACGCGCTCGATCGCGCGCGCGAAGCGCGGCTGGTCGTGATCGTCGGCGCGCCGCACGACGAGGACGGCGAGCTCGGGTTCAACGGTGCTCCGCTCATCACGGTCCCGCATAATTCGAAGAAGACGTTCTACGAGATCCCGGTCCAGGCAGACCGCCTGCGAAAGGGCGACAACGAGTTCTCGATCCTGTCCCACACGCGCGGGCATGCGATGGAGATCTATCATCCCGGCCCCGCGCTGCTGGTGAAGTTCCGGCGGTGAAGGTGTGCCAGAGCGCGTTCCGCGTTCAAGTCCTGCTTTCCGATTCATCATGAACTTGCGCAGCCCATACGAGCGCGGAAGCCTGGCGCTGATACTGCTGGGGTATGCGCTCTTTCTGTGGCTGTATTTCGTGCCGGTTTATGCCGGTACGGATCCGAACGGCTACCATGTCTCCGCATCCCGACTCGCTTCGAGGTCGGGATACGAGCAGCACGGCCGTTTCCATCGGGTACCCGCTGACGATTATGTGTTTGTCGGGCGAATGTGGGTGGTCAACGCGCGTGGCGAGTACTACCCGAAATACCCGCCGCGTTATCCGGCGTTCTGCGAGAAAGATTGAACATCCAACAGCCAACACCCAATATCCAACTTCCATCTCGGTTGCACGTTGGGTGTTGGGTGTTGGCTGTTGGATATTGAGTTCGTCGAATCTCATGACGGAATCAAGGCACGAATCCCCAACCCGGACCCTATCTGTCCGTCTGCGCCCTGTATCCTGGTCTGCCAACAACGAGGATCCGGGCTGGGAGCCGCCAGCCCTTCCTGAAAGCTGGAAACTGAAAACTGAAAACGCGAGCGCCGAGGATGGGATCGACTAAGGTTGGGACGACTAAGGTTGGGATCGACTAAGGTTGGGATCCTCTAAGGTTGGGATCGACTAAGGTTGGGACGACTAAGGGTCACGATTCAGTTGCCAGCATAATAAGGATGAGCTCGACTGAGCGGCGAGAGGGGAAGCGGGATGCCGAGTGCGGATCGGACAACACCGTACAGTGAGGAGGCGGAGCAAGGGCTGCTCGGGTCCGTGCTGCTCGCCGCCGAGCGCGTAATGGATCTATGCATGCAGGCGGGACTGGGGCCGGGCTCGTTCTACATCTCCGCGCACCGCCGGCTGTTCGAGGTGATGACCGAGCTGTGGCAGGCGAAGCGGCCGATCGATGTGCTGAGTGTCGGGGACCTGCTCAAGAAGAAGGGGGCCGAGACGCAGGTCGGCGGCGCGCTGTATCTGGACCGGCTGATCGACGCGACGCCGACCCCGGCGCACGCGGAATACTATCTCGGGGTCGTCAAGGAGACGGAGCTGCTGCGCCGGGTCATCCGCTGCGCGCGCGACGCGGAACAGGCCTGCTACGGCGAGTACGAGGCGGCGCAGGACGTGGTCGCAAAGGCGGAACAGGCGTTCTTCAATATCTGCGAGCACAAGACCGAGACGAAACCGTGGCCGCAAGCGATCCGTTTCAATGTGAGCCGCATCGCGGATGCGCGGAACGGGATCGGGTTCGGCGGGATCCCGACCGGCTTCGTGAACCTCGACAAGCTGCTGCAAGGCCTGAAACCGAGCGAGATGTTCGTGCTCGCCGCACGCCCGTCTATGGGCAAGACCGCGCTGGCCATGAATATCGCCGAGCGGATCGCGCTCGGACACAACGCCGATCGCACGCAGCACGCGGTCGGCGTGTTCAGCCTGGAGATGTCCGTGGATATGCTCGCGCTGCGCATGCTGTGCAGCCGCGCGCGGGTCGCGTCGCACAAGATCATGCGCGGCTATGTCTCGGCGCAAAACGAGCGGCGCCTGTTGCGTGCGGCCGAGGAGCTGACCGAAGCCCCGATCTACCTGGACGACACGGGCGGGCTCGAGATCAAGAATATGCGTGCGCGTGCGCGGCGCATGAAACGCAAGCACGACATCGCGCTGGTCGTTGTGGATTACCTGCAGCTTGCCCGGGCGGAAGGCTACGAGCGCAGGAGCCGGCACGAAGAGGTCGCCGCCGTGTCCGCCGGGCTCAAGAGCATGGCCAAAGAGCTGCGCGTGCCGGTTCTCGTGCTCAGCCAGCTCAGCCGCGCGTCGGAACGCGAAGGCCAGCGCAAACCACGGCTCGCCGACCTGCGCGATTCCGGCTCGATCGAGCAGGACGCCGACGTCGTCGCGCTCCTGCGCAGGCCGTGCAAGGCCGAGGGCGACGAAGAGGGCAAGGACCCGACCCTCGCGATCGTGGATATCGCCAAGCATCGGAACGGGCCGACCGGTGTCGTGCGCCTGAACTTCGATGAGCAGTTCACCCTGTTCACCGACCGCCAGGATATGCGCGAGCCCGTGCCTGTCCCCGCTTCGTCGGTCCCTTCGTCGGTTGCTTTGTCGAACCCGCCTCGGTCACCGCACCCGCCGAGGGATTCGACGAAGGGGCCGCCAAAGCGACCGACGAAGGTATCCTGCCACCTATAGAGCATCCACAGACGGAGTGACATTCACACGGAGATTCGATAAGGAATATCCAACATCCAAGGAAGATCCGGATTCACCGCCGAGTCGCGGAGGCGCAGAGCCTCCTTCGCTGCCAGGAGGACATCTCGCATGCGAAGAAGCCTTGTCTGCATCGCTTTCGTGCTGCTTGTCGTGTCCGGGGCCGGGGGAGTTTCGTGGTCCGGCCCCGGGCGTACGGCAGCGTCGGTTTCCGGGAGGCGAACTCGAAGAGTCGGATTGCCGGAGCCCCACCTTCGAGTGCCCCGCATTCGAATTGCCGTTTCTCTCTGGTTAGTCCAGAATTGCGTGCCATGCAGCAGCAAGACACGAGCTATGACTTCTTTGTCTCGTACGCGCGCTCGGACAACCGGGACGGATGGCTCAGCGGGTTCCTGGCGGCGCTTCAGGAGGAGCAGCGCAACTTCAGCGGCGGCCGCGAATTCTCGTTCTTCTTCGACACCAGCACAATCGGCTCGCTGGACGACTGGCGGCACAGGATCTACGAGGCACTAGCCGCTTCGAGGTTGCTGCTCGCGTTCATTTCCCCCGCCTATTTTGCGAGCGAATGGTGTCGGCGCGAGTGGCAGGCCTGGACCGATCGTGAGATCGCCAAACACATCCTCTCCGAAGGCGCGGCCACGGTCTACATCGTGGAAGTCCCGTGGCTCTACGAGGCGATGGGCGAGCAGCAGGTCGCAGCCAGGTTAAGCACATTCGCGGACGGCACGGGCGCCCCACCGCAGCCCGGCCCAGCGCTTGAACTTGCCGCGCAGATCAGCCGCCGCCAACAGGTCTGCGTGCAGCATTTCTTCGACGGCGGCCTGGACGCTCTACGCCACGAAGATCTGCGGCGTGTATTGGCGGAGTTGGCCAGCGACCTGGACGAACGTGCCTGCCGCATTGCCGCGGCCGAGACTTCCCCCAACACGGTGCCGCCCTACAACAAACGCTTCTCGGGCCGGCTCGCCGAACTCAACTTGCTGCGCGAGTTGCTCGACGACGACGGGGCCGGCGTGATCACGGGCATCCACGGCCTTGGCGGCGTCGGCAAGACGGAGTTGGCCTTCACCTACGCGCACGCTTTTGCCGGCCTCTATCCGGGCGGTCGTTATCTGGTGCCCTGCGAAGGGTATCGCAGCCTCAAAGAGGCCGCACTCGCGCTCGACGGCGTGTTCCGCGACCGCATCACCGACGAACAACGGCAACGGCTTAACCTGCATTTCGAAGCGATTCGTGACTGCCTGCGCTCGGTCGCGGAGGAGAAGGGCCGGTTGTTGCTGGTGCTCGACAACGTGACCGAGCACGATCTGCTCGCGCCCGACCAAACGGATAGTCTCTGCGTCGCGCGCGGCAAGATCCATCTGTTGGCCACAACGCGGCTGGGCCCGAAGAGCAGCGGTGCCCGTGGGCGTGTCGAATGGCTGACGCTCGACGCTCTGCCGATGGACGACGCTGTCGCGCTGCTCGAGAAGCACCGACCATTTGCCGATAGGACCGAACATGGAGCGGCCCGCCAGATCGCGCGACGGCTCGGCGGGTTCACGCTTGCCGTCGAGCTGGTCGCCGCCTGGCTCGCACAAAACCCGGAGGTGACCTGTGCGGCGTTTCTTGATCGGCTCGGCCTGGAAGAGTTCGAGCTGCTCGAAGATCTCGGCGAGGACCCGGACATCGAGTTGCGGCGAAAGAACGACGAACACCGGCTCAGTGCCGTGCTGAAACCGACGCTCGAGGGACTGAGCCCACCTGAACGCACGGCGCTTGAGTATGCCGCTCTGCTGCCGCCCGATCAGATTGTGCTCCCTTGGCTGCGCAAGCTGGTGGGTTTTCGATACCCCGAGGCAACTGCCGAGCCACGGCCGGGCCACCCGGCCCCGTGGCTGCGAATCGTGCGCAAACTCTTCGCGCTCGCCCTGTTCGTTCGCAGCCGCGAAGACGCGGCGAGCCCTAACGTGGTGCGCTGCCACCGGCTGGTGCAGGACGATGTGCGCCGAGGTATCAAGGATCGACTGAGGGCCAAAAGCGATGTGAATGCTATTGTCTCCTCCCGTGCTCTCATGATCGGAGAGTCGCACGTCGCGGCCGAAGCGTGGGAGTTGGCGGCACTTATCGTGGTATTACCGCATCTGGCGGGCGGCGCAGGAACAGACAGTCTCGCGTCGGACACAGCCGTACGCGACAAGCAACGCCAGAACATCGGTGAGGGCCTGGTCGCGTTCTCGTTCGTTTGCCTTGCCGACAAGGCGAACGCCTACTGCGGGGCGGCTGCCACGTTGGCCATGTTGCGGGCTGCTCGCGACCTGCTGCAGCGCGAGGCCGAGCGGGACCCAGCCAATGCGAGCTGCCAGAGAGACTTGTTGCAGGCTCAGGTGAAGATAGGCGAGGTGCTGGGCAGCCAAGGCGACATTACGCGGGCGCTGTCGGCCTATCGCGCCGCGCTGGACCTGACCCGCCGGCTGGCTGAGCAGCGCCCATCGGGCTTGCTGGAACAGTACAGCCTGATCCTCGTTCATACGGGGATGGGCAATTTGCTGGCAAGGCAGGGAGAAGCCGCGAAGGCGCTGGCCGAACATCAAGCCGCTCTGGACATCAGCCGCCGACTAGTTGAAAGGAACCCCGCCATCAGCCGCCACCAACGCCTGTTGGCAAACTTGCACAGGAGCATTGGCGCTGTGCTGCTGACGCAGCTCGATATGCCGCGCGCATTGGCGGCCTATCGGGCTGCCCTTGACATCTTGCGGCGGTTGGCCGAGCAGGAGCCAGACGATGTCGCATTGCTGTGCGACATGGCTGAATCGCACCACAAGATAGGCGGCGCGTACGAATTCCAGAAGAACACGGCGTCTTCCCTGGCGGCCCATCGGGCTGCCTTTGACATCTACCGCCGGTTGGCCGCGCAGGATCCAGACAACGTCGAATTGCAGCGCAATATGGCTGCGTCGCACGCCAGGATTGGCGACGTGCTCATGGGGCAGATGGACATGCCGGGAGCGCTGGCGGCATACCAGAGCGCGCTCGACATCCGGTGCCGGTTGGCCGAACAGGATCCAGCCAACGCTGTGTACCAAGCCGAGTTGGCCACATGTCGCACCAAGATCGGGGATATCCAGTCGGAGCGGGGGGACATTGAGGCGGCGTCAGAAGCCTATCTGACTGCGCTAGACATCCGCCGCCGATTGGCTACGCAGGATCCAGACAACGTCCAACGGCGCCGCAGCGTAGCTGAATCGGCCGTCAGGATAGGGCATTTGCTGTCAACGTTCGGCGAGTTTCGAGGTGCATTGACGTCCTATCGGGACGCGCTGGAGATCTACTGCCGATTGGCCGAGTTGGACCCAGCCGATGCCCAGAAGCAGGGAGCCACGGCAGAGATACACATGAAGATTGGGCGCGTGCTCTGGAAGCAGGAGGACAGCCACGCGGCATTGGCCGAATACCGGACTGCGCTGAGCATCTTGCGCCGGCTCGCCAACCAGAATCCAGCCAATCCCCGCTACCAGTTGGCCCAGGTCAGCTATCTTCACACGATTGGCGTCGCGTTGCGGAATCTGGGCGACATCGCGCAGGCGCTGGCAACACATCAGGCCGCTCTGGCGATCGTCCGCACACTCGTCGAGCAGGATCCGACCAGCACCGCGTCGCAGCACTCGCTGGTCGGATCTCACGGTATGATTGGCCGCGTGCTGATGGCCCAAGGCGACATTGTGGGAGCGTTGGCCTCCTATCGCGCCGCGCTGGACATATGCCAACGGCTCGCCGAGCAGAACCCGGATGACGTGTGGTGGCAGCATCGCGCGGCAGATTCTCACACCACAATTGGGGATGCCCTCTCGAAGCAGGGCGACACAGACGCAGCGTTGGCGGCATACCAGGCGGCTTTTGACATCCGCTCTCGACTGGTCGAACAGGACTCGGACAATGCCAACTTCCAGTGCGAGCTCGCGTCGATCTGCCTCAGACTCGCGGGCGCCCACCGGAAACGAAATGACAAAAGGCAGGCGGACCACTACCAGGACATCTACCGGCAGATCGACGTACGGATGCGCTCCCGAGGCTTGAGTCTTGTTTCGCGGAATCCTCGGGAGCCGGACCAGGGAAATGGCGAGAACTCGTTGGTTTTGTGAAAGACGTCTTCCGAGGCCGGACCACGAAACGACCCTTGTTTCCTAAGGAACGCCCCCGCCCAGCGGCTCACGAGGGTCCGTAAGGCCAGCTGCAAAGGAATATGCCCCTTTGCCCGCGTTTCGCTTTTCCGTGGCGAAGCCACAAACCGACAATCTCGAGCCCGCCCGTCTTGCGGTGCACGAGCGCGCTGCGCCCGCAGCTGTGCAGCGTGTTGCGTCTGAGCCGGTGCCCGAACCCGCCGGTATGCAGCGCGGTCGCATCGGTACAGGCCCAGCCGGTGTCATGGATCGTGCAGTCCACGACCGTGTTGCTGAGCCCGACGACCGTCACGCCGTCGCCCCAGGAATGCGCGACCGTGCAGTTCGAGAGGATGTTGAGAGCATGTCGCAAGGAGACCACGACAGAAAGAAGGTGGGTCGCCCCATCGTGCAAGACCGAACGTCCCGAGTGTGTTCTGCCATGCCTGTCGGAATCTCGTCAATCGCCAGCGGGTTGTGGCGCGCCCCCCCGGAGTTTGGCGATGAAGCAGCGAGATCGAAGGCCGGGGATCTCCGTCGTGTCCTTGGCGCCCCATTTCATGGCTGTGTCGTATTGGAAGGTCGACTCCGAATTGGCGATGACAAACGCATCCCCGTCCTTGCCGAGGGCTATGCCGTGGGCAAAGAGGTTGCCCTTGTCTTCCTTGCCTCGTCCATGCACAACCCACGCGAGCTGGCCTGCCGGGGAGTAGTTCGAAACCAGGATGTTCCAGTGCACTCCCCCCACCAAAGTGATCGCCTTGTCCTGTCCCGGGCCGAAGGTCACGTTGCCCCTGAAGAGACCTGCAACAAGAATGTTGCCAGTCGAGTCCAGCGTGACGGCACGGCCACCGCTCGCGGTGCCGAAGACCAGAGCGGAGATGCTGTCCCTCGGCATAGCATGGTGCCGGGCCTCTTGGCACCAGACCTGGCTTCCATCGGGTTTGTGGCGCGCCAGAAACGCAGGGTCGCTGTCGACCCAGCCCTCTCCTGTCGTGACGAATCCGCCCTCGGGAAAGGCAGTCACGCCATACACTCTGCCGAACGTGCGCTTGGCCCAGAGGGCGACGCCCTCTGGTGTGTACTTCACAAGTACTGTGCAGGGCGACGCGCCAAACAGCTGTCCGGTTTGCCGGAGCAATAGTCGTTTTCCACGCACGACCCGCCCGCGCATACGCATGGTCAGCAATCAGGGCTATGATTGCAGCGACGCGGTTGTAATGCGAGGATAACAGCGCTGCAATATGGTCGCAAATCACGGTTTAATCTGTCACGATCCTGCTCGGCCTAAATCCATAATGCGGGCATGGGGGCAGTCACCCGTCGGCGGGCAGCAAACATGACCGAGAATACTCGTACACCTGAATCTTCGAGTGCCAGGCGTTGTCCTCAATGCGATGCGCGCCTGACTCAGGTGGGTGCATTCTGGGTTTGCCCCGCCCACGGACAAGTGCCGGATCCGAAACCGTTCACAGCGCTGCGTATCTTCCTGAGTTACGGTCACGACGCGAACGAAGAGCTGGCCCTCCTGATCAAGGCAGATCTCGAAACGCGAGGGCATGATGTCTGGGTCGACAGGTCGGAAATCAGGTTTGGCGACGACTGGCGGCGCTCTATTACGGACGGGATCGTCGGGAGTCACCGTGTACTGTCGTTTCTCTCCAGACACTCCACCCGGGATCCGGGCGTGTGTCTGGACGAAATTGCGATCGCCATCGGGGTCAAGGGCGGCAATATCCAGACGATCCTTGTCGAAAGTGAGCAGGAAGTCAAACCGCCCGCCAGCATCAGCCACATCCAGTGGCTCGACATGCATGACTGGCAGGAACGCCGCACGCAAAGTGCGGCGGCATGGGACGCGTGGTACGGCGCGAAGCTCGCCGAGATCCTGCGCGTCGTCGAGAGCGAGGAGAGCCGGCGTCTTGCCGGCGAAATCGAAACGCTCAGCCGCCATCTCAAGCCCATATCCTCAGACTCCCGGATCGGCGTCCTGCTGAGCAAGCCCTTTGTGGGGCGAGCCTGGCTGCTCGAGGCCATCGAAGAGTGGCGCAGCGCCGCTCAGCGTGGTTCTCGTCTCTTCTGGATCACCGGGGATCCCGGCGTCGGCAAGAGCGCCTTCGCGGCGCACCTCACACACTTCGGTCGTGACAAGGTGCTCGCGGCCCAATTCGTCGAGTGGGACAAGCCCGACCACCGGAACGCCCATCGTGTCGTACGTAGCCTCGCCTTCCAAATCGCCACCCGGTTGCCGGACTACCGGAAGCTCTTGATAGCCCTGCCTGAAATCGCCGCACTTGACCGAAAGAATCCGGCAGAGCTGTTCGACTATCTCCTCGCCGGTCCGCTCCGCTCGGTCATTCACGGGGGCCGAACCCGGTACCTGATCGTGATCGACGCGCTCGACGAGGCCACCGAGGCGGGGCACAACCCGCTGGCGGAAATGCTCGCGCGTAACGCCCCGCGTTTGCCCGACTGGCTCGGCCTCGTCGTCACGAGTCGCCCGGATAACACGGTCAACATGCCGCTGCAGGGGCTGGCCCCGTACGTCATGGCCGCCAGCACCGACGCGAACCGTGCAGACATCCTCGACTACCTGCGCCACGCACTCGCGGCGCAGATCAAAAGGCGTCCGGAAGGCGAACGTCTCCTCGGTCAGATTCTCGAGAAGAGCGAGGGCGTCTTCCTCTATGCCGAGCGATTCTGCGATGATATCCAATGCGGCCTACTGTCATTGGACCGGCCTGAGCTGTTCCCGCACGGGCTTGGCGGCGCCTTCTTCCAATTCTTCGAACGTCAGTTCCCTGACTTGGCGGCGTTCCAAGCGTCCGTGCGGCCCGCGCTTCGTGTCATACTCGCCGCATGCGAACCGCTCCCGCTCAAGATTCTTCAGCATATGTTCCGCTGGCAGGATGAGGGACTCCATGATTTCGTGCACGCGCTCGGCTCGCTCTTTCCTGTTATGAGCGAACCGAACAGGGAGGCGATCAAACCCTATCACAAAGCCCTCGCCGACTGGCTCACGGACGCGAGACGCGCCGGGCCATACTTCGTGAGCTTGGAGGAGGGGCAGCACGCCCTGGCTGCATTCTGCCTGCAGGACTACGAAAAGGGCGTGGAGAGAATGTTGCCTTACACGCGCACCCACATCGTCTCGCATCTGCTGGCGGTCTCTCGCTGGGAGGCCGTCGAAAGCGTCCTTCTGGACTTACCGTACCTGGAAGCCCGTGTTTGCGCCGGCCAGGCCTTTGCGCTGGCCCACGACTTCACGGCCGCCGTGGCAAGCCTGCCTCCCGAACGGCCAGAGCGGGAGCGGCTCCTGCTCTTGGATGAGGCCTTACGCCGCGACCTGCACTTCATCGCATGCCACGCGCAAGACTACCCGCAGGCGCTGTTTCAGTGCATGTGGAATTCGGCCTGGTGGTACGACTGTCCGCATGCGGAACGGCACTATAGGGTCCCGGAACAGGGATGGGCGGATCCGCCGCCCTGGGAACACCTGGCCGACGACCGGAAACTGAGCTCGCTGCTCGGTCGATGGCGCAGACAGAAGGAAGAAACGCATTCTCTGTCCCCTTGGCTGCGGACGATGCGGCCGCCATTCGTGCACTTGGGCGCAGGTCAGCTTGCTGTCCTTCGTGGGCACGAAGGGCCGATCAACAGCGTGGCATTCTCGCCGGACGGTCGATTCATGCTCAGCGGGTCGCAAGACAAGTCGGTTCGCCTCTGGGATGCAAATAGTGGGCGCGAGGCCGTAGTCTTCCTGGGTCATGAAAGCGAGGTCAACAGCGTTGCCTTCTCGCCCGACGGGCGCAGCGTCGTCAGCGGGTCCGATGACGGCACGGTACGCCTATGGGACGCGGAGAGCGGATCGGAACAGGCGGTCCTCTGCGGACACAAAGACTGGGTTCGCGGTGTGGCGTTCCTCCCGGCTCGATACCACGTCGCGAGCTGCTCCAGCGATGGCACGGTTCGGCTGTGGGACACGAAGGATGAACGAAAATCGACTGTCTTGACTGGACATGAAGGGATTGTGTACGGAGTTGCAGCTTCGCCCGACGGCCGGCTGTTGGTCAGCGGATCGTACGACATGACTCTACGTTTGTGGGATACGGAGCAGCGGCGAGAGATCGCCGTCCTGCGTGGGCACGAGAGCACCGTTAGGAGTGTGGCGTTCTCGCCGGACACACGGTTGGTCGCCAGCGCTTCGGACGACAACACAGTGCGGTTGTGGGATGTCGAGTCCAGACGCGATTCACTCGTCCTGCGTGGGCACGAAGGCACAGTCAGAAGTGTGGCATTCTCGCCACATGGCAGGCGTGTGGTCAGCGGGGCCTATGACAACACGATTCGGATATGGGACACACGCAGCGGCCGCCAGCTCGTCGTGCTGCGTGGCCACATGGATCGGGTCACCGGTGTTGCCTTCTCGCCCGACGGCAACCGCGTCCTGAGCTCCTCGCGAGACAACACGGCGCTGTTGTGGGCTGCGCAGGGCGGCCGGCAATTGGCAGTCGTGCGCGGCCATGACGGATACATCGCGACCCTGTCTTTTTCGTGCAAAGGCCGTCATGCAGCCAGTCGTGACGAATTCGGCGAACAGCTCGTGTGGGACATTGAACGTGGCACGCCTGTGGATTCGATGGCAGGAGACAGCCTGTCCCCCACACGCGAGGAGTCTTCGTGCTCGGATGGGCGCAGCCACTTGGCGAGCGGCGAAACACGCATCGATGTGCCCGGCGAGCTGCAGACCGCGGCCCGGTTCCCCGCCCCGTTGCACGTACTCCAGCCTCATCCTGATGGACGCACGTGGGCCGGCGCCGAGAACAGCCATTTGGTCCTTCTCCGGGTCGAGAGCTGACGCATGGCGTCCGTGGCGGCAAATGACGAAATCCGAAATACCCAAGCCCGAATGCCGATTTGCCGCTTGAGCGTTCGAGTACCGCTCCGGGGAGATACGGGTTTGGGCATTCCGCGCTTCGTCATTCAGGCCAGACCGTTGTGACTGGGTCAGCGCGCCTGGCGGGGGAGGGATAAGGGGTAGGTCGTAGACGGCCGAGAGCATCGACAATCGTCACGGGAAACGGGCTTCCCGATCGATTGTGTGGCGACCGCATCGACGCATCTTTCGACCGGTTGTTCGGCCAGAAGCCGTTCGACATCGCCGTCGGACAGCCCGCCGCGCTGGAGCCGGAAGCTGCCGCAACAGGGCTTATCGTCATCGTGGCCCCACTCGCCGTAGATGACATCGCCTTTGTGCCAGCCGTCGTTGCGCTGGTATTGGCAGTCGTTGGCTGTGTAATGGATCGTGACTTGCTTGGATTCCTCGTCGTAGTCGACGGTCACCGTGAGCTTGTAGACGTGCGATGGGCTGGTCTGGCTGTGGCTGTGCCGTGTTGTGCGGGATGGCGGCTATTGTTCGGCCCGCAGGATTTGTCGGACCTGCATCAGGATCACGCCCAGCCGGTTCTGGCCCGAGCCGTCGCCGCCGTCGCCCCAATATGAATCGTTCGAGGTGTGCTCCACGAGCTCCTCGTCGCCGGTATCCAGAAGGACCTGCCGGATATCCGGATGCTGCCGGAACTTGGCGAGCACGGCCTCGAACATCACGTTCTCTTTGACCTCGGCCCAGTCCGGGCGGCGGAGCATCCGCCGGGTCTTCGCCATGCGCTTGGCCACGCCCGGACTGCGCGCGGCCCGGATCTCTTCGGCATAGTTCAGGCCCTCGAACTTCTGGGCCTGGAAATAGTGTTCGACCGTGGGCCATTCCAGGCCATCTAGCAGTACCGGATGCCGCGAGAAATTCGAGAAGCACCCGTATTCTTCGTATTGACGGTAGAAGCGGATTGTCATCGGATCCTGCCATGCGGCCAGCATCGCATATCGGGCGGCATTGCCTGGCCCCGTCGATGCCAAGCGGGTCGAGCACACGGGCCGACAACGGGGTCAGAGCCCGACGGGTTCGTCGCTCGGTTTTGGCTTCTCGCCCTTGTCGCCGAGCCTGTCGAGCAGTTTCTGCAGCTCGGGGGGCAGATCGTCTGCGCCGGACAGGCTCTTGAGCAGGCCCTGCAGCTTCTCTTTCGGGGTCGGGTTGCCGGGGTCGACGCCGGTCTCGATGGTCTTCATGAGGCGGGGGTAGCAGTGGTCGGTAGCCATGAAACAGTTTCCGATTATGGAGTGGAGCTGGGCCTGGGTGAGCGTGCCGTCCTCGATCCACATATCGGCGAAAACCATGATCTCGCCGTCGGCCGGGTCCAGGCCGAATTTGATCAGCCGAACGGTCCGATTCATTTCCGCGAGCAGCTTCATGAC
>Ga0272441_10005238_pt1 | contig 22753 bp, 23 predicted proteins | sample SSMProp6N_FD_193582 | JGI IMG/M metagenome (GOLD analysis project Ga0272441, IMG submission 193582) | Marine sediment archaeal communities from Little Sippewissett salt marsh, Falmouth, MA, United States - SSM-Prop-6N | ecosystem: Environmental > Aquatic > Marine > Wetlands > Sediment ... | reverse complement strand
CCCCGGCACGACGGTGGAACTGGTGCGCGCTCGCGCGTCGTTCAACGGGCTGGAGCAGGAGGTCGTCGATACCCCGGGTCTGAATGACCTTTCGCCCCGGAGCGACGAAGCGCGTGTGACGCGGGGTCTCCTTACCGAAAACCCGGGTGCCACGATCGTCCAGGTCGCGGATGCCAAGAACCTCCGTCGGGCCCTGCTTCTCACCCTTCAGTTGGTCGAACTCCAGCGCCCCATGGTGCTCGTCCTCAACATGTACGACGAGCTGGAGGCCCGGGGTGGAAGCGTCGACGCCGATCGCCTTGGCGAGATCCTCGGGATTCCCGTCGTCGTGACCGTGGCGCCCCGCAACGAGGGAACGGAAGACCTGGTGGAGGCCCTTCCCCGGGCTCGGGTGCCGGATCCGCAGGTGCTGCACAATGGTCCGCCCACGCAGGTGGACACGGTGGCGGGCCCTCAGCCCCAATTGAGCGGGGCCCAGGATCGTCTCTCGCGGGTCAACGAGATCATCTCGGATACGTACGCGATAGACCAGCCGAAGGGCGCCCCCCTGGGCGTGCGGATCGGTTTCTGGGCCATGCATCCGGTGAAGGGCATGGCGTTCCTTGCCGCCATTCTCCTCACCGTCTTCTGGTTCGTGGGCCTGTTCGGAGCGGGCACCCTCGTGGACGCCCTGGAGATCGCCGGGTTCGAGCAGCGTCTCAGCCCGCTCGCCATCAGGGCGACCGATGCGGTCTTGCCGTTCCCGCACGAGCACCTGGTCGAGACGGTTCCGTATTCGATGTCTCTGCCCGTATCCCCGGCGCACAACCTGGAGATCACGCAGTTCGACAAGGTCGTGATCCGGCCGCCTTACACCATCCCCGCGGATGCCGATCTTTCGGGCTGGCAGTCGTTCCTGAGACTCGTGCACGATTTCCTGGTCGGTCCCTTCGGGCAGATCACCATGGCGCTCAGCTACGCCTTCGCCATCGTACTGCCGATCGTGACGATCTTCTTCTTCGTGTTCAGCATCCTGGAAGACTCCGGGTACTTCGCCCGCATGTCCATCATGTTGAACCGGGCGTTCCGGATCATGGGACTGAACGGAAAGGCCGTCCTCCCGATGATCCTGGGCCTGGGCTGCGTGACCATGGCCACGATGACGACGCGCATTCTGCAGACCCGGAAGGAGCGGCTGGTCACGACTATGCTGCTCGCGCTGGCCGTCCCCTGCTCCGCGCAGCTCGGGGTGCTGCTCGCGCTGATGGCGGCGCTGTCTCCGGTCGGGGCGCTCGTCTGGCTCGCCCTGATGGCCGGCGTCCTTCTGGCCGTCGGCTGGCTGTCAGCCCGTGTGTTCCCCGGCCAGACCAGCGACTTCATTCTCGAGATTCCGCCGATGCGCCGGCCACAGATTGGCAACGTGCTCGTGAAGACCGGGACCCGACTGGACTGGTACCTCAGGGAGGTCATCCCGGTATTTGCCGTCGGAACCGCGGTGTTGTTCGTGATGGACCGGCTGAATCTCCTGGCCCGCATCTCCACGTGGGCCGAGCCGCTGGTGTCGGGATGGCTCGGACTACCGGCCGAGATGTCGAACGCCTTCCTGGTCGGGTTCATGCGGCGTGATTTCGGGGCCGTCTACGTCCTTGATGCCGTTACCGGACCGAACCCGATCCTCACCCCGCACCAGATTCTGGTGGCGATGGTCACGATTACACTGTTCATGCCGTGCTTCGCCACGCTCCTGATCATCGCCAAGGAGCACGGTAAGGCTGTTGCGGCAGGCATGGTCGCCTTCATCTTTCCCTTTGCACTGTTCGTGGGCGGTATCGTGAACCACGTGGGACGATGGCTCCAGACTATCTGACGTGCCCGATGTGCGGCTTCGAATTCGAGAAGACGGATACCCTGTGCGCGCACGGGTGCCCCCTGGGCTCCCTGTGCCACCTGGTCCGCTGTCCGGCGTGCGAGTACGAGTTTCCGGAAACTCCCCCGACAGTGTCCTTCGTCAAGCGGCTATTCCGACGCCGCCTCCCTACCGTGGCGGGCCTCCCGCCCGGGGTGAGAACAGCGGCCGAGCTCCGGCCGGGACAGAAGGCGACCGTGCTGTGCCTGGGATCCACGGTCACGGATCGGCATCGAACGCTCACAGTGTACGGACTGGGGCCGGATGCGGAGATCACGCTCGTGCAGCACCAGCCCGCTTGCGTGATCCGGATCGGCGAAACGGAACTCGCGATCGACTCGGACATCGCGCGGGACATCCTCGTGCAGCCGCTTGCCTGATGACCGGCACCGCGTGGCACTACCTGGCACTGCAAACGGCACTCGGCGATTCGCTCGCGTCTCAGCCGGCACTCGCATTGCCCCTGCTGTTCGGGGCCGGGGTGCTCACCAGCCTGACTCCCTGCATTTACCCCATGATACCTATCACGGCAGGAATCATCTCGGGGACGGCGGGCGAAAGGGCCCCACGCTCGAGGGTCGTCGGACTCACCCTCGCCTACGTCCTGGGCCTGGCGCTCCTGTACGCCGTGGCCGGCCTCATAGCCGGTCTGTCTGGACAGCTTTTTGGGAGCATCGCTTCAAGCGTGTGGGCCAGACTCCTGATCGCCCTCATGCTGGCCCTGTTCGGCCTCGCTATGCTGGACGTGCTGCCGGTGCCGGCACCTCGTCGCCTGGTGGAGTGGGCGGGTGGCCTGGGTGGAGGCTCCTACCCGGCCGTCTTTCTGTTGGGGGCTACCTCGGGTCTGGTCGCCGCGCCGTGCGGTGCTCCCGCTTTTGCGGCAGTCCTCACGTGGGTTTCCACGACGGGAAACGCCTGGCTGGGCTTCGCCTACCTCTTCGTGTTCTCGCTCGGAATGACCGCCCTGCTGTTCGTGGTAGGCGTATCGGCCGGCGCTGCGAACCGGCTACCAAAGGCCGGCGCCTGGACGACGTGGGTCAAGAGGATCGCTGGCGCTCTGATGCTCGCGATGTCGGCATACTACGTTTACCAGGCCTGGCTCGTATGGTGAGGGATACCTACATGTCTGCCGTGCATCGTTTCATTGCCGCAGTGCTCCTGCTTGGTGTGGGTGCCGCCCCCACGGCCCCGCTGATCGCGCAGGAAACCCGCATCGGGATCGAACGGGGCGCCGTCCCGGCGGGACCGACGCTGCCGGACGTACAGGGGGGAGAAGTCGACCTGTCGGACCATCTTGGCAGCCGACCGGTGCTGCTGGAGTTCTGGGCGACGTGGTGCGAGAACTGCGAGGATCTTCATCCCGACATGCTGGAAGCGCACGCGCGCTACGGAGACCAGGTGGACTTCTTCGCGATCGCCGTAGCCGTGGGCCAGTCAGAACGGCGTGTTCGGAGCCACCTGGAAGATTACCCGGTTCCGTACCCGACGTTGTGGGACAGCCGCGGCGAGGCGGTCCGCGCGTTCGAGACACCCGCGACCTCCTACATCGTCATCCTCGACGCGGACGGCAGGGTCGCCTACACCGGAATCGGCCGGGACCAGGACGTCGACGCGGCGATTCGCGGAGTCCTGGGTTCCAGGCCGGCGGGCTAGCGCTCGCCGGCGATTTCCTCGATCGCGGCGCCGAGTTCCTCGTATGCCGTTGGATCAACCTCCCGGAACGGGATGGCTCGCCATGCGATCCGGCCTTCCGGATCGACGATGAACACGTTGCGGCTGCGGGCGGCGCCGTAGAGCCTGCCCACCTCGTTCGCCGGATCGCTGGCGAACAGGAACGGAAACTCCCCGTCGCGAGCCCACGCCGCCTGCTCCTCGGCAGTGTCACTGTTCACAGCCAGAAGAACGACGTCTCCACCTTCTCCAAACAGACGTGCGTACTGATCACGGTACGCTTCCATTTGAATCGTTCAGCCAGGCGTCCGAACACGGTAGAAGAAGGCGATGACGACCGTCTTTCCGCGAAAATCGCTCAGCCGCACCGGTTCCGGTAGCACGCCGGAGCGACTCGCGCCCTCGAGCTCGAAATCGGGTGCTTCGACACCCACTTCGAGTGGGCCGGAGTCCTGCCCTGCGGCCGCTGCGGGCCAGGCAAGGCTGACGGCCGCGAGAAGTCCAAAAATTTTCGACATTCGATTGCCTTTGACTGCGGGTACGAAATCGATCCCGGTCAAGATAGAGGGACGGAGCATCCCGCGCACGAATCCGAACCCGGACCTGAAACCGTTTGGGCCGTCTCCACGTACGGCATGTTCACAGGGATCGCACAGGCCGCTCAACCCTTTGGGTACAGGGGGCGTCTAACGCGTGAGGCCTGAAAGTGCTGCGGGACGATCCTGCCGGCAGCGACGCATGGACGAGGACGACGAACACGGGGGCGGAAGATGGAGAATGGGACGCCGTTGATCCGGTTGGAAGGCGTGCAGAAGCTCTTCTTCACGGATGAGATGGAGACGCATGCCCTGGCGGACATTCACCTGGAGATTCGTGACGGCGAATTCGCCGAGGTGATGGGCCCCTCCGGGTGCGGCAAGTCGACCTTGCTGTCTCTGATCGGCCTGCTCGATACCCCCACCGAGGGCAGCTACTGGCTGGACGGCGAGCCTGTCGCGAACCTGACCGCCTCCGAGCGGGCCCGGGTACGGAACCGGCACATCGGGTTCATCTTCCAGGCCTTCAACCTGATCGGCGATCTCACGGTGTACGAGAACGTCGAACTGCCGCTCACGTATCGCGGCATGGCGGCCGCCGAGCGCAAGGAAAGGGTTCATCGCGCCCTGGAGCGAGTGGGCATGGGCCACCGCATGGATCACTATCCCTCGCAACTCTCCGGTGGTCAGCAGCAGAGGGTCGCGGCGGCGCGTGCCGTGGTCGGTGATCCCCTGATCCTCCTGGCCGACGAGCCGACGGGGAACCTCGACTCGACGAACGGCGAGGCGGTCATGGACCTCCTGAAGGAGCTGCACGGCGAAGGGTCCACCATCCTGATGGTGACGCACGACCCCCGCTACTCCGCTTACGCCGAGCGCACCATCCACCTGTTCGACGGCCGCATCGTCGAGGAGCGGTCGTCAGAGTCCGGGACCGGCTGATCGTGAGTGAGCACAAGGCAAGCATCCTGGTCGCCGATGACCAGGCGGACGTCCTGGCGGCGCTCCGCCTGCTCCTGAAGGCCGAAGGGTTCGAGATCGCCACCGCGGCATCGCCGTCCGAGGTCCTGGAGCTTCTTGAACTCGACGAGTTCGACTGTCTCCTGCTCGACCTCAACTACACTCGCGACACCACCTCGGGGCAGGAGGGACTCGACCTTCTACCCCGGATCCAGGCTCTGGACAGCACGCTTCCGGTGATCGTCATGACCGCCTGGGGCAGCATCGAGAGCGCCGTGGAAGCGATGCGTCGTGGTGCGAGGGACTACATCGAGAAGCCCTGGGACAACGACCGCCTCCTGGCGACCATCAACTCACAGCTCGTGCTCGTGCAGGCCGTTCGCAGGGCTCAGTTCCTGGAGGCCGAGAACGAGATGCTGCGGGACGCCGATGTCCCCGACATGATCGCGGACTCGCGGACCATGCAGCCGGTTCTCCGCCTGATCGAGCGCGTCGGGCCTTCGGATGCCAACGTCCTGATCACCGGGGAGCCCGGCACGGGGAAAGAAGTAGTCGCCCGCTGGCTTCACTATCGGTCGAACCGCGCGGATCGACCGCTGGTGACCGTGAACACGGGTGGCCTTTCGGAAGGGGTGTTCGAGAGCGAGATGTTCGGCCACGTCCGGGGCGCCTTCACCGATGCCAAGTCCGATCGGGTGGGCTACTTCGAACTCGCCGGACACGGTACGCTGTTCCTCGATGAGATCGGCAACCTTCCGCTAACGCAGCAGGCGAAACTCCTTCGCGTTCTCGAGTCGGGCGAGTTTCAGCGAGTGGGCTCGAGCAAGCCTCGGAAGGTGGATGTTAGGATCCTCACGGCCACCAATTCCGACCTGGAGCGCTCCGTCGCCGAAGGGACGTTCCGAGAAGACCTGTACTATCGCCTGAACACGGTCGAGATACAGCTGCCTTCGCTTCGAGAACGTCGGGAGGACATTCCTCTCCTGGCCGCCCACTTCCTGAGGATCAGTGGAAGCAAGTACGGCCGCCCGGACATGACCTACTCGCCCGCCGCCATGGACGCTCTTCTCAGGCACGCATGGCCCGGCAACGTCCGCGAGCTTCGGCATTCCGTGGAACGGGCTGTCCTGCTCACCGAGAACCACATCGTGGACCTCGAGCACCTGGGCCTTCGACAGGCCTCGGAAGGCTCCCTGCGACTCGAGGCGGTGCCCCTGGACGAAGCGGAGCGGATCCTGATCCGGAAGGCCCTGTCACGGAATCGCGGAAACGTGAGCCGCGCGGCCGACGACCTGGGCCTGAGCCGCAGCGCGCTGTACCGGCGCCTCAAGCGGCACGGCCTGCACGCCTGAGCCGGCGACAAGGGGGCCCGCAGATGATTGCGAGCGGCATCAGGCGCGAACTTCGAAAGCGCCTCACGTACCAGAGGGCGATCCCGCTGCTCGCGATCCTGTCCGGCGTTCCGGCCGTGATCGCCACGCTCATCCTCGTCTGGACCGGCGACCACGCCAGCCGCACCCAGTGGACGGTCACCGTTTTCGTCCTCGGTACCTGGATTGCCGTCCTGGTCGCGATGCGGGACCGCCTGGTGCGTCCGCTCCACGCCGTGTCCAATATGCTGGAGGCTCTGCGCGAAGGCGACTACTCCCTTCGCACGAGGGCCCCGGCCAAGGATGACGCTCTGGGCCTGATCCTGCACGAAGTGAATCAGCTCGCCGGATCGTTCCACAATCAGCGACTCGATGCCCTCGAGGCCTCGAATCTCCTCACCCGTGTGATGACTGTCATCGACGTGGCCCTGTTCTCGTTCGACGATCACGATCGTCTGCAGCTTATCAATCGGGCCGGTGAAGACCTTCTCGGACGCTCCGAAGAACAGGTTCTGGGTCACACGGCGGAAGAGCTTGGCCTCGGTGAGTGCCTGGGCGGCGAGACACCTCGAGTCATGGACGTCGCGGTGGCCGAGGGCCTCGGCCGTTGGGAGCTTCGAAGGCGCAGCTTCCGTTGGGAGGGTCGGCCGCACAGGCTGGTCGTGCTGGCCGACCTGAGCCAGGTACTGCGGGAAGAAGAGCGCGTTGCGTGGCAGCGGCTAATCCGGGTCCTGAGTCACGAGATCAATAACTCACTCACGCCCATCAAGTCGATCGCGACCAGCCTCAGCGCGCTGCTCGATCGGCGGGATGTCGAGAGCGACGACGACGATCTCAAGGAGGGATTGCAGGTGATCGCCGGTCGGTCGGAAGCCCTGGGTCGCTTCATGTCATCCTACGCGAGACTGGCCAAACTTCCCCATCCCCAGAAGCGGGAGTTGAGCGTGCGCGAGTGGGTGCGGCGCGTGGCGAGCCTCGAGAGCCGCATCGAAGTCGAGGTGCTGGACAGCCCCGATGTCAAGATCGAAGCGGACGGAGACCAGCTCGATCAGCTTCTGATCAACCTCCTGGACAATGCGGTGGATGCCTCGCTCGAAACGGGTGGCGCGGTGCGAATCAACTGGGCGGATGTGGAGGGACACGTCGAAGTGAGAATCGAGGACGAGGGTCCCGGCCTGGCTCAAACCGCGAACCTGTTCGTGCCGTTCTTCACCACCAAGCCAAAGGGTTCGGGAATCGGTCTCGCGTTGAGCCGGCAGATCGTCGAGGCACACGGGGGGAGGGTGAAGCTGCGAAATCGGACCGACGGCCCCGGCTGCGTAGCCGAGGTATGGCTCCCCCGGCAGGCCGTGGCCGTCTTCACGTCAGAATCCTGACGCCAGGCGCAGTGCCATCAATCGCAGTCGATCCTGCCTTCCTCCGTGGCCGGCGGAAACGGCTTGATGGTTCCGCGGTACACCGAGCAGCGAGTTCCCGAGACTCTCTCGTGCGTGGCCCTGGCTGACCATCCGTTGCCGTTCGCGCGCAACCGAATCGTCACGCCGTTGCTCAGATTCACGTTGAGTTTGGTGACGTTGTTGGCGTATGTGGCCGTGCCCGTCTCGGCGAACGTCTGCTCGATGTAGGCTTCCTGCGCCGTTGCAACGTTCCTCAGGTCCGACAGCATCGCGGTCTTGTAGGCCTGGCTCGAGCTGGACCCGAGGGTCACCGTCGCGATGACCGATAGTATGGATATGAGGGTCAGGACGATCATCATCTCCACGAGGGTGAACCCTGACTCCCAGCGAAATGTCGAGTGCATGATTCGGCTCCTTCCGACCCGGACCTGGCCGGGTTCGTTCCCGGCGGGACCCTGTAAAGCATCGGTGGTGCCAGACTGTGCGGTTGGAACGATTTATCACCTAACTTGCAGGCACCGTTGCTGTTGTCATCATGTCGGGGGTCTCATTATTCCATGCGCGCTCCGGTCATGTGGCAAAACGCACATAGAGGTGTCAGGGTGCCGGTCGAAGCGCGTTGAACAGCAGTGGGAAAGTGGCCATCGAGAGGCCCCGTTGTTGCGGGTCGATGCCGAACAGCACGACTCTTCCGTTTCCGAGCGGCACGTCGACCACCGCGGAAGCCCCTGCGAGGGCGCTCGCCCCGTGCACCCAGCCACTGAGGACACGAGGGCGCGCACCGTAGCTGGCCACCGACACGGCGGTAGTGCGCGCCGGAAGGTCGAACGCGCTGCCGCCTTCGATCCACGCGGCCACACGCGGCCGCATGCGCTGGCCGATGCTCGTCGTCGTATCTACCTGCAGGTTGACCTGTGCCCCGGGAGCGAAGAACAGTTCCTTCGGCTGGTCACGCAGCCGATCCACGACCGGGAGGCTCAGCCTCTCGGCCACCCACGAAGCAGATCGACCGAGAGCCACAAGGGTTCCGCCTGCTTCCACGAATTCGCGAAGCGCCAGCACACCTGCTGACCCGAGCCCTCCCGTGTACTCCACCGGCATCGAACCCGGGGCCCAGCCGTCCTCCAGCACGGTTGGCTCCACGGACGGAAGCACGATGCTCGTAAACCGGCGGGCCAGGTCGCCCTGCCTGATCTGCTGGTCGTGAATCGTGGCATACGGAACCTCGTAGCCATCGAACAGCCAGCGCGTCCAACCTTCGTCCGTTGCCGGCACCCAAGACTGATACAACCCGACAAGCAGTCCGGGTCGTCCGGACAGACCCTCCACGTGACGGGGCCTGAACTCGGGCTCCCCTTCCATTCTCTCCCTGTCGCCGGCTGGCACCTGCCTCGTCGGCTCTGCCCGCAGACCAAGCAACAGCGGCAGGTTGTGCGCGGTGACGTCGTACGGCGCCTTCGGAGGACCACCGGGATATTCCAGGCCGCCCGGATAGGCCTGCGGGGCGAGGAGCATCTGGGCGAACGCGGCATAGGGTTGCCGCATTTCGATCACCAGGCTGCCGGCTGGCCAATTGGTCTCGCCGGCGGTCAGCACGCTGGTGGATCTGTCGACCTCGACCTGCGCCGTTCGAAGGATCCTCGTGAGTTCGGTGATTCCCGGCTCGTTACCCTGGTGAGCCGGCACTACCCAGGCTGCCGGCCACGCCGGCCACCCCGCTACCGCCCTCTCGCCCACCGAAACGAAGTTCTCGAGCCATGCTTCCCGGGATGTCGCAGCCACTCTCAGAAGACCCAGAGCACCGGCTTCCATGTAGCCCAGGATGTCGGTGAGGCGCCAGCTGCCGCCGGTCCACGGAACCGGGTTGTTCCAGGCCGCTCCGCCAAGGCCGTCCCGATCTTCCACCTGCAGTTCGCCCGGCTGGACCTCGATGGGGCTCGCGAGACGGGCGCTGGCGGTCTCGCTCAGAATGCGCACTCCGCCGTGATAGTGCGCGTAGGCCCGTGCCGGACTCCACGCGTCGTACCCCGACCCGACCACCACACCCCTCTTCCCCTCTCGCAGCAGCTGCCACGCGATCGCGGTGCCGAGAGAATTCGTCGCCGCCGTCAGGAGAGGGTCAACGTTGGGTTCGATCGGGTCCGTCCACGGGGGGACGAAGTAGCGGCTGCCGTAGGGTCCCTGCTGGTGGATGTCGTGCACGATCTGCGGGTGCCAGACGTTGTAGACGTTCTCCACCACGTTCCGTGTCTCGACCTGGGTGAACGAATACCAGTCCCGGTTGTTGTCGTGTCCCGTGTAGTGGTGGTACAGGAACGGAGGCGGCGATCCCTCCCAGGGCATTCCGATCGACTCCCGGTACCACTCGGCGACCATGTCCACGCCATCCGGATTGAGAGAGGGCACGACGAGAACCACGCACTCTCGCAGGACCTTCAACAGGGTCGAGTCGGTCGCCGCGGCCAGTCGGTAGGCGAGGTTCAGCGGCGCGAGAGAGCCGCCCACTTCAGTCGGGTGGATTGCCGAGGTGATCAGGACAACGAGACGGCCCGAGCGGATCAACTCCTCGCGCAATCCGGGGCCATCGATGCGGCGTGGATCGGCCAGCAGCGCCTGCGTGGCCTGGTATTCCTCCAGCCGGGCGTGATTGGCCGGATCCGTGATCGTCAGGAGAACCATCGGTCTGTCGAGCGTACTCCGGCCGATCGTGTCGAGGCGGACCCGGTCGCTCTGCCCGGCCAGCACCTCCAGGTAGGCCGTCGCCTGGCCCCAGTCCACGACCTTTCGATCTTCGCCAGGGCGAAAGCCGAGGTGAACTTCAGGCGGATCCGGGGGCAAGCGTACGGCCCGCGTGCCCTCCGTCTCCTGTGCGCGTGCCAGTCCGGACACGACTCCGATCGCGAGTCCAGCCAGGATGCCGGACGCCCTCAGACGCCCGGGGAGGCCCGACCGCCGCGCCTCGCGATACCGGGAAGGCTCAGGCCAGCAGGGACGGGACATCGGCCAGGCCGCTGACAATGTGATCGGGACGCTGGTCGGGCGGCGCTTCATCGAGCAGGGCCTGATCGAACTTGCCTGTGCGAACCTGGATCGTCACCAGGCCCGCGGCCCGTCCTCCCCGGACATCCGTTTCCAGGTCGTCGCCCACCACGGCCAACCCGTCCCTGGGGATGCCCAGCAGTGAGGACGCCGCGTCGAAGAAGGCGGGCGACGGCTTTCCGACGAGGGTGGCCTTCTGGCGGCTGGCATATTCAAGCCCGGCAACGAACGGGCCCGCGTCCAGCGTGGGCCCCTGGTCGGTCAGCCAGAACCGGTTTCGGTGAATGGCCACCAATCGGGCGCCCTCGCGCAGGCTGCGAAACGCCGAGTTGAGGCGCTCGAACGTGAAATCGGCACCAAGATCACCGACCAGAACCGCGTCTGGCCGATCATCCGTGATCTCGAAACCTCCGAAATCCTCCCGGGTCGAGTCAGCCACCAGCAGGTGAATCCGGCGCACTCCTTCGTCCTTCAGCCATCGGGCAGCGGCAACGGGTGCGCTGAAAATCTCGGACGGCTCAACGCTCAGTCCCATCGAGCCCAACGAGAGAGCGATGTCCGACCGCGACATGCGGCTCGTGTTGGTCGTGAACAGAAACGGAGCGTCCTTCTCGCGCAGCCGATCAATGGCCTGCTCGGAACCGGGAATCAGCTGCCGTCCCAGGTAGACCGTACCATCCAGGTCGATCAACAAGCCTTCGATTGGCCGCATACTGCGACGTCTCCCGTCCGTTCACTTCACTCTGTACCTCCCGGTCCGCGCTCTCGCCCGCGCCGGCTTACTTGCACGCCGGCGTCCAGCCAGCGATGCTTGCGACGCGAACCACGACCCGGACGATTGCTCGACCGACAGCGGTACTATTGAGACAGTACAGTTTTCAACGCAACCGACCCGCGACACCCGGAAGGACACCGTGCCCGAACTCGCTGCGTTTTCCGCGCTCCGTTTCAGCCCCTCCGCGGGTGACCTGTCACTCCTCCTGGCTCCTCCTTACGACGTCATCGATGCGGCGGACGCCGAGGAACTCAGGAGCAGAAACCCGCACAATTGCGTCCGCCTGATTCTTCCGGACGGACCGCCAGGTGACCGCTATGTCATTGCGGCTGCGACACTTCAGCAGTGGATTCTCGAGGGAGTTCTCGACGTCGATCCGGAACCGTCCGTGTACGTGTACCGCCAACGCTTCGAGGCTGACGGGCAGACACGCGAGAGGATGGCCGTCTTTGCGGCCGTACGGTTGACGCCGTTCAGCGATGGCCAGGTTCTGCCGCACGAACGCACTCACTCCGGCCCCAAGAAGGACCGCCTGGCGCTCACACTGGCAACGCGCACGCAGCTATCACCGATCTTCATGGTCGCCCGCGACGAGGACGGAACGCTCTACGACCTCGAGCGCTCTCTCATTGACATGGCCCCGGATGTCGAAGCGGCCACTCCAGATGGAATCCGGCACGCGATGTGGGTGGTGTCGGGTGACCGAAGCGCGAAGCTGCTGTCGGCCGCCGCGTCACACCCGCTTCTGATCGCGGACGGCCATCACCGGTACGAGACGGCCCTGGTGGCGGCCGAAGCGCTTGGCGATAACGTAAAGGCAGCTTATTTGCTGGTTTGTATTGTGAGCCAGCTCGATCCAGGGCTGGTTGTCCGCCCCACGCACCGGGTCCTTTCTCGACCGCCGCCGGCCGGCGACGGTACGTTCGATTGGACCTCGACGCTGGCAGAGTCCTTCCACCTCGAGGAGTTGCCCGGCCTGTCTCCCGCCGAGGCGGAGGATACGGTCGCTTCGGCTCCGCCCGGTTCGATCATTGTCGCTCTCCCGGACGGGGCCGGCTACAGGCTGGCTTCCGCCCGACACGAGGCGCTCGTACGAGCCGGCATCCCCGCCGAACGCGCCCGTATCTCTCCCGTGGTGTTCGATGAGCTGATCCTGGGTACGCTATACGGGCTCGAGGCCGACGAGGCGGCGCAGGAGGGCATTCTCTCATACTCGCGCAGCTCCGAGGTGGCGTCTTCCGTGTCGGACGGTGGGTGCGGCTTCGTCCTTCCCCCGGTGTCGCTCGAGGATGTGTGGGCGACGGCCGGGCGGGGAGGCCGACTCCCTCCCAAGTCAACGTATTTTGAGCCGAAGATGCCGTCAGGGCTGCTTTTTCGTCCGCTGTGAGTCGGGGTGGCGACTCGGGTGACCGATCGGCCGCCGGTGTTTGCCGCGACCCACGAATCGGCATACCTTCGGGCGCCATGAATACGACTGAGTCTGGCCGGGATTCCCGGAGGGTGATACGCGTCGCGCACAGTCCGGATTCGGACGATGCCTTCATGTTCTACGGACTGGCTTCCGGCGAGATCGACACGGCCGAGCTGGCCTTCGAGCACGATCTCCAGGGAATCCAGGAGCTGAACGAGCGGGCCCTGCGGGGAGAGCTCGAAGTCACGGCGGTGTCCATTCATGCCTATGCCTACCTGACGGACCGCTACATCCTGCTCCCTCACGGAGCCAGTATGGGGGAGGGCTACGGCCCGCGGCTCGTCAGCCGCGTACCCATGGACCGAGACACGATCCGCTCGTGCACCATCGCGATCCCCGGAGAACTCACGTCTGCCTATCTCGCGCTGATGTTGTGGGAGCCGGCCGCACGAACCGTGGTCATGCCCTTCGACGAGATACTGGAGGCGGTCCGGGACGGGCAGATAGACGTAGGGCTGATCATTCACGAGGGCCAGCTCACGTACGCCGACGAGGATCTGGTCCTGCTTGAAGACCTCGGTCGATGGTGGAAGGAAGAGACGGGTCTTCCCCTTCCCCTGGGCGGCAATGTCATTAGACGGGACCTGGGGGCCGAGCTCATCCCGCGGGTATCCGACTACCTTCGACGCAGCATTGCATTCTCGCTGGACCACCGCGAGCAGGCCATGGACTACGCCATGGGTTTTGCCCGGGGTCTCGATCGCGGAACGGCGGATGAGTTCGTGGGAATGTACGTGAACCAGCGCACGTTGGATTACGGACCTGAGGGACGCGAGGCCGTGCAGCTGTTCCTGCAGCGGGGTGTCGAAGCGGGAATCCTGCCGGGGCCCGTGCAGGTGGAGTTCGCCGACTAGGTCTCCGCTGCCGGTAGACCGGCGCTCTCACTCTGCCGGTACGCGTCCAGTTGGGCCACACCAAGGCCTGCGATCCGGCGCAGCGTCGAGCGCCGGGTCACGTAGATCTCCGAGTCACCCGCCAACGCCGTGGCGATCTGGATGGCGCGCGGAAGTCCGCCCCCGATCTGGGCCTTCACCTGAGCTGCCTGCCGGGCGATAGTCGCCGATACCGGCACGATCTCCAGGCCCTGAAGGGCAGCCACCAGCACCTCCACCCGTTCCGCCGTCGCCTCGTGTCCGGAGCGGTAGGGTTCAACCAGAAGCTGGTAGATCGTAATAGCAGAGGTGAGCGCCGTGAATTCGCGGTCCCGCAACCCGCCGAGGATCGCTCGCGTCAGAGGAAGATACCCGGGGTCGCCGACCAGGTGGAGCGCCAGAACCCCGGCATCTACGTATACGATACCCGCTTCAGCCAGGACCCTCCGGAAGGCTGCAACTTCATTCACCGCTCGCCTCCGGCCACAAGTCGCCCCCGGAGCCCGTCGAACCGGACAGAAGGCCCTCGAGTGCGGCCACCACGTCGTGTGGCTCCGCCCGCATCTCGATGACGTCTCCGGCGACCGTTACCAGAAGTCTGTCTCCGGGCCGCAGGCCGAGGGCTTCTCGGGCTTCGCGCGGCACCACGATCTGGTGCTTGCTGCTCATTTTGACCGACGAGGACATCACGACCTCCAGTGTGGTCCCTTTACAAAACAACTTTACGCAAGACCGAGCGGGGCGAAAGGGGCCCCGGGGTGGTGTATTAGAGGACCTGGTAGAGGAAGAACGAGTAACCCAGGAGGAGAAAAGCCCCCTCCCACCTCGTCACCTTCTGCCCCGTGTAGGCCAGGGGAATGAGTGCCAGACAGAAGATCATCGCGGGGACCACCTGTCTCGCCACGGTGTCCGGCGTCAGCTCCAGGGGGCTGATCAGAGCCGCCGTCCCGAGTACGAGACCCAGGTTGAAGATGTTCGACCCGATCACGTTGCCGATGGCGATGTCGCCCAGGCCGCGAGCCGCTGCGGCAATCGTGGAAGCCAGTTCGGGCAAAGAGGTTCCGACGGCCACCATCGTCGCACCCACGACCTCTTCGGGAATCTGATACGCGATGGCGATTTTGCCGGCCGATTCTATCATCCAGGAAGCCCCGGCAAGCAGCAGGGCCGTTCCAAAAGCCACGCGGAGCCAATTCACGAAGGGCCGGCGGATCAATCCCATATCCTTCATGTGAGCTTCGATGCGAGCCGCCTGGAATTGCCCCGTTTCTGTCTCCGACCTGCCCCAGCGAATCAGGTACAGCATGTACAGCGTGAAGCCCCCCACGAGAATCAGCGCGTCCAGCGTACCGATCACGCCATTCGAAGCAAACACCATGACGGCGGCCAGAACGAGGACCATGAGGGGTGCTTCACGTTGCAGCAGCTTCCGGTGCACGAAAATCGGACGCACCATCGCCCCCAGACCCACGATCAGCCCGACATTTGCCACGGTCGAGCCCATGACGTTTCCGACCGCGATCCCGTGCTGCCCGCGCAATACGGCACCTATCGACACGACCAGTTCCGGGGCGGAGGTGCCAAAGGCCACGATGGTGAGACCCACGAGGAGTGGGCTCACTCCACGGTGCTCGGCGACGCGCGATGCTCCCGTGACCAACCAATCCGCTCCGAGCGTAAGCGCGGTCAGTCCAACCAGGAACAGGAGCGCGTCAATCAGGACCACGGGTTCCTCACATCACCGGATGTGGAAAACCGCACGGCTCCATGGCGGCCCGCGCGACTCGTTGTGGACAACTGTGGATAAGTCGCCACTCGAAGTACGGTGGAGCAACTATCGGTCACGGAAGCAGTTACACGATCAGGTCAGTTGACCTGGACTGCCTCGGGAGCGTTATGGGCCGGTTTCTCCCCATGCTTGGCGACGTCGGCCGGCTTCTCAGCGCCGCGCCCGCCCATGTGGAGTTGTCCGTCTACCTGGCCTCCTTCGTCGAGCTTGATCCTCCGGCTACGAATGTCGCCCTGGACCCGGCAGGTCGTCTGCAGCTCGACCCGGCTCTCCGCACTGACGCTGCCATTTACGCGTCCCGCAACGATGGCGTCCTGTGTGACGACGTCCCCCAAAACCACCCCTTCCTTGCCTATCACCACGCTCTTCGCCGCCTTCACCGAACCTTCGACCTGCCCCTCGATCCGGATCGTACCGTCGCTCGAGCAGTCACCGACCACTTTCATGCCGGGGCCCACGATCGACACGACGTCTCCCACATCACGAGGCGCCCCATCTGTCCGGTTTCTCGTCTTAGACATCTCGCTCATTCCTTTCGCCATCCCTTCCGGGCCCAGCTCCCGCGTGGCCCAGCCTCAGGTCCCCTCCGCAAGATAGTCGAGCGGGTCCACGAGCGTGCCTTCCCGCTCGATTTCTACGTGCAGATGCGGCGCGGTCGACCTGCCGCTATTCCCTGACAGGGCTATGACCTCTCCCATCTCCACCGAGTCACCCGCGGACACGAACAACCAGGAGTTGTGAGCATACAGACTGCTGATCTCGTCATCGTGCGACACCTTGACGAAGAGTCCATACGCCGCGTCATCTCCCGTTTCCTCCACCGTGCCACCCCTCGTCGTACGGACGTAGGATCCGGCCGGCACCGCGATATCGACTCCCACGTGTTCATCACCTGGAGTCAGTGTGGTGTCGCCGAATGTCCGGGTGACGAATCCCTGTTCCACGACCGGCCATACGAAGCGTGCACCATCCTGCTGTTCAGTCACGCGCCGCGCCGTCGCATCCTCCTCTGACAGCGGTGGCAGCAGAATGTCACGTCTGGACGCTCCCAGGTCGCCACCCATGACACCCCTGAGCTGCCTGTACTCAGCCTCCAGCCGTTCGACACGCTCAGCGACGCCGGCCATCGACGCGTTCTCGTCCCGCAAGTCCAGGACCTCGGCCTCAAGGGCCTCCACGCGGCCCCGGGACGCGACGTCTCCCGCCCACCTGCCGGCGGCGAAAAAGGTCGTCGCCAGTGCTACCAGCGCGACACCGCCAGAAGCGACCACTTTTCCGCGAGACAGGGCCACGGTGCGGGAGTTCACCTCGCCCTCTCTCATGAGAATCAGGGTCCAGCGCCGCTTGCCTTCGTGGCTCATTTCGCCCCGAACAGGTCAGCGGACTCTGGTTCTCCGAGCAGTTCGCGCGCAATCCGCTCGAAGTCGTCAGGGTCCCTGAACGGAATCCGGATCTCACCGCTCGTCTTTGACTTCAGGCTCACCTTAACATCCGTGCCGTAGGCCCGGGACAGCAGTACCGCCGCCTTACGGGCAACCGGGTCCTCCCTGGGCTTGTCTCGCTTACCGCCCGGTTTGTCTCGCTTCCTGCCACGCCGTGCCAGTGCTTCCGCCTCGCGGACCGAAAGACCCCTGGAAACGACTTCACGCGCCAGTGCGATCTGTTCCGCTTCTCCCTCGACCGAAAGCACCGCCCGAGCGTGACCCGCCGTCAGCGACCCTTCGCTGAGCAGGTCCCTGACCGCTGCCGGAAGCGTGAGCAGTCTGAGCGCGTTCGCCACCGTCGACCTTTCACGACCTACGCGACGAGCCACCTCCTTCTGCGTAAGTCCAAAACCATCAACCAGTTGTTGATATCCCACGGCTTCTTCCAGTGGCCCCAGGTCTTCACGCTGAAGGTTCTCTACGAGGGCCATGACCAGCATTTGCTCGTCGCTGAGAGGGCGCACCAACGTGGGCACCTTTTCCCAGCCCAGCCGTGTCAGCACCCGCCAACGCCGCTCGCCGGCCACCAGTTCGAAGTCCGGCCCCGATGGACGGACCACAAGGGGCTGCAACAGTCCGTTTTCACGGATGGAGGCTTCGAGCTCGTCGAGCGAGTCGTCCTGGAACTGGCGTCGGGGCTGGAAAGGGTTCGGACGAATACGCCCGACATCCAGCTCGCGGATGGGTATCTCTCCCGAAGTCGGCTCTTCGAGATACTCTCCGAGCAGCGCCCCCAGGCCCTTCCCCAGGCGTCGTGACTCAGGCTTGGCCAACGACGGCCCCCTTCCGCTCTTCGTCCCTTCGGACGATTTCTGAGGCAAGGCTGAGATACCCCCGTGCCCCCGTGGACAGAACGTCATACAGCGCAATGGGTTGGCCGAAACTGGGCGCCTCCGCCAGCCGCACGTTTCGCGGTATCCATGTCTTGAAGACTTTCGCCCCGAAGTACTCCTCCGCCTCTCCCTTGACCTGCTTCGAGAGGTTGAGTCTCGAGTCGAACATCGTCAGAAGCACTCCCTCGATGCCCAGTTCAGGGTTGATGCTTCGCTGCACGATACGAACGGTGTTGAGAAGCTGGCTCAGCCCCTCAAGTGCGTAGAACTCGCACTGGATAGGGATCAACACGGTGTCTGCGGCGACGAGGGCGTTCAGGGTCAACAAGCCGAGGGAGGGTGGCGAGTCGATCAGGACATATTCGTATCGATCGCGAATCGGCTCCACGATGTCACGCAGGATCCTCTCGCGACGCGGTCTCTCGATCAGTTCCACTTCCGCGCCTGCCAGGTCCCGGCTCGCCGGCACCACATCCAGCATCGGGAAGTGGATGGCGGGCCGGATCGCCTCCTCGACCGCCGTGCCGTTCACCAGGCAGTCGTACACGTCCGGCGACTCCGTCTCGCGCGCGATCCCGAGACCACTCGAGGCATTCCCCTGCGGATCGCAGTCGATAACCAGGGTTCGCCGCTCCGCAATCGCCAGAGATGCGCCCAGGTTGATGGCGGTTGTCGTCTTCCCGACGCCACCCTTCTGGTTGGCTATGGCGATGACACGGGACATTCGCTCTCCGGCTATAAGTCGTTATTTGTCAAGAGGTTACAGGTCGTAGCTGTCGAAGCCTTGTCGCCTCGTGAACCCCGATCCCCGCTTGGCCCCGCGCTCTTTTTTGCAGGGGGGCGGAGAATATACGCTGGGGTCGTGAGAACTCCAAGGAAGGGGTGTTGCACGTGAAACATCGGTGGGAGTTGGTGGCCCGATGTTGCACGTGAAACACTTCCTGAAAGCACTTGAACTCTTCGAAGTTCTCTCGCTGCTGGAGGCTGCCCGACTCAGGGCTCCCTGCCCCCAAACGAGCGCTTTCGCACTTCCACCAGGAGGTTCTGCAGATCGGAGGGAGATACCCCCGGGATACGACCCGCCTGCCCGATCGTTCCTGGCCTTACGGACGCCAACTTCTGGCGGGCCTCGTACGACAGGCTCTGGAACTCCAGGTAGGGAGCATTCTCTGGAAGTGGCTGGTCTTCCCGCTCGGCCAGTGCGCGTGCTCGTTCCTCTTCGCGCTGAATGTACCCCTCGTACTTGATTTCCATCTCCACCACGGTGAGGGCGTCATGCCCCAGGCCAGGATGCGGCACGGGCCCCTCGTCAGCGACCAGGCCGAGGAGCGTGACTTGTGGGCGTCGCGCCAGGCGGTCCAACGGCTGGCGTTCCGTAAGCGGGCTCGTTCCGTGTTCGACCAACCACTCGTTGGCGTCACCAGGATCCACCCGCTCCTCCCGGACCCAGCTGCGGGCCCGATCGAGGTCGGTCAGATGTGAATCCAGGCGGCGGAGCTGAGCATCGGACAGGAGTCCGAGCCGGGCCGCCGTCGGGCCCAGCCGTGAGAGGGCGTTGTCCTGTCGCAACAGGAGCCGGAATTCCGCGCGCGACGTGAACAGGCGGTAGGGTTCGTCGACACCGCGCGTGACCAGGTCGTCCACGAGGACCCCCATGTAGGCCTCATCTCGACCCGGCGCCCAGGTTTCCCGCTCGAGGGCCGTGTGTGCTGCGTTTACGCCGGCCACGACACCCTGGCCGGCTGCCTCCTCATAGCCCGTGGTCCCGTTCACCTGACCCGCCAGGAACAGGCCACCGATGTTCTTCAGTTCGAGAGTGTTACTCAGTTGAAGGGGAGGGAAGTAGTCGTATTCAATCGCATATCCCGCTTGCGTCATGCGGGCATTCTCCAATCCCGGCACCACGGACAGGAACTGGCGCTGTACATCGGGCGGGAGCGATGTCGAAAGCCCGTTGACGTATAGCTCGCTCGTCTCCAATCCCTCTGGCTCGAGGAACACCTGGTGCCCCGTCGCATCGGGGAACTTGACGATCTTGTCTTCGATCGACGGGCAGTATCGAGGTCCCTGCGAAGCGATCATCCCCCCGTACAGGGCCGATCGACCCAGATTCTCCTCGACGATCCGCTTGACCTCCCCGCCCGCCCTGGATATCCAGCATGGCCGGCGCGGAAGTCCTTCGCCGGACTCCCAGTGCGAGAACCGATACCCCTCGTCCTCGCCATCCTGTCGTTCCAGGTGGTCGAAGTTCACCGTCCGGCCGTCCACTCGAGGCGGGGTGCCTGTCTTGAATCGCCGCGCCTCCAGACCAAGGTCCCGTAGCTGGTCCGCCAGGTCGACCGTCGGAGCGTCTCCGGCCCTGCCGGCTGCCAGCTCGCGCTCGACCCCGATGCGTATGCTCCCCCGGAGGAAGGTCCCGGCGGTGAGAATGACGCAGCGGGAGGCGAACTCACTGCCATCTGAACAGCAGACGCCCGCCACTCTCTCACCCTCGATATTCAGCGACGCCACCGTGCCCTGGTACAGCTCCAGACCCGGCTGCTCCTCCAGCAGTCTTCGGATCTCTCTCGAATAGCCCCCTCGGTCGCACTGGGCCCGGGGCGCCCACACGGCAGGACCCTTGCTCTGATTGAGCATGCGGAAGTGAATCGTTGTTCGATCGGCGGCGAGGCCCATAAGTCCACCCATTGCATCGACTTCGCGCGCTACGGTTCCTTTCGCCACACCCCCGATCGCCGGGTTGCAGGACATCTGCCCGACCCGGGCCAGGAACGAGGTCACTAGCAGCGTACGGGCCCCCAGCCGGGCCGAGGTGTTCGCCGCCTCTGTTCCGGCGTGTCCTCCGCCGATCACGATCACGTCGTAGTACATTCTTCTCCTGAGCAGTCGCTGCGTGGCCTCGCTGCGTGGCCTCGTGGCGCGTCATCGTTCGCATCCCGCGCTCCCGGGCGCTACGAGGTGTGCCAACGTAGCGGGGGGCGCCAAACTAGGATCCTACAGTCAATGCAGCCAAGTGTCGCCGAAGTGCGCGTCGGAGTCATCCTTGAAGGTCGGGTGCAGGGTGTAGGCTTTCGCTGGTGGACGAGACGCCAGGCGAGCAGCCTCGGTCTGCGCGGAACCGTGCGCAACCTGAGCGACGGCACGGTGGAGGTTCATTTGGCTGGACCCGCCGATGTTGTCGCCGACTTCCTGCTGACCCTCCGGCGTGGACCGCAGGGGTCGCGGGTAACGCGAGTGTCCTCGGTGGAACCAGCGGTTGATTTGCCGCCGGACTTTCGCGTTATTCGCTGATGGCACTTTCCAGTTTTCCCGGTGTATCCCCGTAGATTCTCTCACCCGCGCCGCGAGGAAGAACACGTGATGATAGAACTGCCAGACGTCGAGCGAATGATCGACGCCTTTGCCGGATACGCTACCGGAAAGACCGTTTCCGTGGTCCTGATCGACGATGCTGAAACCGTGGACCTCGACGGCGATCGAGCCGCGGAGCAGATCCAGGGCCACGCCATCGACACCGTCGAGAGGCACGGTAAGTACGTAGTTTTGCGCTTTCGTTCCGAGGTCAGCCTGGTATTCGACATGGGTACCGACGGTGAAGTGTACCTCGAGTCCCAGACTGCACCCCCACGAGAAACCAGCAAGATCCGCTTGCAGTTCGCGGCCGGCCGGGAGCTTCGCTTCGCGTCGACGGCCTCGGAAAGCGATGTCTATCTCGTTGAGGGCGATGATTTTAGCGGTCTAGGTGTCCTGAACAATCTGGGTCTCGATCCCCTCAGCGAGGAACTCACCGCTCCACGCTTCATCCAGCTTGCCGGCTCGCGCGGCAGGACCTCTCTGAAGGGGTTCCTGATGAACGAGGAGGTCGTGGCGGGTATCGGGAACGAGTACGCGGACGAAATCTGCTTCCAGGCGAGCATCCGTCCGGATTGTAAGATCGCTGATCTCACGGACGAACAACTCACCCTGGTTCACAAGTACCTGCGGCGTGTCTTACGCCGCGCGACTCTCCATTGGCAGGCGGCTCATTCGGACCCGGGCTGGTTGATCAACCGGCGACGACCCGGACACACGTGCCCGCGTTGTATGACGGAGCTCGAGTCCTTGAGTCTGGTGGGGAAGCGAACCTATCTCTGTCCGAGGTGTCAGCGCGCGGCCTGAGCCCGGGCGCTACTTGCCGACACAGAACGAGCTGAACACCCGGTCCAGGACATCCTCGGTGCTCACGGCGCCGAGGAGATCCTCCAGCGCAAGGGTGGCGTCCTGCACGTGCGTGCCCGCTATTTCCGCCGGAAGACCTCGCTTCCGTGCTTCCTGAAACGCCACGGTGTCACCCCGAGCCCGCCGCAGACACTCGATCTGTCGCGCTCGGGTGACCACCGGAGTCTCCTCGTCGCGCCGGACGCCAGCGTATACTCGCTCGAGCATAGCCGCGCGCACTTCCGGCAGTCCGTCTCCGCTAACCGCGGAGACAGGCAACTCGGGTATCGACCCGCTCACCCGGCCGCTCGCCTCCCCTTCGCATACGTCTGCCTTCGTACGAAGGACCACCATGCGCGAGCTGTCCTCCTCCAGCAGTTCGTGCACGAAACCCGCTTCGTCCGACCCCGGCACCCTCTCCGCCTCGACGCAGAGCAGCACCAGGTCCGCCCGCTGCAGGTAGCCCCGGGCCAC
>Ga0272441_10005237_pt1 | contig 22756 bp, 23 predicted proteins | sample SSMProp6N_FD_193582 | JGI IMG/M metagenome (GOLD analysis project Ga0272441, IMG submission 193582) | Marine sediment archaeal communities from Little Sippewissett salt marsh, Falmouth, MA, United States - SSM-Prop-6N | ecosystem: Environmental > Aquatic > Marine > Wetlands > Sediment ... | reverse complement strand
CTTGTGCAGATAAAATCCGCTCCCGGTGCATCCGGACAACACGAAATCACAATAATTTTGGCATATCCCTTGCTCTGAAAGTTCGTAACCAAAAGGAAGGGGGTGCTTTATGATATCTATAAGAAGCTCAAATTTTTTCAACCAAACGCATCTTTACCGCAACAAATACCCATCCCTTGAAACACCGGGCAATTACACGGAATCTTCCACCAGCGACATTTGTACCGCCGGCAAAATACCGATCGCAAAAAGCAAAACCCAAATTAAATCATCCAGGCTGAACACCTCTTCACCGGAAAAGAAAAAAGCCGGTGCAAAAAAACTGAAAAGACAGGACATTAATGTTCTGACGGCCTATTTAAAAGACATCAGGAAATGGCCTATTTTCAGCAAGGTAGAAGAACAGTCTTTTGCCAGAAGGTTGAAAGAATCGGAAGTAAAAAAGGTAATGATCGTAGAACAATGGACGGAAATTTATATAAAAATACTGGACTGGAAAAACCTGCACAAATTAATGCTCAACAACGGCAGTGCACTTCCGGATAAGAAAACCCTGAAATTCTTAAAACAGCTGGAAAACATCAAAGAAAAAAACAATCAAATCAAGGGAGTTGATAAAATTCTGGCCAACGACAGTCTATCCAATTATCTGAAAAGGAAACACCGCACCAACAAAAATCGGCTCTGCGGTGAAACCGAAAAAATTGTGTCCAGAATAGACCTCAGCCTCTTGTACAAAAAAGGGCAGGTCAAAAGTCTGAAACCCTTTATCAATCCGAAATACCTGCGTCACAAAAAAACAGCTCTCGGCCTTTACCGAATTCTAAAGGAGTATATTCATGTCAACAGAAAATACGGTCATATCAAGGAAAAACTGGTCAAAGCAAATTTAAGACTGGTTGTGGGCATCGCCAAAAAATATATTAACAGAGGCCTGCCGTTGTCCGATTTGATTCAGGAAGGCAACATCGGACTGATGCGTGCAATTGAGAAATTCGACTATACACTGGGCAACCGGATCAGCACCTATGCCAGCTGGTGGATCCGGCAGACCATTATAAGATCGATTGAGGATAAATCCTCCGCTATCCGGGTACCGGTATATGTTAATGAAAAAATCAAAAAAATATCGAAAACCGCGAAAACTGCACCGGATGCAAAAATAAGATCCTATACCAAAGAATGCCATCTTCCCGATAACATCCATTCCATCCTCCAGCTGATAAAGGACCCGATTTCTCTTGAAACACCCTTTGGCGAAGACGGCAGCAACCTGCACGAATGCATTGCAAACACCAAGATCCCGTCTCCGATGGAAAATATTGTAAAGGGTCAGCTGTTTGACGAAACAGAAGAAATGCTTAAAGGCCTGTCGCCCCGTGAAGAAAGAATTCTGCGGCTACGGTTCGGCATCGGGGTCGAATCGGAACATACGCTTCAGGAAATCGGAAAAGAACTGGGAGTTTCCAGAGAAAGGATCCGACAGCTCGAAACAACCGCATTACATAAAATAAAAACGTCCGGAAATCTGGGCTCGCTCAGGCCCTTTCTGAGCAACTGACCCATTTCAACCTACCCCTCCCCAAAAAGGGCGGCCCCTTTGATCGGGCTGCCCTTTTCACCTCAATTCAATCTGGACAACCGGTTCAGAATAAAACCGTAAAAGCGTACTTCCCCGGTTGATAGATACACCCAGCCCAGATGCATACCGCATCTGCTGCAACAGACAATCCGCCAGCAATATCCTTTGAACCAGCTCCATTGTTCAGTTGCTGCACCCGTCTGAGAGCATCCGGAAGCCACGGCAAAACATCCAATCTGAAACATGATCCCCTGCGGATTGACAAAGGTATGCTGATGGGAACCGTTGACTGAAATGCGCTCACTGTCTCCGGTGATCACCTGCGAACATGTACCGCAGACTATCTGCCACTTCCGGACGGAAACATTTTCCTCGCTATCCGTCGAAGAACAGATCCCTGCACTTTCAGACATCACTTCTTTCAAACAGATCCCCGCCGAATAAAATCTATTGCCCAGCTGAAGTTCCATCATGGCGGCCCCGGTTGATGTCCGCTGAATAGCCAAAAAGGCATCCGGATAAAAATATTTTCCCGGCCGTCCGGATCAACAAAAACAGGTCATGAAAAACACGGAAATTAAAATCGGCAAGAACCGGATCCGCATCACAGGCCGGATGCTTTGATAATATCTTTGTCAAAATAGTTGGTCGCCATCCCCGCATCCACAATAATCCGCTGAGCATTAATTCCGCTGGCGCGTGGACTCAGCAGAAAAACAGCCGTATCGGCCACCTCCTGGGTGGACAGCGCCCTCTGCCGGAGGGTTGCCTTCTCGGCAAACAGATAGCTGTCGATATAACCGGGGATTCCGGCGGAGGCCGACGTTTTCAACAAACCGGCACAGACCGCATTAAACCGCACCTGTGAAAAAGCGCTGAACGACTTCGCCAGAAAAGCTAATGAGGATTCGAGGGCCGCCTTGACCGGTGCCATATAACCGTAGTTCTCGGCAGCCATACGCGTGGTTGAAATGGAAATGGTCACCACAGCAGCCAGGGGATCCAGCAGGTCCTTAAAAATCTTTGCAATACTCACCAGGGAAAAACAGGAGATATCCACGGCCTGAAGAAAATCGTTTTTTCCGGTTTCATGAAAAGGCACCAGTCCGTTTGAAAAATTGGCAAAGGCGACGGAATGGACAATCCCGTTGAATACGATTTCGCCATGATCCGAAACAATCTGCGCCCGAAGCGTTTCGATCTCTTTTTCGTTTTCAAGATCACAGGTATACACCCGGCTGTGCGGAAACAGCTTTTCGGTCTTCTGTTTGGCCGCATCATCGGCAACCGAAAAAACAACTTGCGCACCGAATTCTATGAGGGTCCTGGCAATAAAACAGGCCACACTTTTTTTATTGGCCACCCCGAAAACTAGAACCCTTTTATCTTTAAGGCCCAGATAATCCATTTTATCCCTTGTTGACCAGCGTGCACATGAAATCACAGGCCGCGGCTGTTTTACCGTCAACCGTCACCGTTCCTTTGAAACAGTAGGCCGGCCCCATTTTTTCAGAGTATATCACATGAATGACCAGAACATCCCCGGGTTTCACCATCTTTTTGAATTTGACCCGGTCCGCCCGGGTAACCACCGGCACCCCGCCATTCGGCATATCGGCCACCGCAGCCATCAGCACAGCACCGGCCTGAAACATGGATTCACACAGCAGCACCCCCGGCAGAATGGGGTTGTCCGGATAATGGCCTTTAAAATAGAACTCCTCGGCCCTGATCTTTCGCTCTGCCGTAATTGCCGTTTCCGTCAGTTCGACAACCTTGTCGACAAACAAAAATGGCTCCCGGTGCGGAATTTTGTCTTTAATGTCGGACACTCATAATCCCCCGTCGACAGCAAACACCGAGCCGGTGGTATAGGCCGCTTCCTCGGAAGCCAGATAAAGCACCAGCGGCGACACGTCCGAAGCCTTGCCGAACCGTTTCAGCGGGATCATCTTGAGATACGTTTTCTTAAGCGCCTCCGGCAGCGCATCGATCAGTTCCGTCTCAATAAAGCCCGGCGACACACAGTTCACGGTAATTTTTCTTCCGGCCACCTCTTTGGACAGGCTCCGCACCAGCCCGACAATACCGGCCTTGGACGCCGAATAATTGGCCTGTCCCTCGAACCCGTAATTTCTCCCCGGAGAAGTCATACAGATAATTCTGCCGAACCGCTGTTTCATCATGTTCAAAACCGCGAACTTGCACATATTGTAGGTACCGGTCAGGTTGACATCGATGACCCTTTTCCAATCCGGCGATTTCATCATTCCCAGAACGGCATCCCGGCGAACACCCGCGTTGTTTACCAGGACATCGATGGCGATATTTTGATCTTCAAGGAAACCAAAAAATTTTTCAACCGCACGGTAATCGGACACATCACATTTCACCACCGCCAGCCGACCGGAAGCATCGATGGCCCTTAATTCTTCCGCAGCCGCTTCATCAAAAGAATAGGTAGCCGTGACACTTGCACCACAGGCGAGAAAATCCCGGGCCAGAGCCCGGCCGATCCCTTTGGTCCCGCCGGTCACAATAACCCGCTTTCCGGTAAAATCATATTTGATATTCATATTTTTAACCCGGCATTCAGCACATTCAGACAGTTAAGAATGATTATTGACCATTAAAAAATCATTCGTCATTACTCAATAGCCAATCGACATTCAGCTCAGGTACTTATCCACATTATTGGCAGTGATCACCCCGTAATTTGCCGCCCCCAGCCAGCCGGACATGATAATTCCCACCGAACCGGTATGGAAAAGCCCGCCGACCTGCTGATCGATCTCCATGCTGACCTTCAGCCCTTCAAATTTGGTTCCGAAAGACGCCCCGGCCCGATGAAGCGTGTAGCGTTCAAAGGTTCTTGGCGTGGCAGCTTCGATATAGTCGATTTTGGATCTGATCGTCGGAAGAAATTGCTCGAGACAATCCAGTGTATTCCGGCAAAGGGTGTCCTTCCGATTATGATAGGTCTCGTCAGACAGGCCCGCCCAGTCCTCGTAATGCGCATTGGTGGAAGAGACGATTGAATAACGATTGCTGCCGGGACGTGTTTTCGGGTAATAAATGGAAAACGTCCTGCTTTTGGTGTTCTTGTCCAGCAGCATGGCCGGTTCGAATTCAGGCGCTTCAGAAGTAAAAATCAGGTCGCCGATATCCTCGATGCTCTCTCCCTCACGAATACCGATATAGACCTGACAGGAGGAATTGTTCAGTTTGACCTTCTCCGTTTCAGCGATAAACGCACGGCTGAAATATTTTTCGCCCACAAGATCTTTAATCGTTGAAATCAGGTTCCCGTTGGAAACGACACTTCTGCATTTGATGGTCCGGCCGCCGGTGGTTAACGCTGCAACGCGGCCATCCGCAACAGAGATATGATCCACCAGACAGGAAAGGCCGATATCGACCCCGTTTCGCAGCAGTTCCGCCTGCATCTTTTCGATCAGGACATCCGTCCCGCCCCGGAACGTATATACCCCTTTGCTCATAAAGTTTGAAAAAACAATGCCGTAGGTCATGGCCGGATCATCCAGCGTAGAACCGTTGGCATAGGTAATCGGCTCCATGAGAAGCCGAACCACATCATTTCTTCCCGGAAAAAACTTTGCAAAAAGCTCGGCATTGGTCATGGAATTGTCTTCGTAAAACGCCATGTTGCGGGTCGTTTCAAAGAACGCGTCTACCACGGGTTTCTCGATACCGAAATGAGAAACCAGTTTATCGGTAAAATCGTCGGTGTCAAATGTCGTTGAAAACGAAAACTGCGGGTTGTGAAACCGAATATCGGGCAGCTGAACGATGCTGTCTGCAATCTCCTTCGACCAGTAACGCCTGCAGGTCTTGACCATTCCCACCGGAAAACCATGCAGGGAAACATCAAAAATGTGGCCTTTTCGATTAAACCAGGTGGCCAGGCCGCCGAGCTTGAAGTGCTGTTCCAGAAGCACGACACGGCGGCCGAATTTTTTGGCCAGAATATTTGCCGCGGTCAGACCACCGAGACCACCACCGACCACTGCCACATCATAACCCGCTTTCAGACCTTCTGATGAACGCAACAACATTGCGAAAAAACCTTCCTCTATTCCTGCAGACAATGCACATTGGCCATGGACACACCGCTCAGCATCGAACCGACAATTCCCAGAAACCCCTGATCCGTCCCGCAGATATAAAGGTTTTTGACGCTTGTTGCCCCATCCCTGATTTTATGAGGCGTCCCGTAAACCGCGCCGTTGATATGACCGGTAAATTTTCTGACCGTTGTCGGGGTAAACATATCAACAAACTCGATATTTTTTTTCTTCAGTGGCACCATCGCAGCCGCATTGTCAATAATGCGGGTTAGCCATTCATTCTTTTTTTGCCGGTACGCCTCACGGCTGCAGCTGTTCCATTTTTCATGGTTGGCAATATGCGTCAGCCGCAGCACCGGTGTTGAGCGTTTGTCCTGACCGTATTCAAAATTATCGGGCGAACAGATCACCCCGCTGTTCAACGAGACAAAGTCGTCCGATTTTCTGTAGTTGAACCTGGCGGAATTATTATAAAACATGATCGTGCTTTTATAGCGATCATCGGAAAGATACTTTTTCAAACAGAGAATCACTTCGAAAAAAGCCAGCTCTCCCGGAAGGGTTCCTTCCCGGGTAATTTTCCGCCCCAGTAGCTTTTCCGTTTCAAGCAGTCCGGCGGATGAAATGATTTTGCCGCAGACAATTTCCTGCCCGGTCTCAAGCTTGACGCCGACGGCTTCATCGCCTTTCAACAGGATCTTTTGAATTTTACACCCAAAACGCAGATCACCGTTACAGGCCAGATATTTTTCCTTCAATAGATTGATAATTCGGGTAACCCCGTCGATCGGCCGGGCAAACCCTTCCAGGTAAATCGACCGGAACATGATGCAGAACTGTGAAAAATCCATGTCATTTTCCCAGGCACTGCCGTAATACATCAGCGGGCAGAGCAACATCTCGATCAACAGCGGGTCGGTAATAAAGGTTGCCATCATTTCCCGCGCAGAGCGATAACTGTTTTTATCCAGGGACATGGCATCGTAAGAATAAATATAGGCCACCATGCGGTTGAACCCGTCGACCTGTCGGGGGAAATTTTTATAAATTTCCTCACGCAGGACTTCGGGATTATTTGAAAAAGTCAGCCTTGCATCCGGAAAACGGATCACGGAATGGTTCTGCGGAATGAGGCAAAAATCCTCCCATTTCAGCTTCAACTGACGAACAAGCTTGTTCAGCGGCGCCAGACGCTCATGTTTGGAGACATAATTGGTCATGGCGTGAAGACCCACGTCCAGCAGCCTTCCGGCCCGCTGATAATATGAGTTTAGCCCGCCGAGCACACCATGCTGCTCGCAAATCAAAACTTTTTTATCATAGTAGGCCAACCGAATACCCGCAGCCAGGCCGGACATGCCGGCACCGATAATCACCACATCATAATAATTATCCTGTTTCAGCACTGGACAACTCCGCGTGTTGACAGCCGGTCACCCCTGCACCGGCTCGGCCCGATTTTTAAATTTGTGAGTTATTTTATGAGAGTAACATGTATTATTGGAATAAACAAGATACCGACAAAGGAATTTTGAAGGGAGAATGTCCGGTTACCTGTCCTTGAGTATGGGCGCCAGATAGTCCATACAGCCTTCCAGGGTAATGAAATTGGGATAATCATCTTCAGGAACATTAATCCCGTATCTTTTTCTCAACTCCATGATAATATCCAGAAAATCCATGGAATCCAGTTCAATTTGATCCCGAATTTTTTCTTTGTCATCTATATTTGAAAGATCTTCGTCCGGCACCAGCTCTTCAATGATATTCAGTATCGCCTGTCTGACTTCAGCTCTTGTCATTTTTCCTCCGAAAAATCAATACCTTAGTTTACAAATTCCGATCCGGATATAATTGACTTTTGTAACACAAAACATAAAAAATATCCATTAAAAATTATTTTTCGAACTTTTTCACAATCAGGCAGGAATTTATCCCCAGCATTCCGAAACTGTTATTCATAATATAACGGATCGGGACCCGCTTCAGCGGATCGGGACTGACGATGTTTCGGACTTCACATTCAGGGTCCAGATTGTCAAGATTCAAAAAGGGATGGATGACATTGTCCTGAAAAGAAGGCAGGTTGCCGGCCAGCTCCAGCGCCCCGGCAGCGCCCATGGCATGACCGATATGGCCCTTGGTATTATTGACAAAGGTATTGTCGGACGCTGCAAATATTTTATTGATGGCCTTGGCTTCCTGCTGATCTCCCATAGGCGTTGACGTGGCATGGGCATTGAGGATATCAATGTCCTGAGCCTGAAGCCCGGCAAAATCAAGGGCTTTTTGCATGCACACCGCCTGGGTATCCGCATCCGGAAGAACAAAGTCAACCGCATCGGAATTGTTTGCATAACCAACGATTTCGCCGTAGATTTTATCCGCCCCCCGCTGTTGCGCATGCGCCAGAGTCTCAAGGATATACAAACAACCGCCTTCCGAAACCACAATACCGTTTCGATCCGCATCAAAAGGCCGACTGACCTTTTCCGGCAGCTCATGCGTACCCAGCGCGACCTGACTTTTAAAGCCGGCAAAAATACCGAAGGTATGAATGCTTTCCGAAACGCCGCCGGCAATGGCGCAATCCACTTCTTCCAGCTGGAGCATCTGGTATCCCTGCACCAGTCCGAGGTTTCCGGCAGCACAGGCGGCACCGATACAATAGTGCGGGCCTTTAATATCGAGATTCAGAGTCACCTCCCCGGCAGGATTATTTGAAACCGTTCTCGGATTGTGGTGATGGGTCCAGAACTGCGTATCATAACCGTATTTTGAAATATTGTAGATTTCATTTTCTGTCTCCACATTTCCGTGTTCCGTCGTCCCGACATAAATCCCGATTCGGCTGCGGTCCACCGATGTCATATCGATTTTTGCATCTCCCACTGCTTCGTTGGCACAGTAAATGGCTATCGAGCCGGCCCGGGTGCCTCTGCGGAGCTCTCTTTTATTTTGATATTTCAATGCATCAAAATCACAGGTCCCGGCAACCACCTGCCCCATATATCTTGTCTCGAACTTTTCTACGCCCGATTTTCCCGAAAGAAGCGCATTTCTGAAATCATTCAGATTGTTGCCGTTAGGCGCTGTCAGACCGATACCGGTAATCACAATCCGTTTTCTTTCAAACATTAAATTTCCTTTCAGATGAAGATCCTGAAAAACTTAGATTCTACAATACCCCGGCAAAAACTCAAGCGAAATCAGTTTTCCTCTTTCAGATAAGCCAGAAGCCTTTCCAGGCCTTCATTCATGGACACTTCCGGCACATATCCCAGATCCCGCTTTGCCCTGGTAATTGAATAGGTATGGGTTGTGGCCAGCTGTAATGCCAGAAACCGGGTCATCACCGGTTCTCCATTCAGGTGCAGCAGGGAATAAATGTTTTCCAGCCCGACGCCCAGGCCATACGCCATTCGCAAGGATATCCGGCGTCTGACGCTTTGAATTCCCACGCCCCGAAGAATCCGGTCAATAAAATCCCACAGCAAAACCGGTTCATCATTGGTAATGAAATAGACCCGGCCGCAGACAGCGGCCCCTTCCTTCAGGCATCGGGACGCCAAAAGCTGTGCCAGCGCCGCATTTTCAACATAGGTCAAATCGGCATGGTTCTGTCCGTTGCCAACGGTGAAAAGCCTTCCCCGCCGCGCCCGGGCCAGCAACCTCGGAATTAAGTTCGTGTCCTCCGGTCCCCAGATCAGGTGGGGTCTGAGACTCACGCTCAAAAGATTTCCCTTCCGGTTTTCTTCCAGTACCATCCGTTCCGCTGCCGCCTTGGTTTCGGCATACGGACTCAAAAAGGTCTGGGGATAGGCCCGGGTCTCATCCGCCAGACTTTCGTCATCCCCGTCAAAGACAACACTGGGTGAAGAGGTGTAAATCAGCCGATGAATCCCGTTATGCAAACAGGCGTCGATGACATTGCGCGTTCCTTCAATATTTATTCGAGCAAACGGCTGACGGACGGGCGATATGCCGGTCAGCGAAGCCATATGATGAACTTCGTCAAAACCTTTAAACGCACCAAGCAGAAACGACCGGTCACAGATATCGCCGCGAATCATCCCGACGCCTTTTTCAGGAAGAAACCGGGTGTGTCCGCGGCAGAGGACGGTAACCTCATATCCGGCCGCTTTCAGGCGCCGGGCCGTCACCCTGCCCAGAAAACCGCTGCCGCCCGTGATCAACACTTTCATTCCAGATGTTCCTCCGCCCACCGGGCCAGTTTCTCGCGAAAGATCTTGGCATTATGCCGAATATCCACCGGAAAAGACCGGTGAAACAGCAGATGACGTATCGACCGGCACTGGTCATGGCCGGCCGCCAGTCTGATCAGCGCCTGCTTAAAGCTTTCGGTCGTTTTTTTCGTCCGCGGAAAAAAACCCTTCTCCGGCTCAATAATGATTGCCGGGATCTGACGGCCTCTTTTGCCGATACCGACCAGAGCGGAACGGGCAACCCGCGGATGGCAGTTATAGATCGCTTCAATGGGTACCGTAAACAGAGTTTCCATTTCCGTAATGACCCGGTGATCCTTGCGACCGCAGAACCACAACCGACCGGCTTCATCCAGATACCCCGCATCACCGATCCGGTGCCAGAACGTATCCCCGTCATCAATTTTTGAACAGCGCGTCGCCGCTTCTTCCAAATAATACTCCCGGGTCACGGACGGTCCGTTGACGATGATCTCACCGATCTGTCCGGCAGCAAGAATCTTTGCCGATGCCATGTCGGAAATCGCCCGATCCTGTATTTCGATAATCCGTACCCGGACATCGGGCACCGGCCTTCCCACACAGATGCCTCGGCCCTGCCGGGTCATGGAAAAGGTTTCCGCCAGTATGTCCTGTCCCGAAATAGAAGCGATGGGCAGGGACTCGGTCGCCCCGTAAGGGGTATAAACATCACCGCCGGGAAGTATTTCTTTGGTCTGAGCAATCAGCGCTCCGGGTACCGGTGCTCCCGCCATCAGAATCCGTTTGACGGACGGCAGCGCAAGCGCCTCTTGACGGCAATAACCGCTGACCCGCTTCCAGATAGCCGGGGAACCGAAACTGGTGGTGACACCGTAATCCTTTACCGCGCGAACGATGTATTGAGGATTTACCTTCGCGGGCCGGGCCGGATCCATATCCGGAATAACACAGGTCATGGCAAAAGCCGCATCAAACAGCGCAAATACCGGCAGCCCCGGCAGGTCCACCTCTCCCGGCTGAAAATCATATACCTTTGCCAGAAGCCTCACCTGGGCGCGAAACATCCCGTGTTCATACAGTACACCTTTCGCCGGACCGGTACTGCCCGACGTAAACAAAATCGCGGCCGGAGACGCCGGGGTCGTCTGCGCACAGTCAAACGGTTTTCCGGTGGTCGGAGCAATCTTGTCCAGTGACTTTCCCAGAAAACCCATCGAGGCGCCCACCACGATACAAGTCTTCACGGATGTGAAACTGCCCGGAAACAAAATCCGCGCCAGGTGGGTCAGCGGAATACCCACCACCGCGTCAGGGGCGACATTCCGGATACAGTCCAAAAGCCGCTTCACCCCCATCCCCGGGTCAATCAGGATGGGAACCGCACCGATCTTGAACAGGGCGAACGTCAAGGCGATAAACTGCGGAGAGGGGCGGACCATCAGCAGCACCGTCGTTCCCATGGAAATTCCCGATTGACGCAGTCCCCAGGCATAGCGGTCGCACTGCCGGTTCAGCGCCGCATAGGTCATGGAAGTGCTTTTTTTGTCTTTCCCCCGGCCGGACGCGAAAATAACCGCGGCCTGGTCCGGATACTTTGCGGCGGTTTCTGGCAGATACTGCGCAATATTAAAATAGGGTGATGCGGTCATATCACTGGTCAAAAAATTCCGATATTCGTTTTATCGCTTCATCCCCTGCATCTTCAAGAACATAATGGCCGGCGTTTTCAAAGGGAAAAACCGCTGCATCCGGGAAAATCTTCCTCCAGCGGTCAAGAAAACCGGGCGTAAAACAAAAATCCCGGCATCCCCATACCAAAGCGATTTTTTTCTTTTGCAAAATAAAAAGCCTGCTCTCGATCTCCTGAAGCAGCGAATAACTCGCATGCCCGGATTTCAGGGGAATGTCCCGGACAAACCTGTGCACGCCGACCCGGTCTGCAAACGACCGGTACGGGAACATGAACCCCCAGAGCGCCTCCCCTTTCAGCCCGCCCTTCTGTGCCGTAGCCATAAACCGCGCGGCCCGGACAAAAAGGTTCAGTCTTCTCACGGCAAATGCGCCGATAACGGGTATTCGGCACAGGGCTATCCGCAGCGGGATAAACGGATCAATAAACGCCGCCGTATTCATAATCACCATGCGGTTGATCCATTCGGGATGACGGACCGCAAGTCCCATGCCGATGGCGCCGCCCCAGTCATGGACGACCAGGTTCAGTTTTTCAACCCCCAGAAATTGTACCAGTGCTGAAATATTGTGAATATGGGTTTCCAGCCGGTAGGGATAGTTCTGCGGCTTGTCCGACAATCCGCACCCGATGTGGTCCGGCACAATACAGCGGAATTTTCCTGAAAGTGCCCTGATCAAATGTCGGTAAAAAAAGGACCAGGTGGGATTTCCGTGAAGCATGAGCACGGGAAACCCGGTGCCCTCATCCAGAAAATGCAGCCTTTGCCCGTTCACTTTAAAGTAATTGGCGGTAAAGGGATATTCTTCAGAGTTGAATGCTGTCGGCTTCATCCTCACCACCGGACGCCAAGCATCATACAGTTGATCCCGCTGCCGATCCCCAGCAGCGCCACAAGGTCATCTTTTTGCATGAGCCCCTGCTCCGCCCCGATGGAAAGGGTCACCGGAAGAGACACCGATCCCATGTTTCCCAGAAAAGGGAAAGTGGCCAGATCTTTTTCAACCGGAATTTCCAGGGTTTTAAACAGCAGGTTGCGATGAATACTGCCGACCTGGTGGCAAAAAAATCGTTTTACATCATCATTATTCACATTCAGCAGGCTTTTTGTTTTTTCCCAGGTCTGCTTTGCCAGTGCGCACCCGGCATTGAGCAGGGTCTCGGCATCCGTATTCATCAAAAGTTTGCCCGTATCGCCGACCCCGGCATCCCGGCCGTCGAGATCCCCCTGGCACAGGTGATTATACCTGGATTCTACCAGAACACCGCCGCCTAAGAGAAAGTGCCCGCGCTTCGACAATGAGTCATGCACCAGCACTGCCGCGGCAGCACCGGACCCGATGGTCAGCGACGCAAACGAGTTTTTAATCCCTTTACGGGTCAGGGCTTTGTCTTCCAGAAGATATTTAATGGTGGATTCCATCAGCGGACGTCCGTTTTCGCCGGCCACCACCAGCGCAGCATTGATCATCCGTCTTTCAATCATATTGGCAACCACGACCATAGCATTTAAAAATCCGAGACAGGCATTGGAAACATCAAAGATCATCACATGCGCTGAAAGACCGACCTTTTCATGCACCACCGAAGCGGTGGCCGGCTCAAGAAAATCCCGGCACACGGAGGAATTGATCAAACAGCCGATAAACTGCTTTTCAATCCCCGCCTTTTCAATCGCCATAAGACCCGCCTGTGATGCCATGTCACTGGGAAGGGTTCCCGGTTTGCAGGTCCGGCGTTCTTTGATCCCGGTAAACAGCTCGAGCCGCCCGTAAGGCAGCTTCAACCGGTCATACACCGGAGAGAGCCGGTTCTCTATCTGTTCGGAAGTAACAACCTCTTCGGGAAGCACATGGACCATGGATTCAATACAAACGTGATCAAAAAGCATTTTACTTTTCCTTTTTTGCCGCTGCCGGTCTTTCAGGCCACTGCTGTTTTGCAACACAATACATCGGGTAAAGACAAATGAATACCTAATTTCCCTGATATTCGTCAATCAAAAGTTTTTTCCTTTTCCGAAGTACGGCCGAAAATAAGATTTTAATACGCTCCGGCCCGGGGTAAAGATATTCAACAAAATACTGTTCAACAAAATACTTGACAAAAAAATAAAAATAAACTAATTTTACATATTTACTTCTGTGCCCCGAAAAATTCCGGTGACAGGGTGTTATTCTCCGGTAAAAATGGGGGACTAAAATTACAACTTACTGATTAAACTTTATTTTTAAATAATAAATCGAACAGGCGTTAGGAGTCAAAAGCATGTACGCAATCGTAAAAACAGGGGGAAAACAGTACAAGTGCATCCCCGGCGAAAAAATGACGGTGGATAAAATCGACGGTGAAACCGGAACGGATATTCAGCTGAATGATGTTTTAATGACCGTTGACGATAATAATAAAGTGGAAATCGGAAGACCCGTTATTGAAAATGCCAGTGTTTCCGCAATGATCACCAAACAGACCAAAGGGGAAAAAATCATCGTTTTCAAGTCCAAACGCAGAAAAGGCTATCGCAGAAAAACAGGCCACCGGCAGTTACTGACTGAAATTACCATCAAGGATATCACCCTTTAAATTCAGGAACGAAAACCGTGTCATCCATGACACCTTTAGTCGGTGTCAGACCATTATCAGGAGGTAAATATTTTGAGAGGATATGAACTCTGTTTAATCTTTCAGCATGAGACAAACGAAGACAGCATTGACCAGAAAGTCGAAGCGCTTCGCGGGAAAGCCGAAGCCATCGGCGGAAAGGTCATGAAAGTTGAAAAATGGGGAAAAAGAAGCCTGAAATTCGCCATCAAAAAACAGCAGAAAGGGTACTACTGCTTTGTCTCTCTGACCGGGAATAATAAAACCCTCCATGAAATCGAACGCATATTCAAATATGACGAGTCCGTTCTGAGATACAGCTATATCCGACTAGAAGAGGCACAGGTGGAAGCCATTAATAAAACGCTGGAACCGTCAGCTTCCACCGACGCCACAACCGAAGCGCCCAAAGCAACGCCGGAGGACACCGCGCAAGAAACAAAAGACGAACCCGCAGCAACAGCGGAAACAGGCGACCCGGCGGAAACAGCCGCTGCAGAAAATCCGGAAGCATCTGATATTGAAATATAGGCAAAATGGGTAACCGCCTGATGGCAGGTAAAAAATGTTTTTATTCAACGGGAGGTAAAATACTTGAAGAGACCAGCACGAAAAAGAAGACCGGTATACCAAAAACAGAAAATCTGTCGCTTTTGTTCCGACAGCAGTCTGCAGATCGAATACAAGGACTACGCAACCCTCAGGCATTTTGTCACCGAGCGCGGGAAAATTATCCCCAGGAGAATATCCGGTTGCTGTGCAAAGCATCAACGGGAACTGACAAGAGCCATAAAACGGGCGCGTTCAATTGCCATCATACCGTTTACCGTTACTTCGGCTTAAGTGCTTTTAAATTCAAAAGTAAAACAAGGGATTGACGACTTATGAAGGTTATACTTACTGAAGAAGTACCATCTGTGGGCCAGCCGGGTGATCTGCTGACCGTCAAAGACGGTTATGCCCGAAACTATTTGATCCCCAATCATAAAGCGGTTCATGCCACCACGCAAAACATGAAACAGCTGGAACACCAGAAAAGACTTGTTGAAGAGAAACTGAATAAAATCAAAGCGGAAGCCGAAAAAATCGCCCGGAAAATGGCGGAGGTCTCCTGCACCATTACCAAACCGGCCGGTGAGGAAGATAAACTGTTCGGGTCGGTTACCTCCGCCGATATCAGTGAAAGCCTGCATAACGAGGGACTTGAAATAGACAAAAAGAAGATCGTTCTTGATGAACCCATAAAAAAACTTGGCATTTTCAATATTCCTGTTAAACTTCATCCTGAAGTAACCGCAACATTGAAAGTATGGGTCGTTAAAGAATAATTTTTCATTATTTTCTGCAAATTAATGAGAAACAATACACCTCCGAATGTCCCGCCTCAGAACATAGAAGCTGAGCAGTCCGTTATCGGTGCCGTACTTCTGGAAAACAATGCCCTTATCCAGGCTCTGGAAACACTGAAAGTCGATGATTTTTATCATGAAGCCCACAGACAGATATTTCTCTGCATGGTGGAACTTTCTGAAAAGAATGAACCCGTTGACCTGATCACCCTGACCGAAAATCTTCGTAAAAAAAACATGCTGGAAGAGATCGGCGACGCATCCTACCTGACGGACATTTCGAACAAAATCCCGACGGCCGCCAATATCGAATACTACACCAAAATCGTCAAAGAAAAGTCGATCTTAAGATCCCTGATCCATGCTGCAACCGGCATCGTGTCCAAAGCATCCATTGGTCAGGAAGAGGTGGAATCCATTCTCGATTTTTCCGAAAAAACCATTTTTGAAATCGCCGAAAACCAGATCAAACGTTCCTTCTACCCCTTAAAGGACATTATAAAGTCTACATTCAAAGATATTGAAAAACTTTATGAAAAAAAAGAACATATTACCGGTATTCCATCCGGTTTCAACGATCTGGATAATATGACCTCCGGATTTCAGCCTTCCGACCTTGTCATCATTGCCGGAAGACCCAGCATGGGGAAAACCGCTTTTGCGCTCAATATCGCCCAGTATGCCGCCTGTGAAGCGGGAATTCCAACCGCGATTTTCTCTCTTGAAATGTCCAAGGAACAGCTGGCCCAGAGAATGCTGTGTTCAGAAGCCAGAATAGACAATGCAAAACTGAGAAGCGGATTTATAGCTGAATCCGACTGGGGAAAACTGTCCATCGGTGCCGGCAAGCTGTCTGAAGCAAAACTGTTTATTGACGACACCCCGGGAAACACGGTGTTTGAAATGCGTACCAAGGCGCGCCGCCTGAAAGCGGAACACGGCCTGGGGCTGGTCATCATCGACTACCTGCAGCTTATGAGCGGATCAAAAATCCGATCGGACAGCCGGGAACAGGAAATATCCGAAATTTCCAGGTCCTTAAAAGGCCTGGCCAAAGAGCTCAATATCCCGGTTCTGGCCCTTTCCCAGCTGAACCGAAAGGTGGAAGACCGGACCGACCGGCGCCCCCACATGGCGGACCTGCGGGAGTCGGGTGCCATCGAGCAGGATGCCGACGTCATTCTCTTTATTTACCGCGATGAGGTTTATCATCCGGATGCCGAAGATGCCAAAGGAAAAGCTGAAATTATCATCGGCAAACAGCGAAACGGCCCTATCGGTACGACAACGCTGGCCTTCTTGAATGCATATACCCGGTTTGAAAACTTTTCTTCACGAGACTACTGAAATTTCCGCAAAATTTGCCCCCCCATTGCTGCCTTCGGTCAAATGACCGTCCCGGTTTTTATTCAGTTCTGAAAATTGACAGATTTTTCATTGAATATATAAAAAAAACGTTTCGGGCATTGACTCGGCCCCCAAGAGTGCTTATGTTTTTTTTAAACGCGCATAAATGGACATAATTCAGCGAATTTCAATAGAATAGAGTACCGTCCGTCTTGACGGACAACACAAAGGAGGAAAATCATGGGTAAAGCAATCGGAATTGATCTTGGAACAACAAACTCTGTTGTTGCTGTTATGGAAGGCGGAGATGCCACCGTCATTGTCAACGAGGAAGGAAACCGGCTGACACCTTCCTGCGTCGCTTTTACAAAGGAAGGAGAAATCCTGGTCGGCCAGGTGGCAAAAAGGCAGGCCATTACCAATCCGGAAAACACCATTTACTCCATCAAACGGTTTATGGGCCGAAAATACAGCGAAGTCTCCGAAGAAATGAAAATGGTTCCCTACAAGGTCACCGAAGGTGCCAACGGTGATGTGCGCATTAACATTGCCGGGAAAGAGTATACGCCCCAGGAAATTTCGGCAAAGACCCTGCAAAAACTCAAACAGTCCGCCGAAGCCTATACCGGAGGTGAAATCACCGATGCGGTAATCACCGTGCCGGCCTATTTCAATGACAGCCAGCGACAGGCCACCAAAGATGCCGGCACCATCGCGGGACTGAATGTGCTGCGCATCATTAACGAACCGACCGCTTCGGCCCTGGCTTACGGCGTGGATAAAAACACCGATGAGATTGTCGCGGTTTACGATTTCGGCGGCGGTACTTTCGACATTTCGATCCTTGAAGTCGGTGACAATGTTATCGAAGTCAAGGCCACCAACGGCGACGGTCATCTGGGCGGAGACAACTTTGACCAGCGGATTATCGACTGGCTGATCGCCGAATTTAAAAAAGACCAGGGCATCGACCTGAGCCAGGACAAAATGGCGTTGCAGCGTTTGAAAGAGGCCGCGGAAAAGGCAAAAATCGAACTTTCCTCAACCATGGAAACGGAAATCAACCTGCCCTTTATCACGGCGGATGCCTCCGGTCCGAAACATATGAACTACAAACTTAGCCGTTCCAAGTTTGAACAGATGGTGGATGACCTGATCGAACGGACCAAAGTCCCCTGCGAAAACGCCATGAAAGATGCCGGACTTCAGCTCAGCGACATCAAAGAGGCGATTCTGGTCGGCGGGTCCACCCGCGTTCCCAAAGTCCAGGAACTGGTGAAAAAACAGTTCGGCCGCGATCCTCACAAGGGCGTCAACCCCGATGAAGTCGTTGCTCTGGGCGCTGCCATTCAGGCCGGCGTACTCGCCGGCGATGTCAAGGACGTGCTGCTGCTGGATGTCACCCCGCTCACACTGGGTATTGAAACCCTTGGCGGCGTTACCACCAAACTGATCGAAAGAAACACCACGATTCCGACCCGCAAGAGCGAAATCTTCACCACAGCGGCGGACAACCAGACCAGTGTCGAAATCCATGTCCTTCAAGGGGAACGGGAATTTTCAAAAGACAACCGGACACTCGGGCGGTTCCAGCTGGTGGGCATTCCGGCCGCCCCGCGCGGCGTTCCCCAGGTTGAGGTGACCTTCGACATTGACGCCAACGGTATCGTCAATGTATCGGCCAAAGACCTCGGCACCGGCAAGGAGCAGAAAATCACCATCACTGCCTCCAGCGGCCTCAGCAAGGAAGAGATTGACGGCATGGTCAAGGATGCTGAATCTCATGCGGAAGATGACAAAAAGCGCCGGGAAGGCATCGATATCAAGAACCAGGCCGACAACCTGGTATACAACACCGAAAAAGTCCTCAATGAAAACAAGGACAAGCTGTCGGCAGAAGACGTTAAAACCGTTGAAAATGCGCTGAAAGAAACCCGGGACGCCATTGAAAAAGGCAATACCGATGAGATCAAGGCCAAAATGGAGGCCTTGAACAATGCCTCCCACAAACTGGCCGAGGCCATGTACAAAAACTCGGCCGGGCAGCCGGGTGCGGATGCGGCCGGTGCCCAGCAGGACCCGTCGGCATCGGCAGGCACCGGTCCGCAACAGGAATCCCAGGACAACGTGGTCGACGCCGAATTTGAAGAAACCGATAAATAACTTGACAAACACGCACCAAACCCAATAAAAGTAGGGGAACAGTCCTAAACTGTTCCCCTTTTTTACTGTTATCGGCTGACCGCCTCATGAGACATAACGGCCAGTTTATTATATGATTACTAAACTTGATTTCGGAGGTACCAATGACCACAAAATCCCCTCAGGACAAACCATCAGAAAGCAAAGTTACCGGCCTGCCTGAAATCACTTTTTCATCGTTCATCCTGTCTCTCAGTTCCTCCGCGCTTTTCCACTTCGGAGAGCTGCCCGATCCGGTAACCAACCAGAAACAAAAAAACATTGAAATGGCCAAACAGACCATTGACATTCTGGGGCTGCTCGAAAAAAAAACCGCCGGCAACCTGGACAAAGAAGAATCTTCCCTGCTCGAAAATCTTCTCTACGACCTGAGAATGCGTTATATCAGTGAAACAAAAAAATCCGGCAGCGGGAAGGATTGATTCTTTTGCAAAGCGCGACCCTCCTTTCCCCGGCAAAGCTCAATCTCAGGCTTGAAATTCTGTTTGAGAGGCCGGATGGATATCATGAAATAGCCACTCTTTTTCACAAAATCTCCATTTTCGACAAAATACGACTGAAAACCATTCCGGGGAACCGCATCGTTCTCACCACCGACAATCCCCAGATTCCTTCCGGCCCGAAAAATCTGGCCTATAAAGCAGCAGAACTGATATTAGCCGCCGCCGGAATTTCGCAGGGCTTAAAAATACACATTCTGAAAAGGATTCCTGACGGCGCCGGTCTGGGCGGCGGCAGCAGCAACGCCGCGCTGACCCTTCTGGGCCTTAATCAGCTGTTAAAGCTTAATTTAAAAATTGAAGTTCTCAGACAACTGGCCCTTCAGCTGGGCGCCGATGTCCCTTTTTTTCTCCTGGATGCTCCCACCGCATATGCCACCGGCATCGGCGAAGCATTAACACCGGTCAGGCTTCAGGACAAGCTCTGGTTTCTGGTGATTTTTCCCGGCGTTACCGTCTCCACCGCCTGGGCCTATCAATCATTTGCCCAATATAATCTATTGACAAAAAACCCAAATAATAATATCATAATCAATTCTAATTTAGACAGAAACACAGTAAAATCATTACTTTATAATGATTTCGAAACTGTGGTCTACTCCAGGTATCCTGAAATAGATGCCGCCAAGAACCAGCTCATCGAAACAGGAGCGGAAGGGGCCATGCTGTCGGGCAGCGGGTCTGCCGTATTCGGTATTTATCCCGATAAAAAAACGGCAAAAACAGCGCTGGCCGCCATTAAAACAAATACCGGACAAAAACTGTTTTTAGTCCACAGCCTGGGAACGGAACCAAAACCATAACACGGAGAGAGCAGAAACTTGCAGAATTTAAAAATCTTTTCAGGATCTTCAAATATTCCCCTGGCCAACGAAGTCTGCAAAATATTCAATTTTCCACAGGGTAATGTTAATGTGGGATCGTTCAGCGACGGTGAGATCCAGATCGAAATAAATGAAAATGTCCGAGGAGACGATGTCTTCCTGATCCAGTCCACCTGCCCGCCGGTAAACAACAATCTGATGGAACTTCTGATCCTGATCGATGCCATGAAAAGGGCTTCCGCTGAAAGAATTACAGCGGTCATCCCCTACTACGGATATGCCCGGCAGGACCGAAAAGCCGCGCCCCGGGCGCCCATTTCGGCAAAACTGGTAGCAGACCTGCTGACCACGGCCGGGGCCAACCGAATCCTGACCATGGATCTCCATGCCGGCCAGATCCAGGGGTTTTTTAATATTCCGGTGGATAACCTTTATGCATCACCGGTTATTTTCAAACATTTAAAAGAAAAATACAACAACGACCTGGTCATTGTTTCACCCGATGCCGGTGGTGTTGAACGGGCCCGCAGCATGGCCAAAAATCTGGATACCCGTATTGCCATCATCGACAAACGGCGTTTAAAACCCAACGAGGCCTCGGTAATGAACATCATCGGTGACGTCAACGGAAAAAAAGCCCTGATACTGGATGACATGACCGATACGGCCGGAACGCTCACCCAGGGGGCAAAAGCCCTGATTGAAAGGGGCGCAAAAACGGTCTCTGCCTGCTGTACCCATCCGGTCCTGTCCGGCCCGGCCATTCAGCGGCTCAACGAGTCACCCATCGAAGAGCTGATTGTCACCAACACCATCCCCCTGGGCAGCAAGATAAAAGAAACCGACAAACTGAAAGTTCTTTCGGTGGCCGAACTGTTCGCCGAATCCATAAAAAGAATAAACAGTAATGATTCAATAAACTCTCTTTTTATTTAGACCTATAAATTTCATATTTTTTGAGGAGCAAAAATGAGCGAGCCCACAGTCATTCAGGCAGCAATTCGCAGTGAAAAAGGAAAAGGAACTGCACGAAAGCTGCGTTCAAACAAATCCATTCCCGCCGTCCTTTACGGACACAAGGTCGACCCGGTTATGCTGAGCATCAAAAACAGTGAGATTTATAAAGTGTTACAATCGGAAGATGCCGGTACCGGAACCTCAAACCTGATCAAAGTCCGGTACGGCAAAAATGAAAAGCTGGTGATGATCCGCGAAATCCAGCAGCACCCGTTTAAGCACAATATTCTCCACATCGATCTCTTTGCGGTAAACATCAAAGAAAAAATACACGCACCGGTTCACATTAAAATCATCGGCGAGGCCCCCGGAGCAAAAACCGGTGGTGTGCTGAGACAGATCATGCGGGAAGTTGAAGTTCAGGCGCTGCCCACGGATATACCCCCCTATTTTGAAGTGGATGTTTCAGAACTGGAAATCGGAGATTCCATACATGTCAGCAACCTGACGGTACCGGAAAACGTTAAAATCCTTGCCGATGAACAGGCACCGATTGTTAACGTCATCACACCGACACTGCAGAAAACTGAAGAAGAGGAAGCAGAAGAAAGCGAAGAAGGGGCTGAGGAAGGCACTGAGACCGAAGCGGCTGAAAAAACAAGTACTGAATCTAACAGCTGAAAACATTTGGTCTCTTAAAAGAAAGCGCAGTGATTACCGGTGAAACTGATTGCAGGGCTTGGGAATCCCGGAACAGACTACAGCCGCACAAGACATAACATCGGCTTTTTAAGCGTAGATCTAATCGCAGCCCAAAACAACCTGCCTTTCGATCGGGACCGGACAGACATTTACACGGCGATCGGCACCATTTTTGACGAACAGCTGATACTGGCAAAACCCCAGACTTTTATGAACTTAAGCGGTGAGGCCGTTGCCGGCCTCGTACAATCGCTGAACATGCTGCCGGAGGATATCATTGTTATCCATGATGACATGGATATAGAATTTGGAAAACTGAAGATCAAAACCGGTGGCGGCAGTGCAGGACACAAAGGCGTGGCGTCGCTTATCTACAGCCTCGGCACCGACCGATTCATTCGGATCAGGGCCGGCATCGGTAAACCGACGCCGGGTATTTCCCCTGTTGACTATGTCCTGCAAAACTTCGGCGATAGCGAATACAGTCACCTCGCCGGCTTTATGGAAAACATTTGCAGTTGTGTCGAAACCATTGTCCGGTCAGGTCCGGAAAAAGCCATGCACATATATCACACCGCCAATAATATAACGGAATAATTTTTTAATACTAACAGTTAAAGGAGGCAGAAATGGACAAACTCACAATTCTTATTCCGGTATTCGGAATAATCGCTCTGGTATTCGCCTTTATCAAGGCATCCTGGGT
>Ga0272441_10005236_pt1 | contig 22757 bp, 16 predicted proteins | sample SSMProp6N_FD_193582 | JGI IMG/M metagenome (GOLD analysis project Ga0272441, IMG submission 193582) | Marine sediment archaeal communities from Little Sippewissett salt marsh, Falmouth, MA, United States - SSM-Prop-6N | ecosystem: Environmental > Aquatic > Marine > Wetlands > Sediment ... | reverse complement strand
GGGGAGTCGCGAAACACGGAGTCAGTGCTGTGGTCAATGGAATTGTTCAGACTGTCGATGTCTCGGGGTCTCTATCGAGTACTATCGCCACCCCAATTTCGGTCGCAGTCTTTGCACTTGTCACCACAGTCACGAGGGCAATTCAGGTAGCAGCTTACGATAAGGTGGAAGATACATACGCCAACCTGGTAAGCGATGCGCAGAATTTCGATATCGATACCCTCATCAATGGAGATGATGCCGACCTGGGACAGCTCTATGACTTTATGTTTATCGCGGCCGCCCAGTAGGGCGCAATGCGAAGGGCCGCGGCAGGAATGGTTTTTTGGCGGATTTTATATAAACACGTATCTTACGCAGGAAAAGGTTGCATACGACATGAATAACACACGCTTTGTGGTTCGTAATGATCGAGTATTTTTAAGCATTGTATTTTTCATCTTTTTGTTCTGGGCATTCATTTTCCCGGCAGATCGATGTCATGCCCAGGACCTGCGTCAGATCCAGCCCGAACCCGTACCGCCCCAGGTGGAGGCGCCTCAGGCCCCGGACATAACGCCCCAGAAACCGGAACTGCCCGGCCCGGCTGATGAGACGGTAATGGTGGATGCATTAAAGGGCCTGGTCTTTGTCTCAACCTCTGAGCAGGTGACTGCCCGGCCGTCTGCTGTCAAAGACGGCATCGACGCGACCGGGGTTCCCATGCTCGGCAGTGATGATGCCCGGAAGGTGCTCGATCCGTTTATCGGGCAGCCTGTATCCATGGCATCGCTCAATCGGCTGGTATCAAGCCTTTATCTTTTTTATATACAGCAGGACCTTCCCTTTGTCAGCATTACCCTGCCCGAGCAGGACATCACCTCCGGGATCGTGCAGATACTCGTTATCGAGGGAACCATCGGCGAGATCGACATAGAAGGCGCCCGCTATTTTTCCGAAGACCTCTATCGGTCAATGCTTCGCCTCAAGTCAGGCGAGCCCCTTCGCAAATCGGTCATGGAAGATGATGTTGAATGGATCAACCGCAATCCCTTCCGGGCAGGGAACTTTTATCTGAAACCCGGGCAGAGTACGCTCGGTGCCGCGGACCTTGTTTTCCGGGCCAGGGAACGGTTTCCCCTACGGGTCTACGCCGGCTATAACAACCACGGGACCAGGCTTACCGGCAGGAACCGCCTGGAGACGGGCTTCAACTGGGGCAATGCCTTCGGGCTCGGCCACCAGTTAAACTACCAGTTCACGAGCAACTCTGAGTTGAAAGATTATATCGGCCACAGCGTCACTTATCTTGTTTCGCTGCCGTGGCGGCATTTCCTGACCATCTCCGGCAGCGGCTCTGAAACCAAGAGCAGGGTGGACGCACCGCTTTCCCAGAAGGGACGGGCATCTCAGTGGAGCCTGAGCTATAAAGCACCGCTGCAGGGTGCAGAGACATACACCCATAACGTCTCCGCGTCTTTCGATTACAAGATGAGCGACAATAACATGGAGTTTTCAAGCATACCGGTAACAGACAACGATACCCACATCTTTCAGGGGAGTATCCTCTACCACGGCAGCCTTGCCGATGCCTTGGGATCCACTGCCTTTTATCTCCAGGGGACTGTCAGCCCTGGAAACTGGAGTTCTTCAAACACGGACGATAATTTCTCTATCAGCCGTGCCTATGCCGAGGCCAGGTATGCGTATGCAGCCTTTGACCTCACGCGCATCAATTATCTGCCAAAGGCATTCACCCTCTATCTTCACGCCCATGCCCAGATAGCCGACGGCAATCTCCTTGGAAGCGAAAAGATGACCTTTGGCGGTTCCTCTTCCATACGCGGCTACACAGAGGGAGACACCTATGGAGATAAGGGTTATATCCTCACCCAGGAACTGCGCGCACCGCCATTCAAACCCAGCCAGTGGTTTTACTGGACCGCTGTCGATGACACCCTGCTGGTATACCTCTTCCACGACTATGGATTTGCCAAAAATGCAGAACTTTTGTCCGAAGAACAGCGTCACACAACCCTTCAGGGCGTGGGGATCGGGATGCGGTACTGTGTTGGACGCTACTTCAGCATGATATTCGACTATGGCTGGCGGCAGCGGGACACGGATAAGAGCGACAAGGGTTCGCGTGGCCACCTCGCCGCAACATTCGGTTTCTGATCATCGAGCAAACCTCTTTAGAACGAAGGGCGTTCATTTCTTATCCTTCTTGCAGGGTAAGTCTTTCAAATACGCATTGGATTTTTCTATGGCCTCCTTAAGCTTCTTTGTCTGTATGGGCTTTGTGATATAATCGTTCATGCCTGCCTCAAGACACCTGTCCAGATCCTGCTTCATGACATGGGCTGTCATGGCGATGATATAGATGTCATGGTTAAGGACAGAAGAATCCTTATCTCTGATTACGCAGGTGGCCTCTATTCCGTCCATCTCAGGCATCTCTATATCCATGAACACCAGGTCATATGGCGTTTTTTCAAGCCTCTTTATCACATGAGAGCCCGTTTCGACCACGTCGGCTTCATAGCCCATCTTCTCCAGAATCTTACATGCAACCTTCTGGTTTACCCAATTGTCCTCTGCCAGGAGGATCTTTACGCTACTTTTCATCACCACAGGACATGCATCAGCAGCTGCTTCGAGTGGAACCTCCTTAGTTAACGGCCTGCCGATGATGGACATTATCAAATTAAACAGGGAAGACTGCTTGACCGGCTTTGCCACGACGTTTATCCTGTCTGAATGACCAGATATGGCCCTATCTGCCTGCCTGCCCATGGGCGTCATCATAATGATAGCCATATCAGAAAACACAGGGTCTTCAATGATCCTTTTTGCAAGGGCTTCCCCCCCTGTCTCCGGTATCATGGAATCTATAACGGCTATCCTGAACGGATTTCCCACTGCTGCACCTGTCATAAGCTTCTTGACCGCGTCCTCCGTATTTGCAGCCTCCTCAGAGCAGCACTTCCATGAATTGAGCAGGCTGGACACTGACCTCCGCACCGTTGCATTCCCGTCAACGATAAGGACCCTTGTCCCAACCATGTCCGCTTCGGCATCTATAAAGTCATCTGAATCATGCTTCTTTGTGAAAGGTATGCTGCACCAGAATGTAGAGCCTTCTCCCTCCTTGCTCTCAGCACCTATGCTGCCTCCCATCATCTCGGCGAGCAATCTGCAGATCGACAGCCCCAGGCCTGTGCCGCCGTATTTACGCATGGTGGATGTATCCACCTGGGTAAAGGCCTTGAAAAGCATGCCTATCTTGTCTCCAGGTATCCCGACACCCGTGTCCTTCACGCTGAAATGGATGAGGGCCTTGTCATCCTGATCCTCCTTCAGGGTTACGTGAAGCAGTATTTCTCCCCGATGGGTGAATTTAATGGCATTACCAAGGAGGTTGGTGATAATCTGTCTGATCCGTGTAGGGTCTCCTATGACGCGCGTAGGCACATCAGGGTCAATGATGCAGGCCAGATGGAGCCCCTTCTCATAGGCCCTGAAAGCAAGTATATCGACCACTCCCTCCATGACCGTTCGTAAATTCAAGTCAATAGACTCGAGGTCGAGCTTTCCGGCCTCTATCTTTGAAAAATCGAGGATGTCGTTGATTACGGACAGCAGGGACTCGGCACTATTCTTGATGGTTTCCGCATAATCGCGCTGTTCCGGGTTCAGCTCTGTCTCGGACAAAAGCCCTATCATGCCTATGACACCGTTCATGGGTGTACGGATCTCATGGCTCATGGATGCTAAAAACTTGCCCTTAGCCTTGGTATCAGCCTCGGCTGCCTCACGCTCACGTTCGGCCTTCTCCTTCATGATACGGCCCGTGATATCAATGGCAGAGCCCTCGTAATACAACAGGTTGCCATCCGAACCTTCGATCGAGTGACACGAGAGCGATGCAAAGAAAGTGCTGCCGTCTCGGCGTATAATCTTCATTTCATAATCCGAAATGCTTCCAGTCATCGCCATTCCACGGCGCAACTTGGATATATCATGTGAACTGATAAACCTATCATAGGACTTGTCCGTACCATCGGCCAGCAATTCTGATGGGGAATCGTATCCCAGCATATTGGCCATGGAATTGTTCGCGCTCAGAAAGGTATTATCGGGTTTTATCTGAAAGATACCCTCTACGGCATTGTCGAAGATGCTGCGGTATTTGGCCTCTGCCATGCGCAACTCTTCTTCGGCCTTGCAGCGCTCGGTGATATCTCGACCAAGTCCGCTGAAACCGATTGGTTTGCCGGAGCTATCCCGCATCAGCGAGGCTACGATTTCATACAACCCTATTTCTTTGTTATTTCCAACAGCTTCCCATACAATGGGTTTGCCGGGTTGGCCGGTCTTAAAAATCTCAGCGTAGTATTGTTGGATCTGATCGGTTTGATGAGGGACAGTAATGTTAATAAAGTTCAAGGCGAGCATTTCCTCCCTCGTGCAACCAGCAGCACGACAAGCGGAAGCATTGACAAAGCTGCACTTACCGCGCAGATCCATCTCGCAATAGATGTCTTCCATGTTTTCCAGTATGGAGCGATATTTTTCCTCACTTTCCCTAAGGGCTTGCTCAGCCTTAATGCGTTCGGTCAGGTTGCGTCCCAGACTTCTGAAGCCGATAGGATTGCCCCTGTTGTCCCGCATCAGTGACACGATCTGTTCAGATGGGATTATATCGCCGTATTTATTGATAATATTCCAGATAATAGGCTTTCCGGGTTTTCCGGTTATGAATATCTCGCTATAGTATTGTTTGAGCTTTTCATGTTCTTCGGGAATACAGAACTTTCTGTAATTCATGCCTAATAATTCTTCTTCATAACTGTAGCCGGAGATTTTTTGGATAGCAGGATTGGCAAAGGTCAGGTTGCCGAAAAGGTCCAGTTCGGTGTAATAGTCAAGCATCTCTTCCAGTATGGAACGGTATTTTTCCTCACTCTTCCTTAACGCCTTTTCGGACTTCATACCTTCTGTGATATTCTGACCAAATCCCATAAAATACAGAGGATTGCCATCATGATCTCGGATCAGCTTTTGTGTTAGTTCCATCCAGAGCTTCGAACCGTCTTTCCGATATAACTCAAATTCACCGGTAGCACTAATGGATTGCCCCTTACAGGCAAGCCGTTCAGGGGTAAATTCCCTGGAAATGATTTCCATAGCCTGTTCCAGCGATCCTGGTGCAAAGGTCTTTTCCAAGGGCACGTTCTGTATTTCTTCAAGGGTATATCCCCGTTCACGCTCAAGAGAAGGGCTGATGTAGATCGGTTTCAAATTCAGGTCGGCCAGCCAGATTGAATCGGTTATATTCTCGGTAATGAGGCGGAAGCGATTCTCACTTTTGCTGAGAGCTTCTTCGGTTTTTATCCGTTCTGTGTTATCGCGCCCCACGCCACGGAAGCCTGTAGGGATACCTCCCTTGTCTATAATCAGGGACGTCACCATTTCAAAAAACCGGAAGCTAACACCGTCTCTTTGTATCAGTTTAAATCGAATGGGCTTTCCTGGATTGCCAGTCCGGTAAATTTCCCCATAATATTCGATTAGCCTTGCAACATCGTCTCTGGCACAGAACTGTCTGAAATAAAGGCCTGTGGCCTCTTCAAGGGAATATCCTATGGCCCTGCAGGATGCAGGATTCAGAAACACGATCCTGCCTTTGAGATCCGTTTCAACATAGGCGTCCTCCATTTCATCAAGGATGCCTTGGTACTTTTCCTCGCTCTTAGTGATGACCTTCTGTGAATCAAACTCTTTCGTGACATCCCAGGCAATACCGCGCACACCTACTGGCCCGGTATCATCTGAGACGATATAGGAGTAGATGTCTTTTATTGCCTTTGCATGCTGCTTGAGGACTTCAAGATACATGCAGCCGGGATTTACCTTTAAGGGCTCATACCCTGCTGCTTGCATCGGCACATAAAGGCTGTTCTCCAGGATCAGACCCTCTTCAATGACCGCAGGGTGAATCTGGAGAGACGCTTCTATTATCTCTCCCGGCGTGCTTTTATGGTCGTAAAGGCATAGGATCATACAGCGATTCATGACTTTGGACAAAAGCAATGCCTGGCAGAAATTCTTGAATGATTCCCTGGATACGATAGCATCAGGGATATATGCCATATCGATGCAGACCATGATGCCCTGTTGCCCATTCTCGTTGCGCCTGCTGACTTCATCTTCAAGACGGGAAAGGAATATATTTGCATTCAATGGACTCTCGATATGAGATAGATCTGTCACATCAGGTGCAGAGATGATTGTTCGCACATCCTTATCTTCACCGCTATCTTCATAATAGCTGAAATCCTTCAGAAACGTGATCAGGGCATGCCCCTTCGATAGGATGCGGAATACTGTTCCCTTGAGCAGGCCCAAGAGTTCTTCATTGCCCTTATAATAACAACCCAGACATTCGCCCGGCCTGATATCATCCAAGCGCGGGATACCCTGCACTGAATTCGAAAACATGAGGTTCTCCTATTTACGAATGTACAAAAAATCAGCTCAGCTCTGAACCTTAACTTATACATCGGAATTTATCAGGATTATATTAATGAGCTAAATGATTTACTTAACCAAAGTTAATAGGGAACAGACCCAATACTGCATGGAGATGTTGCGGCCCAAACGGTCAGCTCAAAAACATGGCGTTCAGGGTTTGTTGTTTAAAGTGGACCGGGCAGGACATATTAGCTTGCCGCCGAGACAGCACAGGTCTACTACGAATGGATTTCGAAACAGACAGCAAAATGAGAAAATATCCTCTTGAAGATGTCATCCTACGATTAAAAACCAAAACACTATTGACATTAATTTTATATTTGGTTATTTTACCATATGTTCAATTATGAGGTGTAAACCATGAGCCCAAAAGACAAGATGAAATATGATGCCAAGGCCCACGTTTTCAAAGCGCTGGCCCATCCGACAAGATTATGGATGGCGGAACAATTAGCCGATGGGGAGCGCTGTGTCTGTGAATTTGCAGATGCGGTTGATGCTGATTTCTCCACCATATCAAAACATCTGGCTATCTTGAAACAGGCCGGGATTGTGGAAGATGACAAACGTGGAAAGAAGGTTTACTACCGGCTGAAAGTACCCTGCGTTCTCAATTATATGAACTGCGTAGAAGCGGTTATTGAGTCTAAGATCAAGGAGCAGGCTGCTCTTATCGAATAATTTTTTGCTTATATTGGGCTAAAGGGTAAATCGTCCATAAGAGGTATATATGGATTGGAAATCTGAATGGAAGAAGCTGGCACTAATCGCTGGAGTATTTCTGGCATTCTTCTATCTGCCGGTTGGAACAGAACGATTTCAAAATGCCGTGATGGAGGCCCTTCATCTTACCAAGTGGTATGCACAGGAACATGTGTTGCTTTGCCTGATCCCCGCCTTTTTTATTGCCGGAGCTATATCCGTCTTTGTAAGCCAGGCATCGGTCATGAAATACCTCGGAGCCAAGTCTAATAAGATTTTGGCCTACAGTGTCGCCTCGGTATCCGGAACCATTCTGGCTGTCTGCTCCTGCACAGTGCTACCGCTCTTTGCCGGGATTTACCGCATGGGAGCCGGGCTCGGTCCCGCCTCGGCTTTCCTCTATTCAGGACCCGCAATCAATGTATTGGCCATTGTATTGACGGCCAGCGTACTAGGCATCGAGCTCGGGATTGCACGGGCGGTTGGAGCAATTCTTTTCAGTGTGATCATCGGTGTTTTGATACACCTAATCTTTATAAAAGAGGAGAACCGGAAAGCCGCCACACAAATAGCCATGCCGGAAGAGGAAGTCAAACGACCGCTCTGGCAGAACGCTCTTTACTTTGCATCGATGGTTGGAATACTGGTGTTCGCCAACTGGGGGAAACCGGACGAGGATACAGGAATCTGGGTGGCTATCTACAGCTCCAAATGGTTTTCCACCTCATTTTTTGCAGCAGCACTCGGCATCATGCTCTTACGCTGGTTTGAGATTGCATGGTGGAAGGTTGCTTTGACCGGAATGGCCGTCATCGGCCTCGCAGTCGTTTTTCCGGAACAACCCTTGTTCGCCTTTTCTGCCGGAACGATTGGGCTCTCAGTTTTTACCAGTACCGACAAAGGGGAAACATCGGAGTGGTTTTCAGCTTCTTGGACATTCGCCAAGCAGATCATGCCGCTACTCCTTTTTGGTATTCTGATCGCGGGATTCCTGCTGGGACGTGTGGGACATGAAGGGCTTATCCCTTCTGAATGGGTTTCAAAGGCGGTCGGGGGAAACTCTCTGTCTGCTAATTTCTTTGCATCATTTGCAGGGACATTCATGTATTTCGCCACGTTGACCGAGGTGCCGATTCTGCAGGGGTTGATCGGAAACGGTATGGGCAAAGGACCGGCATTGGCGCTGCTTCTGTCTGGTCCGGCCTTGAGCCTGCCCAATATGCTGGTCATCCGCAGCGTGATCGGGACCAAAAAAACAATCGTATTTGTGAGTCTAGTGATCGTGATGGCCACCATAAGCGGAATGATCTTTGGCAGGCTTTTCGGATAAAAAAACTATCGGAGGATAACAATGAAGATTGAAATTATAGGCACTGGGTGCCCCAAGTGCAAAAAACTGGCAGAAACAGCAGATGCTGCCGCTAAAGAACTTCAGTTGGACTACGCGTTGGAAAAAGTGACGGACATCGATCAGATCATGGCCTTTGGCGTGATGATGACTCCCGCCCTCGCTGTTGATGGTGACGTCAAAGTGGTCGGCAAGGTGCCGACCATCGATGAAATCAAAAATATACTGAAGCCTTAGAGTTGGTTGAGCCCTTTTCTAAACTCAAATACACTGTCCCCGGAACTTCCACACCTCCCCTATAGATGTGTGTGTCTTCTGGCTGCCTGCATCAATAGCATGAGTTGGATGGCCATACCCCGTACATCCCTTTTCATATCAGGCTGCACTTTGTCAGAGGCATTGGAAAAGCGGATCCGGGGTAGGATTATGCATTTCCATGCATCCCCCGGTCATTAAAACGTTGTTGGCAAGGCAAACCAGAAAAATGCTATATGTGCCTAGTTTATCTAGCAAACAACGTTCCCTATCCGTTCCTGCGCAATTTTACCGCTTGCCAACTTGTCCTTCGCGTTTATCTTTAGAATATTCGGTTGAAAGAATATATCATGACTAGTCTGCAAAGGAGCTAGAATCTATGAATATTTTTACCCGTAACAGATGGTCTCCATATGTGGCTGGCGCGATTGCAGGCCTGTTACTTGTTCTGTCCGTACTGGCGACAGGAAAATATTTTGGTGCATCTACAACGTTTGTACGATCTGCGGGACTGATTGAGCAGGTATTCGTGTCCGAGCGTGTTCAGTCCATGGAATATTTCATCAAGACAAAGGTAAAGATTGACTGGCAGTGGATGTTTGTTTTCGGGGTCTTTTTCGGGTCGCTCATAGCGTCCCGGATGGGAAAAGACTTCAAAGCATTACCCGTTCCTCACATGTGGGAAAACGCATTCGGGCCAGGAAAGGCGAAGCGTTGGATAACTGCATTTGTAGGCGGGATAATACTTATGTTCGGCGCAAGACTTGCCGGGGGTTGACCAAGCGGACACGGTTTGAGCGGTCTGGCTCAAATAGCTGTCAGCGGTTATATTTCCCTTGTATGCTTTTTTGTCACCGGTATCATTGTTGCCGGGATAATATACAGAGGGGGTAAACGGATATGAATCTTCTCTTTTATGGTTTGATAACCGGTATAGTATTCGGGTTTTTGATGCAGAAGGGGCAGGTTCTCAGATATGATAAGCAGATAGGGGCACTGAGACTGCTGGATTTTACCATAGTGAAATTTATGCTGTCATCTGTGATCGTGGCCATGGTTGGCATATATCTCCTGCTTGATCTTGGTCTCATAGAACTGAGTATAAAATCAACCGTTCTTGGCGCAAACATAATTGGTGGTCTAATCTTCGGCGCAGGATGGGCATTGGTGGGGTATTGCCCTGCAACAGCGGCCGGCGCCTTGGGAGAAGGCCGTTATGATGCAGTCTTCGGATTACTAGGGATGCTTTTGGGTGCAGCATTATATGCCGAGGTATATCCTGTCTTGAAAGATACAGTGCTTAAATGGGGAAATCTTGGCAAGATAACACTTCATGGTATAATTGGGATAAACCACTGGATAGTTATCATTATCCTGACTCTGATATTTTTTGCATTGTTCATATTCTTTGAGAAAAAGAAATTGTAATAAAAGGCTGTTAGCACATGTCTCAACATAACTAATGGACCCCGACAATTGACAAGGATTTTTACTGTTTTTCAGGTGACCAGAAGATGATCGCCACAGCGTGTATCCTTCCCCTCCGGACCACGTGGTCGGCGCCCGAAAGCTGGTGATCTCGGAGATCAATAGCCCGCCTGTGATTATCTCTGTCAACGCTTCAGCCCTTGCATTGCTGCATTTGCCGCATGACTCGCCCCTGTTGTGATTTGCCGTATCTTCCATCATAAGACCTGCCCTAGCCTCTCTTCCTGATACCCTCGAATGCCTTCGTGTGGTATGGAGGTTATGTGAACGATTTTAGTGAACACGTGGGGGGAATTTAGTAACAGCCCATGAAGCTTTCAAAAAAAATGATCAAGGCGGGATGGAACATTGTCCCTGAGCGGGACGGTTCCTACACAGTGCATGCCTCCCATGCCCGGAAATGCACCTTTTCTCTGGCCAACGGTGGCTGGTCGGTGCCCCTGGAAAGTCTGGAAAAGGCCCTTGAGGCCGACCTAGAACAGATCGCAACCAAGAACCTCTCACCCTTGATCACCGCCTCCAAGTTGACCGCACTCTCCCACACCAAGCAGTCGTCTCAGCCAATTCGTCTGCTCTGCAGTAATGGCGTGGTAAGGGATCGTACTGTCCTTCACCTGGGTTCTGGTCGGGAATATGTGGCCCGGGATGACCTTCTGACCGCTGGGGCACGAGAGGTAGTCGACTATGATCCCAATTTTTATCCAGACAAACAGGTCCTGGATGACGAGTATGACGCGGTGATTGCCAGCTATGTCCTCAACATCCTGCCGCCGGTCGAACGGCATGAAGTCTACCAGTGCATCGGCCGATGCCTCAAGCCGGGCGGGACGGCCTACCTGACGGTGCAAGGCGTCTGGCCCGTTGAAAATAAATATGAGATCATTGGAAAACACGCCGACGGTTACCTGATCAAAACCGGCCTTAACACCACCTTCCGCAAAGGCTATGAGCCCGAGGCCTTTCTGGAGGAGATCCGCCTGGAACTCGGCGGAACCCCCTCTGTGCTTAAAATGTTTTACAGCAACACCCTTGCCGTATGGTCCAAAGCGGCGGATGGACAGGAGGATTGAAGAACCCCCGTATAGCATGCGCACCCACTGCCACGAAAGGAAGCAAGCAAGTTACATAATGCAGTACAATTATCGGCGGTACATGACAGGCCATGGAGATTGCCGGGAATGTACCCTATCATCATCTTCTTATCTTATAAAGATCAAGACCAGATCCCACATAGATTTTAATTAAGGATACCACCTCCGACTGTTTTTGGAAAAGATTTTTGAATTATTTCATGGTGCTGCCGGGCAAACTCTTCACCGCGACGAATTTCATTCGCCCGGTCGCCGTAAAGATCTTCCTGGAGAGCTCTGATTCTTTCCTGCTTTTCATCCTCAAGGAACTCCGGATCATTTAAAATGACTTCCATTTTATGGCTGTAATCCAGGTCCCTTTGCCTGTCTGCGGTAATTATCGATTCCGCGGTTTCAATTCTATCGACAACCTCAGGAGAAAGATATTCCAATCGAAACTCCCTAATTTTTTCTTTCTTTTCCTGTTCGTCCATCTCCCCGAAATCTTTTTGGTAGAGAGATAGTTTTTCTCGGAACAAACTTTCGCCGGTTTTGTCATAGACATTATCATCTGCATTGTCGCCGAATATCTCTTCTGCCAGGAGTCGTAACTGCATTTCTTTTTCAGCACCGTAAAGGAGATCATCCTCATATATCTTTTTATTTAGGATCTTATATTTCGTAATTTTATGTTCATGTCCGTAAAGCCTTTCAGCAAGATCTTCTCCCAGTTGTTCGACCCGGAATGCAAACACGTCATTTGCAATAAAAAGCATATCTTCTTCATTTTTCGGTTCATCATAGGTGATCAGCCGTTCCTGAAGTTTAATCTCGCAGTCCATATATGCTTCAAAAATATCCATGAGTTTTCTGGCCGTTTCAGGGGGGAAGTCTTTCTTTAAATCTTCCCGGATGAGCTCTAAAAAAGCGTCTCTACCTTTTGCGTTTCTGAATTTGAAATACATGGAGTGCATATGCTCCCTCAGGGAGGCATCCACCAGTTCCAGATCCAGGTCTTCTGATTGTTTGAGTTCTTCAATCTTAGGCATAATAGGCCTGGAATCGGGTTTCACGGACTCCGGCTCTAACTTTTTACTGCGGTCAGTTTCTGTTGAAGTCTGTGATGCAGGTGCTTGGATCTGCTGAGTGATTTTGATTTCCCGCGTATTTTCAGGCAGCAGGATTACGAAGGTCGCAAGTAAGGTGAATACGATTATGCCGATGGCAATCAAAAGAAAACCATTTTTCTTATTCTTCAAAATTAATGTCCTTCCCGCTGATTAATAAATCTGCTGATAAATCTATAAATGTCTTAAATCTTTAAAATAAAAATAAGCGAGAAGGTGTCAGATTCCCCTTCTCGCTTATTTAAAATTTAGTAAAATAAAATGATTCTAAGCATATGGTTAATAACCTCTGGATTTTAAGTCTTCAACGATGTCCTGGTATTTATCCGGAGCGCGGAACCAGCCGGTAAATCCAAAAGGCTGTCCGGTTGCGTTGCAATGATCAATACCGGCGTTCTGCAGCCATCCGCCATCGTCCATGCCGCGGTAGTATGCCCATGCGGCGCTTTTTCTGCTGACACCGCCGTCGCTGGGTGTATGTGGGCCTTTATCGCTTCTATATCCGATGGTTTGAGCACCGCACTGGATGGGCATTGAGAAAGCCATGAGTTGAACAACTCCTATCTGTGGGACGGCAAAACCTAAAAAGGATTTCATTTTGTGGTGATAGCTCTGGCAGTATATACCCGGGATGCTGTTGTTGCCTCCCATGCTGGCGTACATGCTGGAAGCACCGTCAAGGGAGAGGTCAGCAGCATTTGCAAACGAGTCAGAATAAACATCCGACTCATCTGAACCAAAAAGTGTTTCAAAGACATCGGTGTACAGAAAATCTATCCCGATTACCAAAAGGCCGCTGGTGATGTCGTCAACGCCCAGTGCAAAATCCACGCAAGGTGACCCCTGATTGGGGGAGTCGATCTGTGTGATGCTGGCAATCTTATTGTTCGGTAAATCCCATGAAAAATGGCCATACTTCGGGCTGTAGTAAGATGAATATGTCACGGCGTATTTAGTATAAATGCCGCCGTGGGAGTGGCCGATGATATTGACTTTTTTAATTGGTTTACCGTATCTGTCATATTTGGTAAAAACCTTCTCATTCAGGTATTTGGCAAACTGATAGGCCTTGGTTCCTGTGGCTGCCATCTTGTCTACATCCGCGATAAAAACAGTGGCACCATTTCTTTCCAACCTTTTTTTTACGCCATTGAAATACTCTATAGCAGGTGGAATATCATTCATAGCAATGCCGTGCGCCAGAACGATCGGATAAGTGGTTTTACAGGAAGTACTGTCCGCCATAACATTCAATGGAATTAAGATAAAGGACATGGCAAAGATAACTAGAAACATTTTTCTCATAGATCTCATATTTTCCCCTTTTCGAAATAAATTTATTAGTTACATAAAAAAACTATGTATGTTGTCATACCTTATGTCAATAATATTTGTACCAAATATTTGGTTTAAGGGATCAAATCTATGAATAATACGATTATGAGAAATAATGCATCGTAAGCGCCAAATAGACCGCACCTTGACAATGGCAGGAGATATTACTGAGCAATAACGAGGACGTCGGTTTTAGGTCTTGAGGTGGCAGGGCTTTGTGATCATTTTCAGTAAGTGCATGAGGGGCTCGATCGAAAAGGAACCGTAGATAACAACATACGCAGTACGCAGGGTCTGGTCTTGATCTTTGAAATGTCGTGTTGAAACTTTCACAACGAAGGGTACCAAGGACACGAAGGTAAGGGTATATTTCATCGTTATCCGGGCAGCTCGACTGGTACCTTTATGTTACCTTTGCTTTTTTGAATTCGGGGGATACTACAGATGGATAATTGTTAAGGGGGTAAATAAATGTCATTTTAATGGAAGATATATTCCGTTAAGGAACAATAAATACAGTATATTAACCATAACATCTTGAATATATGGCATTATCTAATGGTGTATTTATTGCAAATAGTTCTGTGCTTACTAGATTCAAGATACAGCAATCACTAATGGGAGGAAAGATGAATAAGTCACGGACACTTAAACCATTAATAATGAAAAACCAAAGGATTTATCTGAAATTATTATTAATAATTGTCTTAATCATGACCCCTTTAGCTTTTGATGCAAAAACAGTTTATGCGGAATCCTGCTATTCAGGTAATGTCACCTTAAAACTGACAACAGACAAATACGGAGAAGAAACCAGCTGGGATCTGAAAGATGAAAGTGGTTTAACCCTATATTCAGGCAACGGCTATGATGACTCCACTGACTATACGGAAACATTAGTGCTGTCTGCGGGGAACTATTTGTTCACCATTTATGATGATTATGGCGATGGCATCGATGGGGAGTATGGAAACGGCGCCTATGAATTAACAGATGGTGACGGCATTTTAATCGTTAAAGGAGGAGCTTTTGAAGAGTCGGAATCTACAGATTTCTGCATTACTGATTCATCAACCGATCCAGAATTCGGCAGCACCTTATACCGCATAGAAAATGTCGCAACAGGATATTGGCTACGCGATATTTATTATAATGGCTCAGATGATGTGGAGCTGACAAAAACAAGCAATACCGGAGACCGAACAAAATGGAAGGTTGTCTCCGCTGAAAATAGCTACTACCACCTGATAAGTGAAAAGTCCGGCAGACCGCTTCGCCCTGAAAATTTAGAAGATTGGTGCCGTTTGGAAATGGGACCAATCGGCAAAAATGGCAATCGTACTCAGTGGGAATTGCTGGATTTAGAATCGGGCGAATATCGCCTGATAAACAAAAAATCGGGTAAGTTCATTCGACCAGACAGTAAAGAGCCAGGCAGCACTGTCAGTCAGGCCCCAACATATAAAACCGGGAGCAAAACAAAATGGCGACTGATACCCGTAGATGGAGATTCTGATGACGACGGCGGTGATCTCAGCTATATAGTGACAGCCGTGAATGACGGCCTGGACACCAATGATCTGTATCTTATGGCCAATGGGCTCGAAGGGCTCGGTTATGAAAAGCAGAAGAAGAATATGGATGTATCCAGCTCTGAATTGATCAGTTATATGAGTTCCGATGTAGACATCCTGTATCATACCGGGCACGGCAATGTCGGCCGCATAGCGACGTCAAACGGCTGTGTCTACACGAACAGCACAACGGTCAATGTAAAGAACTTTATAATAGCCACGTGTCTGACATTATCGGACACCTCATGGAAATCTGCATTTGGCAGCAATGCGAAGACCATAGCCGGTTATACGAAGACCTCGTTCGATTATACAGACGATACGGTCGTGAGCAACTATGTAGACGAACTGGAAAATGGAAAGACCAATACAGTGGCCTGGTATCTTGCCAATGCTGACATAAACAGTGTGAGTGACAGGTGGTGCATCTATACGCGCGAAGGCGGCAGCATTGTAGAGTATTCGGCCCGCACCGGAAACACCCCGCGATACAAAGCAGGCAGCAACCTGATTGCAGTGGACAATAATGAGAAACTGCGAGTGAGCACGGATATCATGGAAAGCGGCACAGTATACAGGAGCGGGTTTGCCAGCAAGAATATCCCTACAGGGACGGCTCAGCGCTCTACAAATATATCGGGCGAACTTTTCCAGCAGCTCCAGACGGTTAATATCACACAATCCGAGGCGATCACGGCAGCAGATGAATATCTTAGCGGTCTTGGCGAGATGTCGGCGGATATGATATTCGATAATGTATATTCCATACAGACCAAGGCAGAGGATACAGAGTCGTACCGCAATGTGGGCTGGTGTGTAAAATATATCAAGCAGGTAGACGGCCTGAGCGTACGCGGGAATCGTTCTGAATTTTACAAGACGGTTATAGTCACCCGAGACAAGAACATTGCAGGTATGTCGAAATACTGGGCCGATGCACAGATGCAGTACAGTGCGAACCTCAAGGCATCGGAGAATCTGCTGAGTGTAGGCGATGCGTTTGACAATGCCAGCGGCAGCATAGGCGCTCAGATCAAGAGCGGTGTTTTGGAGATAGTAGATGTAAGCCCGGTGTACGGGATAGATGACAAGAATGGCGGGTTCCTTGTCCCGGCATACGGTTTTATAGCGAGCGATAATACTGTAGTGGTTGTAAACGCGCTCACCGGAGAGCTGATGTAGGACAGGAAGCAACCAGAGTGAATAGGTATTGAAACACTGTTTTTGTATTTTTTGATAAAACGAGAATAATGAACCACCCCGCGGCATGCTGCGGGGTGGTTTGATGCAACATTAAAAGAATCTGGGGGTTGGTTTTGATCTTTGAATGGTCGGTATATTTTTGATTCCATCGATGGACAAGACCTTGCCGACCACATGCCTTCTAAAAATACCATAAAAACAAATAGATGAAATATTAAAACATCACGGATGTCCCCTAAATGCCCTTCACTATTGCCTCGCTCCAGGTATTAAGGCATAATGGAGATTGAATGACACACAGGATGCTTACCAACAGGATGCTTACCGGATGAAATTTCTATCTTCTCTCTATACTTCGATGCTCTCCAGTGAGATGACCAAGCGGAACATCCGTATGCTTCTGAAATACCTGTTTGTCCTCATCGGGATAATAGCCGTCTACAGTGTGGTCTTTCACTTCCTCATGGCAGCAGAGGGGCAGGAACATTCCTGGATTACCGGTGTTTACTGGACACTCGTGGTAATGTCCACCCTCGGCTTCGGAGACATCACCTTCACCCAGGACCCTGGCCGGGCCTTTTCTGTCCTTGTGCTCATGTCCGGGGTTGTGTTTCTCCTGATCCTGCTGCCCTTCATCTTCATAAAGTTTTTTTTTGCTCCATGGGTGGAATCGGAAGCACGCAACCGTGCCCCGCGTGAACTGCCCAAGGACATGTGTAATCATGTCATCCTGACAAGCTACGATTCCATAACCATCTCCCTGATCGAGAAACTAAGGAGCCACAGACAGCACTATGTGGTCATTGTAGAGGATCTTCATAGGGCGCTCGAATTATTTGACATTGGGGTTAGAGTGGCCATCGGAAACATCGACGACCCCCTTACCTACCGGAAGATGCGCGTGAATCGGGCATGCCTGGTTGTGGCAACCAACAACGATCAGATCAACACCAATATCTCCTTAACGGTGAGGGAGGAAAACGATAATATTCCCATTATTACGTCCGCGAATTCATTTAATTCAGTGGATATACTGAGCATGGCCGGAAGCACCTCGGTTCTGCTCCTCTATCAGATCCTCGGGCATTCACTGGCAGGTCTGACCATAGCCGGGGACTGCAAGGCCAACATTATCGGGCGTTATCAGGATATCGTCATCGCCCAGGCACCTGCCATGAACACTCCCCTGGTGGGACAAACACTCGCTGAAAGCAACCTGCGCAAGTCGTTCAACCTCACCGTCGTGGGGATGTGGTCGAGGGGGAAGTTCACTATCTCGAAGGCGGATACCCTCATCGACCGCGCAAGCGTTCTCGTACTCGCAGGATCGCAAGAGAGCATTGATGCCTATGATGAGGTTTATTCCTTCTACCACATATACAAGATAGCAGGTGACCCGGTGATCATTATCGGAGGAGGTCGGGTCGGCCTCGCAGCCGCCTCAAGATTCCGGGAGAGGAATATTCCCTACCTAATCATAGAAAAAAAACAGAGAAAGAATAACGATGGCCACCCCTATATCCAGGGAGACGCAGCCGACATCTCCACACTTGAGAAGGCATGGTTCGAGAAGGCACCTACTGCGATCATCACACCACATGATGATGACACCAATATCTATCTCACAAAATATCTGAGAAGTCTCCGCCCTGATATGCAGATCCTCAGCCGTGCAAGCATGGAAAGAAACATTTCTACGCTTCATCGTGCGGGCGCGGACTTTGTTCTATCACATGCATCGCTGGGCGCGAATACCATCTTTGACTTCATCAACAATGAAGACACCCTGCTTCTTGCGGAAGGTCTGAATATCTTCCATCTCAAAATCCCGGCAAGCCTTGTGGGAAAAACCCTGATGGATTCCGGAATCAGGGAAAAAACAGGATGCACAGTGGTCGCAGTACAGCACGATGGAACCACCACGATCAATCCTGAGCCGAACATCCGTTTTGGAAGCACGAATGAATTGCTCCTGATCGGCACCTTTGACGCGGAAAGGACATTTCTGCAAAAATTCAAGCTGTAAAGGCTTTGCAATAAATTGGTTTATTGTTAAAAATATTGACCCTGCAGCTATAGCGAGATTAAATCCCCGGGTGTTTTTCATAGGCTGCTTCGCTTCCTGTTTCTTTGGTGCAACCTCTTTAACAGTTCAATAAGTTTATGTGCATGCACATCCTCGTCAGGTTCACGATACTCCTGTATTATATCCACTTGTGTAGAATTATGCATTTCCATGCATCCCCCGGTTATTAAAACCAATAATAGTTCACACAAAATCAACTGACAGATATTTGGAATTCCGAGTTATCTACAAATTGTCAATAACTCACTAAAGCCTCATCATATCAGACGGGCTGGGGGACAACCATAATATTATAACATCCTCTTACCCAGACGATACAATCTTATTATTTTATGGATATCACCCATCCGACCTTCATCGATATTATGCCTCCGACCGACTTCCCGTGGGCGTATATGTCGGGCGTTCGTCAATAAGCCTCTTCCGACCAGACCAACACTGGATAATTATTGGTCGCCTCACGGGTTCTCCCGGTTTCCGTGTTCAGAGCTTGCGTACATGCTCCGGGTCTTTGACTCCGCGGGTCCGATATGTCACTTGCAATTGCGTGACACATTGTGCTGCCTTCCCCACCAAATCACAGAGGGAGGTCGGCAACTCGAATTAGATGATTTCGGGACTTTATTTCCGGGTCTGCACGTTCCCCTGTCAACGCTTCGCCGCATTCCTTACGGAATGCGGCGCATGACTCGAGGCCGTAGCTGGTCGCTGGCCTTTACTACGCAGGGACTTGCACCCTTTACTCTTTACCGGCGCTTTCGATTTAACCCCAATTATCATCGTATTGTAATATAAATTCAAGTGGAGTATTAGAAAATGACACATGGTGACAATATTGTCCCATTTGCAAGCATGCGTAATTCGACGTATGCCATTTCATGTTAGAAGGAAAGGAGCCCTAATGCAAAATAATAATGGATTATCAATTATCCTGGCAGCATGCATGAGTCTGATTCTTGTGGTATCTACTGTTCTTGTCGGTGGCTGCGGTGGAGGCGGTGGAGGCAAGGATACAATTGTTCAGGGCTGGGTGTCTGCCGAGGGACCGGTTTCCAGCGCAAACCTGACATTCTATGATATTACAGGAGAGCAGATTTACCAGACGGAAGAATCTGTTACAGGTGATTTCGGTTCGTTTTTAATATCTGTTAATAATCTTCCTTCAGACTTCAGGGTAGTCGCCACTGGTGGAACTCATGATGGCGAGGTATATTCGGAGGAACTCTCCGTAGACTGCCGTGGTTTCGATGCTGGAAACGATACAATATATATTAACGCGGTAACGACAATGGCCAGCGCTTATCTTGATAAGTATCCCGCTACAAATTTGGATGAAGCGGAAGCAGATGTAAAAGGCTTTCTGGAAATACCGGATTGGGTTGACATCGGCAGAGGCGTTCATGATTCTAATGAGTATTTCAGTTATTACAGTTTCCAGGAAGAGGCTAACCAGAATGAGGGTGTCGGCTTATATATTGACCAGCTGGTTGCTGAGATGCATGATAACCCCACAAGCGTTACACATTCATTTCCTGCTGGGATGTCCTTAAACGCAGTTCCATGGACCACAGGATGGGCCGTTGAAGGTCTGGGTTGGGGAGCTCTCTCATTCACAGGCGGCAACCTCTTTGGCTGGGCTCTCAGCCAGGCTGGGATAGGGTTTGGAGATGAAACCAGTGAAGCAATAGCAAATATGCAGTGGCAGCTACAAAAGATATCCCAACAGCTTGATGCGCTCGATAGCAAGATGACACAGATGTACAACGAGCTTTCGCGCGAGATTAAGCAGTCCGAATATGATATCAGAATCGGCCAGTTGAATAATCTGAAAAGCGCTATCAAATCTGCAAAGGATGATTTGACGCTTCTGGCAACAGACCCACCCTCAAAAGCAGACCTGCTTGAAAGAAAGAGACAGGACGTCGTCAAAATCATAAGGGATGATATTCTGCCTTACCGTAATGTAATCGATGATGTACTTACATCTTCAAGTGGTAGCCAGGTGCCTCTCCTTAAGCTCTGGAGCCAAACAGTCAGAAGTAACCACCGGTTTTTAAGTGCAGCCGATTACACTGCCATAGAGACACAGTTTGCCTACTTTGATACTCTGCAGGTCACTATGCTGGAGCTCCTGTTGGAGTATTATCATTACATAGGTGAGGGGGAAGACGACCATCAGGGTATTGATGCTGTCAGAAAAGCTTACCAGGATAATATAGCAGTACAGAAAGCGATGCTGCTGCCGGTGATTCCTGATGGAGTATATCTTGATCAGAATAATAATCTTATGATATGGATGCCGGATGGCTTTCGTGCGACGGTGACTCCTGATTTCGAGGGGATGACAACGACTGTCGATGGTGGATTTATCCAGATACTTGATATGAGAACAAAATCACACCTTGGTTTTGATGATTGGCGTTACCCCAGCGCAGATGAGGTAATGAGCTTTTTTAAAGACTGGAATAGTAATGCCGCCAGTGCTTGGGAGTATGCCCAGGCACAGGGGTTCGTGGTTATAAAAAGGGAATTGTTTATTCCAAATCTGCTTACAAACACCTGGGAGCAACAATGGGTTACAATGAATAACCAGGGTTGTCTGGGGTATTATTTGTATTGGACCACCTCCGGCGTATGGAACTTCCTTCCAAGAGATGCATGTCATAACTATGTAAATGTTGTACCGGTGCGTAATATGGCACCAGGTGAAGTAGACAAGTATTTCTGGTAGGACTCACTTATTGGTAGTTTGCCATATCGTCAAAATGGGAGAGCCTAAAAGCTCCCCCATACTTTTTTTGGGTCGCTATAACTACGGAAGATATTGGAGTCAGAATCAATACTGTTCGGCATAGAAGGTGCATAATATACTGAATTGATTTTCGACTGGACTCACAGAATTTTTTTGCTATAGATTAAGTGTGGTCTCGGCAAATGTAAACATAAACGGTCATATCAAAGAGGTCTCAATAGAATCAATCAGGCTGTTTATTGAAGAGCATCCGGGGTGGCACAGAACCCGACTTTCCCGAGAGCTCTGTGATAAATGGGGATGGTGTAGCCCAAACGGTCAGCCAAAGGACATGGCGTGCAGGGACTTGTTGTTGAAACTGGACCGGGCCGGACATATCACTTTGCCGCCGAGACAACGCGCGTCTACGAATGGATTTCGAAATAGTAGATACAAACCGGTATCGGGGCATCTGTTACAAGGCAGCCAACTGGCAGCTTCTGGGCCAGACAAAAGGTCGGACACGAAATGACAGATCGTCTACAATCAAGGCATCAGTGAAGGATATTTACGTATATCCTTTGGACAAACATTTTCAAAAGAGACTTTGCTATGAAAATACAGAAAAATGATCAAGCCAACTTCGTTAAGGGCTCTATCCGAGGCCTCGTGTGTGTTTGATGCCGGCCTTATCACCCCCTTGCTGGAAGAGTTGGCCGACAAAGCTCTGCCTGTAGAAAAAGACCCTCGCCTCAAAGACATTGAACAAACCATTGTAGCAGTGGATGGTACGCTGCTTCCTGCCCTGCCCAGGATGCTTTGGGCATTGTGGATAAATGATGATAACAGGGCAGCCAAGCTCCATCTTGAGATGGATATAGATAAATATGTCCCAACAGGTGCGGTTATCACCCATGGCTCTGGAAATGAGACGACAGTTCTTCGGAAAAACTTTATCGGCACTGACAAAGTCTTTCTTCTGGACTCGGGTTACGCACAGTACAACCTCCTTGCAGAAATTGCATCAGCTGACAGCTCGTTTGTCATTCGTCTTAAAGATAATGCGGTATGGGACACCCTTGAAGAAAAACCTCTTAGCAAAGAAGATAAAGAGGCCGGGGTCACACGGGATATGGTAGTCAATCTAGGGTCCAAGGGCAAGAAAGATGATTACCCGTCTCCATTATTCTTTCCATAACCCAAGTTTGTCAATTTTTCAAAGAGGCACAGGCAGTAAGGGGCTATGCCGGTAGTTATGGTCACTACTTATTTGACCGAGGTTATTTTTCTCGGCAATGGTAACTCGTTTAGCCCTAAGCGTT
>Ga0272441_10005235_pt1 | contig 22768 bp, 11 predicted proteins | sample SSMProp6N_FD_193582 | JGI IMG/M metagenome (GOLD analysis project Ga0272441, IMG submission 193582) | Marine sediment archaeal communities from Little Sippewissett salt marsh, Falmouth, MA, United States - SSM-Prop-6N | ecosystem: Environmental > Aquatic > Marine > Wetlands > Sediment ... | reverse complement strand
ACCGTTCGGTTAACGCTTTCGCGCGCGGTTTCTGTGTTCTTTCCCAATATCCACAGCCCTTCGCTCCCGTTCCCCGCGGGTTCTGTTGAATCGGTCCGGCTTAGGAACTGGGGCCCGTCACGTGGTCGCCCGCTCCAGCAGGTCGGTTTTGGCTCGGATCAAACCGCGCCTGGTCCTATCGATGGGGATATCGTCGATGAGCGTGTGCGCCATGAGATAGCCGATCCGTTCCCAGTTCGGGACGCAGGCCGAGATGCCGAGATGGTAGTAGGCGGGGTCGTTCTCCAGTCCGATGATCAACACGTCACGCGGACTCCGCCCCCCGCGGGCGTGCAGCCACGCCAGCGCAGCCGCGGCGGCGCTGTCCGCGTGGAAGATCCACGCCCGGCTGTTCGGCAACTCGCCGAGCGCCGCCGGGAAATTCGCGCAAAGCCGAATGTCGCGCAGGATCGTCTCCGCGCGGACAACCTGGTACTTGGCCAGCGCCTGGAACCCGGCCTCGGATACGGACCGCTCGAAGCGCCGAACGAACGCTGCTCGGTCCACTACGGCATCGATCGGCTTGAGAAGGCAGTGGAATCGGAATTCCGGGTCGAGGTGCAGCAGCTCCTGCCGGACCCGCAGCGGATGCAGAAGATTACCCGTGTTCCAGGCCTTCTCCTCAAGATACAATGTTGCCTCGCGAACCTGGCGGGCAAACAGGAACTCCGCAACGGTCCTGGCCCGCATCGTGTGCAGACTGCCGGCCGCCAGGCCCGTGATGGCGCCGGAGAGCCGCCGGCTGAACGAGCCGATCAGCAGGACCGGCAGGCGCCGCTCGCCCGTCCCTCGCAACACGCGCCGAAGCGCCGGCTCGAACTCGTCGAACCACGCAGCCGAGGTGACCCCGAACGCCAACCCCTGGGGAAAGCGCCGGGTACGTTGCCAGCTCCGAGCCAGCGGCTCGAAATCCTCGAGCGCATGGAAACGCAGCACGACGTTGTGCGCGAGAAGCTCCCGCTCCATGGCGCGTACCGCGTCGCTCAACTCGTACCTGCTGAACAGGAAACTGAAGTCCTCCCGGCCCGTCTGAAACAGGAACACCTCGCGCCGCGCCGGCGGCTGCACAAGCAGACGCGGGTCGCCCACCCAGTAGCGCAGCCCGATCTTGTGCACATACCCGTCGCGTTGCAGTTTGGCGAACGCTCTTGACACCGTGTTCGGCGATACGCGGAACCGATAACAGAGCGACTTCTGCGAAGGTAACGCCTCGCCGCGCTTCAGGTCGCCGTTCGCGATCGAAGCGCGCAGCGCGTCGGCCAGCCGCTTCCACGAGGCGCCGCGCGGCGGGCGCGGGACCGCCTGCGGCCGGGACCGGCCCGCAACGAACGTGCCTTTGCCCGGGATCCGCTCCAAACTGCCCGCCCGGGAAAACGTTCGCATGACGTTGCCTATCGTCGAAACCGACAAGTCCCACGCGGCAGCCAGCTCACGGTCGTACGGGAGCTGGGCGCCCGCTTTCCTGCGCCGTAGTTCCTGCTCCAGCCATGCCTTGAATTCGCGGGCCCGACTCATGCTGACATGAATATATAGAATATTAGCGGTATCGCAAAGATATAGATACAACATGGCGGGATCGGGCGAGGCGACTATGCTTAGGACGCGGGGGCATCGCAGCCGCGGGGGTGCAGGTGGAGGGCGAAGCTTGCTGAGCCGCTGGTTGACCGGCCCTGTCGACAACGGTTGCGACTACGTGTTTCGGAAGGAGACATGCATCGATGAGCAGCGAAGATCACATTCAACCTTACGGGGAGAACCCGCGCTACTGGCAGTACAAGGGCAAGCCGGTGCTGTTGCTGGGCGGCAGCGTGGAGGACAACCTGTTCCAGATCGCCGACCTCGAAGAGCATTTGAGGCTGTTGCGCTCGGTCGGCGGGAACTACGTACGCTGCACCATGTCCTCGCGCGACGAGGGCGATGTCTGGCCGTTCGAGAAGGACGGCGATCTGTACGATCTCGAGAAGCCCTCGCAGGAGTACTGGGCGCGGTTCGAGCGGTTCCTGGAACTGGCAGCGGCGCTCGACATCATTGCGCAGTTCGAGTTGTGGGACCGTTTCGACTACGCGCGCGGCCCGTGGCAGGCGAACCCGTTCAACCCTAAGAACAACTGCAACTACACTGTCGAGGAATCGGGCCTGCAGCCGGAGATCGACACGCACCCCGGCAAGAACGAGAGCCGATTTTTCTTCACTGTGCCCGACGAGGACAACAACGAGCTGGTGCTCGGCTACCAGAAAGCGCTTGTGGACGAGATGCTCTCGCGCACGCTCGGCCGCCCGAACCTGCTGTACTGCATGGACAACGAGACGAGCGCCGTTGAGGGGTGGGGCCGGTTCTGGTCCGAATACATCAAGGCGCACGCGGCGGAGCAGGGCGTGTGTGTGCACACGACCGAGATGTGGGACTCGCACGACCTGTCGCACGAACACCACAAGCGCACGTTCGATCATCCGGAGACCTACTCCTTCTGTGACATCTCGCAGAACAACCACAATCGGGGCGACGTGCACTGGGAGAACCAGGCCCTGGTGCGCGGTCCGCTTGACCCGATCCGGCCGCTCAACTACGTCAAGATCTACGGCTCCGACGAACCGCACGACGCGTCGTCGCCGAATGCGCGGCTCGGTGTCGGCGGGCTCTACGGGCAAACGCGCGACGGGCTCGAACGGTTCTGGCGCGGCGTCTTCGGCGGGTTGGCTGCCGTCCGGTTCCACAGGCCGCCGGCCGGGCTCGGGCTCGCGCCGGTTGCCCAGGCGCACATTCGCAGCATGCGCATGTTGACGGATGCGATGGACGTCTTTTCCTGCGAGCCGCACAACGACCTGCTCTCGTACAGGAAGGAGAACGGCGCGTTCGCGTTCGCGAACCCCGGCGCGGAATACGCGGTATTCTTCCCGCACGGCGAGGCGGTGAACATCGACCTGGAATGCGACGGCGGCCCGCTGACCGCGCGCTGGCTTGATGTCGAGAAGTCCGAGTGGGCGCGCGAGCAGAAGCTCGAGCCCGGCCGAAAACGCGCGCTCATCCCGCCCGGCGAACGCTACTGGGCCGTGTTGATCCAGGGTTGAGGGGTGCATCGCGGTAGGTCCGCAGCAAGACGGGAGAAATGGCCGCAAAGAGGTGCAAGAAGCGCAAGAGGGAGGAGAATGGCCACAGGAAGCACAGAAGGCACAAGAGGAACGCCGAAGGGAATCGCCGCGAAAGAGCGCAAAGGAACGCAAAGAGGCACATATGCCAGGGCCTATTCTGCGATCTATGCGATCTTTCGCGGCTATTCTTCCCTCTTTAGGTTGCGGCCCTGCCGCGTTGGGTCTCTTTGGGGCTGTTCTCTGGGGCTTCTCCGGTGCGGCGGAGACCTTCGTAGGCAGAGAAGAGCCTGACGGTGAGTAGCACGGAGGAGTCGACAAGGTTTGTCTTGCAGGAGGACAGCGATGAAGAACGAAGACAGGATTCAGCCGTATTCCGAGAACCCGCGGTATTGGCAGTACAAGGGCAAGCCCGTGATGCTGCTGGGCGGCAGCGCGACCGACCACATCTTTCTGCACGAGCCGCTCAAGGAGCACCTGGACGAGATCCATGAGGTCGGCGCGAACTACGTGCGCTGCACGATGAGCCAGCGCCAGGAGAAGGAGCTCAAGCCGCACAAGCTGCTCGAGGACGGCACGTTCGATCTGGACCAGTGGAACGAGGATTACTGGACGCGGTTCGAGAACATGCTGAAGTGGACGGCCGAGCGCGAAATCTTCGTGCAGATCGAGGTCTGGGACCGGTTCGACTACTCGAAATCGCAGTGGGAGATCAGCCCATGGAATCCGGGCGTGAACGTGAACTGGTCGTACGACGAGACGGGCTTCGTGGCTGAGTATCCCGAACACCCGAGCAAGGACCTTCAGCCCTTCTTCCATACGATTCCGGGCATGGCCAACTACGACCCGAAGTACGACCTGATCCGCAAGCACCAGGAGCGGTTCGTGGAGAAGATGCTCTCGTACAGCCTGCAATACGGCCATGTTCTGTACTGCATGGACAACGAGACCTCGACCCCGTACCCGTGGGGCCAGTACTGGATCGAGTTCATCAAGGCCAAGGCGGCGGAGCAGGGGCTGACCGTCTGTACGACGGACATGTTCGACGACGCGTTCAAGGGTGCGGAGGCCGAGCACGCGCCGATCGTGTTCGAGGATCCCGAGCACTACATGTTCGCGGACATCTCGCAGGTGAACAGCCGCAACTACGATCAGGACCACTGGGACCAGCTCCGGTGGCTGATCGGCGAGGTGAACAGGAAGCATCCGCGTCCGAGCAACCACACGAAGATCTACGGGAGCGGCTATCACACGTTCGGGACCGGCGCGCCGGAGGACGGGATCGAGCGGTTCTGGCGCAACATCCTCGGCGGCTCCGCCAGCTCGCGGTTCCACCGGCCGAACAGCGGGAACGGACTGAACGATCTGGCGAAGGCCACCGTCAAGGCGGCACGGCTGGTGGAGGAGCGGGTGAAGCTCTGGGATGTCACGCCGCAGATGGACCTGCTCAAGGATCGCGCGCCGAACGAGGCGTACCTGGCCGCGCAGCCCGGCGAGCGGTATGTGCTGTATTTTCCGAACGGCGGTTCGGTCGGGCTCGATCTGTCGGATGCGCCGGGCACCTTCGAGGTCACCTGGATCAGTGTCGCGATGGGCATCACGGTGCAGTCCACGCAGACCGGCCGCTACAAGTTGATGGAGCCGACGCTCGAGGGCGGCAGCGTGGTCGAGATGGCGGCACCGTACAAGGGCGGCTGGGTCGCGACGCTGGTCAAACGCTGAGCGGGCCGGACTGGCGTCTGCGTCTGCCCAGGGTGGCGTCGCGCATTTCGCGAGCAAGCCGGGGCGGCGTCTTCACCGCGTCTGCGGGCTTCCCGAGGATCGTCGCGCACGAGAGTGCATCCTTCTTCGCCCTTCGCTTGCGCTCGTGGCTGCGGAGGACACGGGCAAGGATCGTCAATCGTCAATCCTCAGGGGTTGTGCTATACTGCATGCATGACGCGTGCAGTGAGGGTTGTGTTGTGCGTGGGGTGGTTGTTGTGCCTGGTGTCGGGCGCACACGCGGGCCACGCGGATCTGCGGATCACGGAGATCATGTACAATCCGGCCGATCCCACGAACGGGCCGTATTCGGGCGGCGACTTCGAGTTTCTCGAGATCAAGAACATCGGCCTGACCAGTGTCGACCTGGCGGGTGTGGAGCTGACGAAGGGCGTCGATTTCGTGTTTCCTGCGCTGTCGCTCGGCACGGGCGCGTGCTGCGTCGTGGTCCTTGACCTTGCCGCGTTCGCGACACGCTACGACACGAACGGCATGTTGATTGCCGGCACCTGGCTCAGTGGAGACAAGCTGAACAACGACGGCGAGGATATCGAGCTCGAGGACCCGGTCGGCGCCACGATCCAGTGGTTCACGTACACAAACACATGGTACCCGCAGACCGATGGCGACGGCTATTCGCTGGTGCCCGTCGATCCGTACGCACTCGGCGATCCCGGCTCGCAGAGTTACTGGCGGGTCTGCGCGAACCTGCACGGCTCGCCGGGCGCCGACGATCCACAGCCGGCCGACGCGCCGATCCTGGTCAACGAGGTGCTCACACATACCGACTGGCCTGACGTGGATGCGATCGAGCTCTACAACCCGACAGCGACCAACGTCGATCTGAGCGGCTGGTGGCTGACCGACGATCCGGCCGATCCGCAGGAGCATCCGATTCCGGGTGGCACCGTGATCACGGCCGGCAGCTACACGGTTTTCTTCGAGGACAACGACGGGAACTCCAGCAATAACGCGTCGCTGCCGCCCGAGTATTTCGGACGGAACTTCTCGTGCAGCTCGCATGGCGAGGCGGCCTATCTGTTCTCGCCGAGCTTGACCTACAGTAACGGGTTCACGTTCGGCGCCTCACAGAACGGCGTCAGTTTCGGACGTCACATCACGAGCGACGGCAAGACGAACTATCCCGCACAGTCGAGCACGAGCCTGGGTACCGCGAACGCCGGGCCGCGACCCGGCCCGGTCGTCTTCACGGAGCTGCTCTACGACCCGATCGTCGACGACCACCAGTTCCTGGAGCTCATGAACGTTTCGGCCTCGGCCGTCTCGCTTTACGACCAGGACCATCCCTCGAACACCTGGCAGATCGCCGGGCTTGGCTTTTCATTCCCTGAGGGTGTCGATCTCGCGGTTTCCGGCCGCGTCGTGCTCGTGCGCGATACGATCGGGACCAACGAGTTCCGCTCGCTCAAGGGTATCCCGGGTTCCGTGCCGGTTTTTTCGTTCGGCTCGGATCTCAGTGCGCCGACCGGCACGGTCAGCCTCGCATGGCCGGATTCGCCGGACGGGCCGATTGTCCCGCATATCGTGATGGACGAAGTGGACTTCGGGACCGCGCCGCCGTGGCCGGCCGCAGCGAACGGGACCGGCCGTGGCCTGCAGAGGCTGGCTGCCGCGGGCTACGGCAACGAGCCGACGAACTGGACCGCATCGGTCTACGGCGGCTCCGCGGGTGTAACCGCGCCGGTCGACGCCGACGATGACGGGCTGCCGGACGTCTGGGAGTCGGCCAACGGCCTGAGCCCGGCCAGTCCCGGCGACGCGACGCTGAACTACGACTCGGACCAGCTCACCAACTTCCTGGAGTATGTCTACGGCACCAGCCCGACCAACGCCGATACCGATGCCGACCTGCAGGATGACGACGACGAGTTGATCGCAGGCACCAGCCCGACGAACCCGGCGGACACTTTTGAGATCACGGATGTCTCGGTGCCGGGCGGAGCGCCTGTGTTGAGCTGGCGGAGCGTGTCCGGCCGTCTGTACGCAGTGCAGACGGTCACGAACCTCATGGCGATCTGGACAAACGTGCCCGAGCCCGCCTACACGAATCTGCCGGGCACCGACGACGTGCTGTCCTACACGAATCTGGACGGCCAGCCCGTCCGGTTCTACCGGCTGCGTGTGCGGCGAGGTGAGTGAACACACGGGAACCTGCAGACATTCCCGGCTGCGGGGCGAGGGCGGCCGAATGCACGGGTGTCACCGCACGCGGATCACGGCCCGATCCGATTGGCCGTTGGCCGCGGAACAGACGATCGTATGGGTGCCGCGCCGCAGCGGCCAGAACGCGGGTTCGTCGGACGTTGTCTTCTGCCAGAGCACGCCGTCGACGAACCAATGCAACGTGGCAGGCATGTCCGAAACGGCGGCGAGCTTGATGCCCTGGCTCTTGACCGGGATACCTTCGATGAGCCGGTATTCCGTGTCGGCGGCGGGCGAGACGATTTGAAGCCGGCGCGGGCCCGACACTTGCGCCGGCGCAGCGTCCGGACCGTGCGGTCCGGTTCGTTCGGTCATGCCGTGTGTGCGCAGATATGCGGCGACTGCCGGCGGCCGTACCTCCGAGTTACCACACGTACCGCCGCGATGGACCGTACAGACGGCGTTCGCCGAGAGGCCGGGTATGAAGTCGTCTTCGATCCGGGCTGGGCAGTGTGGGCCCGGCAGGCATCCACTGCTTGCGCAGATCTGCCGGCGCGCGAGTGCGCGCGGCCGCGCGAACCACGGCGCGGTTCCGGCCGGATACAGGGATCCGAACAGGTTCATGACGACCGGTGCCGCGGCCTTGGCGCCGATCAGCGCGGGCGTCCCGCGTCCGTCCGGGTTGCCGATCCAGACGCCGACGACATACTCGGGATTGTAGCCGATCGTCCAGGCGTCCCGGCATCCGGCCGACGTACCGGTCTTCCATGCGATTCGCACGTGCCGCACATCGGCAATGTGTCCGCTCTGCTGCAGCGCGCGTTCGTCGCCACCGAGCATATCCGCGAGCAGGTAGCAGGCGGCCTCGGAGAAAACACGCCGGTCGTCCGGGCCCGGTTCGTGCCCGAGACTGCGGACAGTCTTATATCGGCCGAGCCGTGCCAGGCAGGCATAGGCGCCGGCCAGCTCGAGCAGCGTAACCTCGCAGGTCCCGACCGCCAGGCCGAGCCCGTAGTGCGCCGCGGGTTTGTCGAGTGTTGTGCAGCCTAGGCTGCGCAGGCATTCCAACACGTTGGCCGGGCCGAGTTCGCGGGTGTAGAGGATGGCGGGCACATTCAGCGAGTTCACGAGCGCGCGGCGTACGGTGACCGGGCCGTGATAGCAGCGCTCGAAATTGCGCGGTTCATAGCCCGCGAACTGGCCGGGCACATCGGGCACGACCGTTCCCGGCGTACACAGACCGTGGTCGAGCGCGAGCGCGAAAATGAACGGCTTGAGCGCGCTGCCCGGCGAGCGTCGCGCGGTCGCGCAGTTGACTTGGCCGGCCGGACCCGCCGCGAAATCGGGCGAGCCGACCATCGCTCTGACCGCGCCGGTCGCAACCTCCAGCACGACCACGGCCCCGCCCCGCACGCCGTAGGCGCGCAGTTTGTCGAGCTGCTGCCGGAGTACCTGCAAGGCACAGGCCTGGATGCCGATGTCCAGCGTGCTGTGCAGATCGTGCCGGTCCGGGTGCCGCTGCAGGAGCCAATCGCAGAAGTGCGGCGCCATGCCGGCCGGTTGGATTGTGCGGAGTTGCACGGGGGCGCGCAGGGCTGCCTGAAATTCCAACGACGAGATGTAGCCGCACTGCCACATACGACCGAGCACGTAGCCGCGGCGCCGGATTGCGGCCTGCGGGTGACGGTCGGGCCGCAGTCTGGCGGGCGACTGCGGAAGACCGGCCAGCAGCGCGGCTTCGGCCAGGCTGAGATCGCGCGACGATTTGGCGAAGTAGCGGCGGCTCGCCGCCTCCAGCCCCGTGAGGTTCCCGCCGAACGGGGCGCGGTTCAGGTATTGCTCCAGGATGCGTTGTTTCTTGAGCCGGCGCTCCAGTTGAAGGGCGTGCCGTGCCTCGATGAGTTTAGTCCGGACCGTGCGCGGCCTGCACGTTGTGAGCTTGACGACCAACGTGCTGATCGTGGATGCGCCGGACACGATCCGGCGGCAGATCAGGTTTTGCAGGGCCGCGCGCAGCATTGCGCGCAGATCCACGCCGCGATGTTGGAAGAAACGTTTGTCCTCGGCCGCGACCACGGCTTTGGCTGCCCAGTCGCCGGTTTGTTCGATTGTGACCGGCAGACAGACCGCATCGTGCCGGTTCAGGCTCGTGCGCAGGATCTCGCCCCCGGCATCCCGGATCACCGTGGAGCTGGGGTACCGGGCAAGATCGCCGCGGTACGGCGCGATCGTAAGCCAGCAGAGCAGCGCCGCCGCGAGCGCAGCGCACGATCCGGCGCCCAGGATCCGTCGGACCGAACGGTGCCGGCGTGCCCGGCGCTGTGATTCGCGCCTGTTCGCGGGCAAGACTCTCATTCGTCGCCTTTGATCGTGATGGTTTCGCGGCCGTGCAGGCTGCGCAGCTCGTGATCGTACATGCACACGGCGCTCGCCGCCGGGACAGTGAACGTGCCCCTGGTGATGGCGCGTGCCGCGTAGCAGAAGTTCTTGCGGCCCGAGAACCGGCCGGTGAACGCGAGCAGGCGGTCGTCGCGCAGGTCGGTGTGGTGCAGGGGCAGGCCTGCCTTGTGTTCGGGCAGCGAAACGAGTTGGCTGGTTTTCAGGCGCGGGTTCTCGATTTCGAGTCCGCCGGGCAAGAGCTCCTCGATCACGATGTTGTCGAGTTCGCGATCGGTTTCGAGGCTGATTTGTACGATCACCAGCTCGCCCTGCCGCAGCGCGGTCGGGTCGGCGACGCTGCCGTCGGACAGGAAGAACTCACGGCGCACACGCATGCCGCGATCCTCCTCCGGCGGATACCCGCGCGGCACGCCTTCGGATTTCCACCAGAAATAGAGCGGTGCGGCGCTTTCATTGACCAGCCGCAGCGTGGCGCCGGCCTGGGCAGTCAGGTCGTGCTGCAGCCGCTGTTTGTTTCGGAACGCCACGAGCGGGGCGCCGGTTTCCCGTTCGAGCCGGCCGGCGATGCAAGTACCGGCGGCGGCGAGCGTTCGGCAGTACTTGCCCAGCGCCATCAGCGCCACGGCGTTGTCCTGGGTTGAGCCCCAACGTCCGTCGGACTGCGCGGCCTCCAATCGGCTTGCGAGCACGGGCACGAACTCGCTTTGCGGGTCCGCGTCCAGCCATGCGGCGAGCAGGAGCGCATCGTCCCGGACAGGGGAGCGTAAGCTGCCGCCAATCGCACGCGCGTGCCTCCGGTACAAACGCCGGTTCCCGTGCTCGTCGCGCGAGTACACGTCGCCAACCGCACGCGCGTGCGTGCCCGGCCCCACGGTCCCGAGCAGCTCACGGGCCGCGCGCCGTTTCCCGGCCGCCAGCAGCGCGCCGGCCAGCCGGCAACGCACGCCGGGCTCGAGTGCAGGTTGGGCTTCGCGCAACCGGCTGATCCAGCCGTAGGGCGCGCTGCCCGCGCGTGCAAGAACCAGGCACGCATAGGATTTCTCGTAGGCGCCTTCTTCGCCGCGTGCGAGCCAGCGCTCGATGTAGCGGCAGGCGCTTTGCAGCCGGTCGGCGGGCACCTGATAGCCCGCGTCGGCCGCCTCGACCAGGAAATGCGTGGCGTAGATCGAGCCCCATGGATAGACGGCGGCGCCCGGCCAGAACCCGAACCCGCCATCGCTGCGCTGCATGGACAGGACCCGATGGATTCCGGCATCGACGAGGTGCGCCACGCCCTGCCGGTCCAGTCGGCCCGGATAGAGCCGTTCGGCCAATTCCCGTAGGTACAGCAACGGGAACGAGCAGGACGTTGTCTGTTCGATGCAGCCATAGGGATAGCGCAGCAGGTAGTCGAGACCGCCCGCGAGTTTGACGTCCGGCAACGCGGCCAGCCAGAGCTTCGCCAGGCCCGTGCCCTCGAGCCATTCGCCGGGCATCTTCAACGCCGCCGCTTGTCCGGGCGGCACGGTGCCGACCCCGGATCGGACCGTGCGCGAAGACGCCGGCCTGACCGGCAGTTCGATCGTCTCTTCGAAGCGCTCAGCGGCGAGCCGCGCTTCAAGTCTGAATGTTGCCTTGCCCGGCAGTGTGCCTGCGCGCAGGGCCAGGTCCGTACGCATTTCGTTCCCGTTCGCCACGAACAGGGTCTGTGTCGCAGCGCGTGCGCCGTCGGCCACGTGCAGCGGGCCGGTACATGCAAGCGCAATACGCGCGTCGCCGTCCGTGCCGGTCTCGTTGCGTATGCATAGCGGGACCAGGAACGAGTCAGACGGCGCGAGCACGCGCGGCAGGCTGCTCTGCACCACGAGCGGGCGCCGCACAAAAACGCGGGCCTCGGCCGCGCCGAATGCTTGCTTGCCGACCGCCGCGGCCATAAGCCGGAGCGTGCCCGTGAACTCCGGCACGTCAAAGCGAACAACGCAACGGCCCAGCGGATCGGTCTCCACGCGCGATGAGCAGAGCGCCACCGGCTTGAAGCGCCGCGTGCGGATCGGGTTCAGCCGTTTGCGGATTGCGGTAGACATGCCGCCTCCAGGTACCGGTACGTTGGGTGCACCGGGTGCCGCGGTCTCCGGCATCAGCGCAGCGTACAGATCGTACAGCGCGACCCCGCGCGTGCGCGGCGCGAAAAAGAACGCGAAGGGGTCCGGTGTCCGGAAGTCGGTCAACATGCAGATTCCCTCGTCAACCGCGGCTACCACCACTTCAGCGCGTGCGGCGCAATGCGCGTGGTCCAGGACCTGCACAGGGACTTCGAGCGTGCGGTTGGGTCGTATTCGAGCCGGCACGGTCAGGTGCATATCGAGCCGCCGGCTCGGGGAACTGACCCGGAGCGGCACGGACCCGGCGGCCCGATGCGGCGCCCAGGTCGCCGCGGGCAGGACCGGCCGGATCAGCGTAACCGAGCAGTACACGTTCGGGCGATATTCCGGCCGCACAGTGAACCGGACGCGCGCCGTGTTGCCGGTCATCCGTATGATCTGGTGCTCGAGCACGCGCGTAGATTCCAGGCTGACCAGCGCCTTGCCGGAAAACGGCGCCTTGATCAGGAGCGTTGCGGTCTCGTCCGCATCGTATCGGTCCTTGTCCAGTTCGAGTTGGATCTTGTCCGGATGCTCGAGCGACCAGGCCTGTTGCGGTTGGCCGTCGGTGCTCGCATAGAAGTCGACTGAGCAGCCCGCCCCCGAACCGGGATCGCGCACCGAAATACGGTATTGCCCGCTGTGTTCGGGCGTGAACACGTACTGTCCGCGCCCGTCGACGAGCTCGACATCGTGCTGGAGGATGCGCGCGGCGTGGGGCTCGGACACGTACCGGTATCGACCGTCGTCCCCTTTCTCGAACGCGGAAGTCCACGAGAGTTTCGCCACCGTCAGCCGCAGCCGCGCCGCGCCTGTCGCGGCCGTGCCGTCCGGACGGACGGCGGCCAGCTCGAATCGGCCCGCCCGGCCGACAATCAGTCGCGCATTTTCCCGGCGGATCCCGACATAGAAAGGGAAGGGATCCACCGTGCAACTCGCATAGTCCGAAACCGTGCGCCCGCCTGTCTCGAAGACGGTGACGCCGATCAGGGCCTTGATTGCGGCGCCGGGACGCCAGTCCGGCGAGGCGGCGGCCCTCCAGCGCGCGCGGCCCGCCGAATCCAGCACTTGCTTGCCCAGTTCCTTGCGGACAGTCCGGAACTTGCGCGTGGAGTCTTCAAACCGGTATCCGCTCCAGCCCTTGGGCTGGAACGGGAGCGCCGAGAATTCGGCGCGCGCCTCGGCTCGCAGCCCGGCCGCCGGCCGCCCGAACAGGTGCTCCGCGTGCGCCGTCACTTCGAATGAGGTCTGCGCCCGAACGCGCTGTGTCGGGGCCTGCGCCCGGACCCGGATCTGAGGCGGCACGAAGTCTTCGAGCGCCACGGACGTCGAACCCAGCGCCGTGTCACTTGCGGGCAGGCACACGCTCAGCCGGTAGCGACCGGTCGGCAGATAGTCGGGCCAAGACACGTTGAATTCGGCCGTGCCCCATGCGTTGAGCATCGCGTTGAACGTGCGGTCGCGCTTGCCGTCCGGCCGATGGATCCGGAGTGTGACCGGGAACGGGTCCGGACACAGCGCGTCGACCCCGCGCACAACCGCCCTGATGTGCGCGGTCTCGCCCGGCCGGTAGATCCCGCGATCGCTGAACAGGAACGCTTCGTAGCCCCGTTCATGATACGCGCGCGCGCCGATGCTGCCGCCAACCGTGACCGCCGAGTTGTCCAGGCGCAGGAACGTGATGTCTTCGCCTTGCCGGACGGTCACCAGGAAGGGGGCCGGATCCATGCCGGCCTGCTCGTCGAACGCGAGCCGGGCCAGCCCGTCCCGATCCGTATGCCCGGCCAGCAATACCTGGTTCTGCGGCGAGAAGACCCGGACCTCGGCTCCCGCGATCGGCGCCAGGCTGCGCAGCGAGTTTGCCCACACGAGCATCTCGCGTGCAGCCATCTTGACCGAGAGCCCGGTATCGCTGAGCACGACGAAGTGCGACGCGGCCGCCCGCTCGCCGCCGCGTGCCTCGATCAGGAACGCGCCCGACCGCGCACCCAACATCTCGTCGAGCGCGATGTGTCGCTGCACCACCACGTTTCGCTGCGCCCGATTCGTCAGTTCGAATTCGGCTGCGACCCGGCTCAGGCTCTCGTGCGGCTTGCCGTAGTAGTATCGATACTTGTCGGCGCGGCGCATGGCGAGCTGGACCAGGTTGTTGGGGTACACACGGTGGATCCGCACGTTGCAGCGCTCAAGATTCACCAGCTGGATCGGTACGCGCATGCTGCCCGCCGCGGATAGATAGTGGCCGGGCGATGTGAAACGGATTGCCGGCTTTCGGTCGGGGAAGTAGACGTTGCGCACAAGCTCCGACGCCAGCGAAGGGCCCGCCCGGCTGGGCAGCCCCTTGAGGAACCGCACCGTGTACGTGCGGCCGGGTTCGAAATCCGCGAGAATCCTGCATGCGTTTCCGCGCCAATAGCGGCCGCGCGATTCAACGCTCAGCGCAAGCGGCGGCTCGGTCCGGATGAAATCGGCGGCCATCGCCAGATCCAGCGGGAAATTGAACCGTGCCGTCACATTGCCGGCCTCGAAGCACTTGATTTCTGGCGCCGTGCTCAGCAGACGAAGCACACGGGAGAGCTTCAACCTGCGGCTCTGCTCGCACGTGAGGCCGAGCGGTCCGCTCGTGCTCTGAAGGCCGGGTTTCACACGCACAACCAGTTCTTCGCAAGGTACATTTCGAATTTTCAGCTCGTGTCGCTGCGCGGTGCGGTCGCCGACAACTCGATAGGAAAGCTTTTGGCCCTCCGGCGTGGCCAACAGCAGATGCGCATGAAGCTGCGCGCGACTGACCGGGTCGCTGAACTCCAGGACCAGGCGCGCGGTGCCGCGCGCCGTGAATGCGGACTGCTCTACGCGCCGCAAGCTCAGCGGCCGGCTTGCAAACCGAAACGTGCGCGGGCCTGCCAGTGGCTCGCCCGCCACGCCGCAGAGCGTCTCGGCGAGTGCCGCCGTGAACCGCGTGCAGGCGCGCCACTGCGCCGTCGGCTCGAATGTCAGTTCGTCCGGACGCGTCCAACGGAAGATGCCGGAGACCACCGGCGCGAACGCGGCCGGTTCGTATTCCAGCGGCGTGCCTACCGCCGCGTGCCGCACCATCGCCCGCGAGAATCGCCAGCGCACCGCCGTGCGCCCCGTCAAGGGCCCGTCGGTCGGCCGGCAGTGCACAACCCGAACCGACTCCCGCGCGGGGCGCCGGCTCGAATAGATGTACACCGCATAGGTGTTAACAAGTAGAAACCAGATGGCGAGCAGAATCCAGCGGTTGCGGCGCAGAGCGGATCGTATGGACATGAGCCTTCTCCCTGTGCGCGGGGGGCGAACGGTTGTGAATACACGATGCCTCAGGGATGAGGCAGAAATGTGACGGGCAAGCGACGAGTTGTGACAAACGTGTGACCGCGGTCCTGCGTTGCGCCGTCGGACCCGCAACGAGAAGGCGACGCATCCAACGTACTCATCCATCGTACTCCCGTATCGATCCGGATCCGGAACGATGGATGCGTACGAAAAAGGAGTGCGAGGGGGAGAGACCGGGAAATTCTTCCAGAAGAAGATTCTGACAGTGCGCAGCAGCGGCGGCGGAGTTGTCAGCCGAGCGGGAGCGTGAAGGAGAAGGACGCGCCGCGGCCGGGCTCGCTCTGAACGGAGATCGTGCCCTGATGGTTCTCGATGATGCTTTTGGCGACGGCCAATCCCAGCCCGCTTCCGTATTCCTTTGGGATATCCTTCTGTTCGGTCGTGAAGAACCGGTCGAACACCTTCCCGATATTGGCCGGTGCGATACCAGGGCCCGTGTCACGGACGGTTGTCGTCACGGTCTCGTCCGCACCGGGCGCGAGTTCGAGCGTGACTTCGCCCGTGACGGGCGTGTACCGGAACGCGTTGTCGAGCAGGTTCGCGATGACCTGCTCGATCCGGCCGGGCACGATGCTGGTGATGAGTTGTCCCTCGGGGATCGATTCCGCAAAGCGCGCATGTTCCTGGTCGAAGGTCGGCATGATGCGGTCCAGGATCTCGCGCACGCAGGCGCAGTAGTCCACGCGTTGTTTCTGGCCGCGCAGCACCTCCACGTCGAGCCGGCTCAGTTCGTTGAGTTCCCAGACCATCCGGATCATGCGGTCCACTTCGTACCGGATATTCGCAAGGAACCGCGTCCGCGCGGTCGGGTCTTCGACGGCCCCCTGTTCGAGCAGCTCGGCCGCACCCTTGATCGCCGTGAGCGGCATCTTCAGTTCGTGGACGACTGTCGAGATGAAATCGCGATTGTGCAGGTTGCGTCGATGCAGTTCGGCAGCCATGCGGCTGACGGCGGTCGCGAGCTCGGCAATTTCGTCGCGGCCTTTGATCTGGACGGACATCGGTGCGTCGCCCTTGGCAAAGCGCGTGGCCGCAGCGGTCAGCCGGCGCAGCCGGCGCGTGAGGGTACAGGCGAGAATACCGCCGAGCAGCACGGCGAGGCCTGTCGCACCAATGGCCATCAGGCGGTGGTGCCAGACCATCTTCTGGATCGCGCGTATGATCGGACTCGTGTGCCGGAACACATAGGCGACGCCCAGCACGTCCTCGCCGCGCCTGATCGGCAGCGCCACATAGTAGAACATGTAATCGCGGTCGGGGGTCAGCGCGGAGCGCGCGCCGTATGCGCCGCCCAGCGCTTTGCGGATCTCCGGGCGATCGGACAGGTCCGCGCCCAGCGCTTCGCCAGCGCCGGAATCAACCAGGACAGTGCCGTGCCTTGACAAAATGTGGATACGAGCCTGGACTTCCTCGCCGTAGGCGCCGACCAATGTCTGGAGCCGTTGCCTGCCCGGTTCCGGAAGCGCGCCCGTCGCGTCAAGCCACGTCTTGTACTCTTCCCCGACCAGGAACGCACAGTCTGCCATATGTTCTTCGAGCGTACGGCGCGTGAAGCGGTCGAAGAAATCGACGGTGTAGCGGTTGAGCAGCAGAATCGGAACGACGACCGTCACGAGACACAGCAGGATGATTTTCCAGCGGATGCTTCTCATTCTGCCGTTTCCAGTTCCTGTCGCAGTTTGTAGCCGAGCCCGTGCACCGTCTCGATCGGGTCCAGGTCCGCGCGGACCTCCGCGAACTTCCTGCGAATCCGTTTCACATGCGCGTCGATGCTGCGGTCGGTCACGACATGCTCGCCGTCGTAGAGCACGTCGATCAGCTTCTCGCGCGTGAAGACCCGCGCCGGATAGCGCACGAGCCGCTCGATCAACGTGAATTCCGCACGCGTGAGCTGGAGCCGTTTGCCGAAATACAGAAGGGACAGCGCCTCCGCATCGATTTCGATCGGGCCGTGCGTCAGCTTCGACGCTGAACGGTCGGGCATCGTGCGATGCTCCGCGCGCCGCAGTACGGCCCGGACCCGCGCCGCAAGCTCACGCGGGCTGAACGGCTTCGTCACGTAGTCGTCCGCGCCCATCTCGAGGCCGGCCACCCGGTCGATCTCCTCACCGCGCGAAGTCAGCATGATGACCGGTACGTCCGCACGCAGAGCCCGGATCTCCCCGAACAGATCGAAGCCGGCGATGCCGGGTAGGTTCAGATCCAGAACCACCAGGTCGGGCTCCGCTTTCTTGAACAGCCGCAAGCCCGCGTCGCCGTCCAGCGCGACCGTGACGTCGAACCCATGCTCCTTCAATACATACTCGACCACATCCACGATGTGCTGTTCGTCGTCGATCAACAGAACGCGTCTTCTCACGATACGGACATCCTAGCCCGGAGGCGCGACCGACGTCACGGCGAAACCGCGGGCCCAAAGCCGCGTCTCGAGGCTTCGCGGACCGGCTGACGAACTGTGCGTACGAAGGGATTATTGACAGGACGATTGTGGGACAGGACGACGGGAGAGGATTGGATAGACAGGACGATTGTGGGACAGGACAACCGGAGGGGATCGGATCGACGGGAGCACAAGCCGCCCGCCGTGTGCTCTCATCGGCCTGTATCGAAATCGTCCTGTCTAGTTCTCGTCGGAATCGCCGTCCTCTGCGATCGTGACATTGACCCCGACGGACTTGGCTATGTTCCCGTCGTTATCGTATGCCACGGCATACAAAAAGACGGGGGCATCGGGCGCGGGTCTCTCGAATCCGACATAGCCTTTCTGCACGTTCTGCCAAGAACAGCTGTAGGGTGCGCTTGAGGCTTCGCCGAGTTTCTTGAACCCGTTGTAGAACTCGACCTTGGCAATGCCGGATTCGGCGGTTGCCTCGGCGTCGATACGGATGTTGCCGCCTTCCTTGTACGTTCTGTTGTCCGGCGGCCAGACGATCCTGGCTTGCGGCTGCGCGGTGTCGGCCTGCAACGTGATCAGGACCGCGTGATTTGCGCCGGGCGCCTCGAGCGTCTGCGTGCCGCCGCCGATCGTTCCTTCACTGACCCATTGGCTGGTATACGCATTCATCCAACGGTAGAAGTACTCGCCGTCGGCCAGCGCGATCGTGACGCGCAGCGCATCCTCGCGCGGGAAGTACAGCGCGTACTGCTTGCCGGGCTCGGCGAGACAGTATGCTGAGTTGTCGGACCGCTCGGACAGCAGGTCGTTGCGCGGTTCCATCGTGAAGATGTTCAAGGCATCCGTGAACAGGCGGGCGGACCGGATATTCGGCTGGGCCAGGCCTGGATGCAGGCCGTTCCCGGCCGGACACGCGCCGGGCACGCCGATCTTGTTGCGGTGATGCCGCGCGCCGGACACGCCGGCAAACAGGAGCCGCCACATCCGCGCTCGGGCCTCGGCGTCCCGATCGCTGCGCTCGTTCCACCAACCTTCGCCGCCGGGCCCGTGGATCAGGGAGCCGTCGTAGAATTTTCGATACAGCAACGGTTTGGGTCCGCCGTGTTCGAGGACTTGCTCGCGAAACCACAGCACGTTGTCGTACGTCGTTTGTCTGGCGCGTTGCACGTCTCCGTTCCAGTGCGGATCCGTGTCGAAGCACATGTTCTCCGCGATGTCGTTGAACGTGTAGAGTTCGGGCTTCTTGATGATCGCGTGCTCCACGCCGTTCGTTTCGGGCGGCTCCCAGGAACGGAATGTTTCGTTGCGCATGTCGAACCGATACGGCGCGCCGCACCAATCATGGCCGCGGTAGGCGCGGCCGGAAGTCACGTACACTTCTTTGCCTTTGCCGGCGGCTGTGTCGCTGACGAACCGTGCCCAGTAGTCGGTGATCGCGTTGGGCAGCCGCGTCTCGTTGTCTACTTGGTAGAGGACATGATCGTATGGCAGGCACGTATCCAGCAGCTTGTTCATGTAGCCGGTCATGTAGCGTGCCAGGATCGGGTCCGGGCCGGGCGGTGTATCGACGACCGACCAGAACATGGGGTTCGCGGAAGGAAATGCGCCGATCTTGGCCCATTCCCGCTTGTCGGCAGGGACGATGACATCGGCCCAGTCGTAGTTGATGTTGTTCTCGGGGTTGAACGAGCACAGCGCCCACGCGTCGCCGTTGTAGCCGGCGGCCTCCCAGATCTCGAGGACCACGAAGATCTCACGCTCATGCGTCATCTTCAGAAAAGTCTCCAGCCGGGCCCAGTGCTCTTCGTCCCATTGGTCCAGATCGTATTTGCCGCCGTCGATTCTCTTGTGGAATTGGAGCGTGTATTGCCCGCTGTAGACGTACCGGGGCAGCGCGTCGCGGTCACGATTGCAGGCGACCCAGCGCTGGAACATCGAGTTGCGGACCAGGTTGCCGCCGACCTCGACGATCTTGTCCAGATGCTTCTCGAACAGGTGCTCGCCCCAATCGGCTTCGAGTTCCCGGTTGTTGGCCCATTGGTACAGGTTGTCGTCGTCCGACCCGCCGATCAGCAGGACCGGCTTGCCGTGGTATTCCCAGTACCACTTGTTCTTCGAATACGGTCGAATCGGTGGCAGAGACTCTTCCTTCATGACACACTCCATTGATGCCGCACAACTCCCACTTGCACAGACTACACCGCGCAGGTCGCGTTCTGCAGCCTGATCAAGGAGCCTTATCGATTCCCAAACAGGGCATTCTGCTCATTTCTCGCTCTTGCACTGTCGGCCTGTCTCAGCCGAGTATCGCGGGGAGTCTCTTGAAGCACATCAGTTCGCGTTCGGCGCCCGTCGCACCATCCACAGGAGTGAGTCTTCGTCTGGCCATCGCTGCTTCGCTGCGGGCACCTGCGATTGTACTTCGGACGAAGATTTCCGAACCGATCACCAGTCCGTCGGCCCAGTAGCGCACGCGTCTATCCAGGCGCAGGCTGAACGGCTCATTCTTGCCGACTGCGGCGCTGCTCACAGGGGACTGGTCCGGAGGGTGTCCCGAATCCAGGGCGGTCTTCCGCGCAAACGCGTGTCTGAGTTCCCGTTGGACTTCCTTCATGTCCGCCTTGCGCCAAAGGCTGCGGAACCACTTCAGGAAGCGTTTGCGGACCACCATTTCGAAGGGATGTCGACCGGTTGCGGCCCAATGGCCGAAGGAACCGAATCGGTATTCGGCGGGATTGCGAACGATACCCGCGCGTACGGGGTTCATCTCGACATATTGCCAGCAGCGCCAGACACTGAGCCCTTTTTCGAGCAGGGTGCTCTTGAATCGCTGGGCCCAGAGAGGGCCGCGACGGCGCAAGGGACGGCTCCGATTGAACCAGCGGGTGAACGGCTGCTGCAAATCGTGCATGAAATCGCTGATATCACGCAGCCGTTCGGCCAGTTTTGTGCATCTTTCGCTGTTCGGATCGATTCCACAGTTCCCGCCATACCAGGCCCGGAAGCGTTCTGCGGCCTCTTCGTTCGATGGCGGCTCGCCAGGGATGAACAGGACGAGATGGAAGTGATTCCCGAGCATTTGATAGGCAAGCACCTCGATTACGTAGAACCTGCACAATCTGCGCAGACGTCTGATGAATTCTTCCTTCTCGGCCCTGCCGAATGGGAAGAAACCTGTGTTGCCGAGTGTCCTGTTGCAGACGTGGATGAATGTGTCCTTCCCTCTGGGTTTCAGTCGCGGATGTCGCATGGCTTCTCCTTTTCCGGTGGCTGCGAGAATACTGTCCCTACTTCCTTGAAGAAGTGAGCGACCCGAAATTCCGGAAAAAGTTGAACTTTTTTTCGAACCCTTCTTGTGTTCCGCACCCGCAAACGACACAGAACTCCGCTCATCTCGCCGCACAACGCGTGCTTACCCGGTCGTTGCTTACCCGGGGTCGTTGCTTACCTGGGGGTCGTTGCTTACCTGGGGTCGTTGCTTACCTGGAACTCGTTGCTTGCCCAACGCCCTCCGGACAGGCGGACCCTTACCTGGGGCGGACCCTTACCTGGGACCCGGCCTCCCGGGCCCCTCAGACGGGCAGGACGATTGCAGTAGGACGATTGCCCGGCACTTGGTCTCGAGCGGTCGGTTACGCCGGTCGGTTACCTGGCACTCGACGGCCTGGGGCGGTTCGGTTACCCGGCGGTTCGGTTACCCGGCACTCGACGGTTCCTGGCGGTCGGTTACTTGGTCGGTCGGTTACCTGGGGTCGGTCGGTTACCTGGCACTCGACGGTTCTCGGTTACCCGGCACTCGGTGCAGCACTCGGTGCACCTGCAGCCTGATCAAGGGGCCTTATGGGCTCCCAAACAGGGCATTTTGCTCATTTGCGTGTTGTGAAGATTTGGGCCACGCGCGTGTTGCGCGGGTGGGCAAGCCATTCGTTGAGCAGGCCTTCGGCTTGTTCGAGGCCGCGTGTGCGGTGGTCGCGCAGCAGGTAGATCAGCGCGATGTCGGGATCGCCGGAGCATGCGGCTTCGACGATCAGTTCGGCCTGTTGCCAGCGCGGGATCATGGCGCCGACCATGAGTTTTCGGGGCAGCGCGGGCACGGGGTTACCGTGCATGCCGCTGCCGTCGACTGTTGCCTGGCACTCGACGACGAGATTTTCGGGGAACCCGGGCAGCAGCGGGCCCTTGTTGGGGATGTTGACCTGGTAGGTGCCGGGGACGTTATTCACGAGCGAATTGATGATCGGCACGATTTGCTCGCCGCCCCGTTTGGCGGGGAATGTATCGGTGATCGGCTTGCTTTGGTCGAGGGCGGCTTGTTCGATTTGCCTGACCTTTTGCTCGCAGCGGACCAGGTATTTGGCCCAGCCGATTTCGGAGTCGAACCCGCCGTCCGGCCCGTACCAGCGTTGTTTGGTGGCGAGATCCGTATGGTACCACCAGCCTCCGGCTCTCGGCGTATCACCGATCGGCATCAGGCCGAACAGTTGGTACTGGTGGATCGCGGCGCGCCGCATCTGGTTGTCGAAGGGAGAGCGATCGTCGTTGGTCCAGAATTCTTGCGCCTTGGTTTCGATCCATTCGTCGAGCAGCGGGTAGGCGTTCTCGCCCTTGTAGAGAAATTCGGTGAGCCAGATCCAGTGATTGAACCCGGGCATTTTGGCGGTGACGTGTTTGGGTTCGAGCCCGAGCACTTTGGCGATTGTGTTCACGCCATGGTGTCCGTGGCACAGGCCGATGAGTTTGACGTTGGTCTGGCGAGACATTGCGGTGCAGCCTTCGAAGACCGGGTTTGCGGATTCGATGAGCCAGGCGTTCGGGCAGATGCGCTCGATATCGCGGGCGACTTCGAGGAAGAACGCGATCTGTGCGAGCGCGGGCAGTGCGGTCCCGCGGTAGTAGCCGTGTTTTTCGGCGATGCCGCGTTGCTCCTCAGCCCAGTCGTGTCCGCCGTCGAGTGCCGTGTTGATGACGAAATCGGCGCCTTTCAATGCCGCTTGGCGGTCGGTCGTTGTTGTGAACGACAAGCCGGCGTTGAGCTCGCCGGACAGCCGTTCGGCGAGGCGGCTGATCATGCTGAGCCGTTCTTCGTGGACGTCCATGAATGTGACGTGGCTGCCGTGCAGACCTTTGTTCACGCACAGGTCGCGCACGATGCCTGCAGAAAAGACGGCGCTGCCCGCGCCGATGACGGTGATGTTGACGGGGGGGGGTGGTCATTGTCTTCTCTCCCTACTCCGCACGATTCGCTCCACACGACTGTCGGATGACGAACTCGGTTTCGAGCTCTTGGTGTTCGCGATGCGGGCCGCCGCCGGAGATGACGCGCAGCAGCATCTCCATGAGGCGCCGGCCGAGCTCGTGACGCGGCACGCGGATCGTCGTCAGCGTCGGGGTCACGAGCGAAGCGAGCGGGATATCGTCGAATCCGACGATCGCAACGTCGTCGGGCA
>Ga0272441_10005234_pt1 | contig 22775 bp, 18 predicted proteins | sample SSMProp6N_FD_193582 | JGI IMG/M metagenome (GOLD analysis project Ga0272441, IMG submission 193582) | Marine sediment archaeal communities from Little Sippewissett salt marsh, Falmouth, MA, United States - SSM-Prop-6N | ecosystem: Environmental > Aquatic > Marine > Wetlands > Sediment ... | reverse complement strand
AGCACATCGTGACCTTCGCCTTATCAGGACTTAACATACAGGAGGAGGAGTACTCTTTGTGAGGTACAGGATTATATCATCGGCATTTTTACTGGCCATCCTTCTTATTTTCGGTGGTTGCATAAAAATGGGGCCAGACTTCCGGAAACCCGAACTCGACATCAGTATGCCCGCGTCATATCAGCACACGACGACCACTGCAGCAACAGAACCATTGGATGAAAGGTGGTGGACCGTTTTTAACGATACCGAACTCAATCAAATCGTGGAGAATGTTCTGCACAACAATCTGGACATAAAAAGCGCAGCAACCACAATACTCGAACTGCGGTCACTTTTCAGACAGACCCGCGCGGATCGTTTACCCAGTGTGAACGTACAGGGCGAAACGAAACGACAACGTATCATCCCCGGTGTTGAGACGGATTCGTACAATTTCTCTTTCCCCGCTTCGTTTGAAATCGATCTGTGGGGACGCCTTGCCCGGGCGGAAGAAGCTGCGCGCGCCGAGCTTATGCAGGTTGAGGAAAACGCCCGGACGATCGCCCAGACGGTAGTAGCAGAAGCGATCACCCTCTACCTCGATATAGAATCCCTGGAGCGGAGGATTCAGATCACGCAACACAGTATCGAAAATTACCAGCGGAACCTGACGTTCGTCCAGCGGCGCTATGAAGGTGGTCTCACATCGATACTCGATCTCAGGCAGGCACGCCGAATTCTTGCCCAGGCAGAGGCATCACTTCCAACGTTGCGACAAGATCTCGGCACAAAGCAGCAGAAACTGGCGGTGCTCGCGGGACACTATCCCGAAACAAAACCGCCCCGTTTTCAACCGGAGGATTATTTCACGCGACTCGAACCCGTTCCCCCTGGACTTCCGTCAGAATTGCTTCTGCAAAGGCCCGACATACGAGCGGCCGAAGCAAAGCTTCGATCCCTGAACGCCAGAGTCGGTGTCGCCACAGCAAGCCGATTCCCTCGAATAACCTTGACGGGCAGTTTCGGCTATTCAAGCGGCGAGCTCGACAAATTGATCACATCAAAAGGCAAACTGTGGAATATCGCCCTCGGAGCCTTCCAGCCCCTTTTCGATGCAGGCAAGTTGAAAGCGGGCCAGAGGGCCGCCGAGGCACGGTACCAGCAGGGACTAACCGCCTACGTGAAGGTGGTGCTCACGGCCCTGTCCGAAGTTGAAAACGCCCTTCTCATTCGCAGGGAACAATTGCAGAAAAGGAAACGCATCATAACCTTTCTTTCAGAAGCACGGGCTACCCAGAAAGTAGCAGAAAGCCGTTACGAACGAGGACTGGTGGATTATCTCACCGTTCTTGATGCTCAACAGACGCGTTTCCAGGCGGAAGAAAACCTCGTTCTTGTGGATCTCGCGATCCTCAGCAACCGTGTGACACTGCACCGCGCCATCGGCGGTGGCTGGACAGACTTCACAGCAACATGAAAGGATAACGCCACCTATGAATAACCCGAACCGGGAGGAAGAAAACAGAAAATGACTATAAAAAGAAAACGCCTTCTCCACGTTTCGATTTGCATTCTGTTTATTTTGATCGGAGTTGCCGTCTTGATTGCCCTGATGGCAAGTAAATCACACCTGGAAAAAACGAAGCCGACCACATCCGCACCATTGGTGCGCGCAACCAGGATCACCACTGGGCCACAGTCGATCAAAATCAAAGCGGAAGGAACGGTACGGCCTCTGCGGGAGATACAGCTCGTTCCGCAGGTGGGAGGTAAGGTCATCTATATTTCTCCCGCATTGGTTGACGGTGGAGAATGCAAAAAAGGAGACGACCTCCTTACCATTGACCCCGTTGACTATAAACTTGCCGTGACTCTTGCGAAGGCAAAAGTGAAGGACTCGGAGAGTAATCTCAAAATCATCCAGGAAGAGGCTGAAGTGGCAAAAGAAGAGTGGCGTGATCACCATGCGGGCAACTCTCATACCCGAAAGACACCGCCGCCTCTTGTCGCGAAGGAACCGCAGATGGCAGCCGCACAGGCCAGACTTGAGGCCGACAGGGCCGATCTGAAAAAGGCGCTTCTCAATCTCGATCGAACGACACTCAGGGCTCCTTTTGAGGGCCGGGTAGGAAAAAAATATGTGGACGTTGGCCAGTATGTTGCCCCAGGACAACAATTGGCAACCCTCTATTCCACTGAAGCAGCAGAGATTCCCGTGCCATTGGAAAATGAAACACTCTACTGGTTCGACGTACCGGGATTCACGCCCGGAGACGGCCCGGGTTCATTTGCCACCATCAAGGCGAGCATTGCCGGAAGAAGCCTCGTCTGGAAGGGAAGAGTTGTCAGAGCCAAGGGACAGCTCGACGAAAAGACGCGAATGATTACCGTGGTGGTACGAGTGGACAAGCCATACGGCCGGAAACCGCCTCTTGCTATCGGCCTCTTTACTAACGTTGAAATTGAAGGACAGATTATCCCTGAAGCCGCTCTCATTCCCCGGGCAGCGCTTCATCAGGGGAATATCGTCTGGGTTGTAAACGATGACGGCATTCTCCGGTTTCGCACGGTCGAGATCGCTCATTATCAGGGAGAAAGCATTCTCATTCAATCGGGGCTTAACACCGGTGATCTCGTTGTCACATCATCCCTCAAGGCCGTTACAGACGGCATGAAGGTACGAACAGCTGTTAAAGAGGAGCACAGAGAGTAAATGAAAGGTGCAATTTCCTGGTTTGCCGAAAATCATGTAGCGGCCAACCTTCTCATGATATTTCTGATCCTTGCCGGGATATTCACTATGATGACGATAAAACTGGAAGTCTTCCCGGAAACATCCCTCGATCGTATCTCCGTCACAACGGAATATCCCGGGGCATCACCCGCCGAGGTGGAAGAGGCCATTATTCGTCGCATAGAGGAAAAAATCGCCGGCCTCGCCGGAATTAAGCAAATTGATTCGGTTGCCCGTGAAGGTTTCGGTACTATTACCATCGAGGTGATTAAGGGATGGAATCTGAAATCGCTCCTCGATGAGGTGAAAGCTGAAATCGACCGCATCACCACGTTTCCCGACGAGGCGGAAAAACCAATTGTTCGGGAGGTTACTCAGCGGATTCAGGTAATTAACATCGCCGTCTACGGAGACGCTCCCGAACCAACGATCAAATATCTTACCGAAAAAATCCGTGATGACATCACGTCTCTTCCTGGAGTCACGCAGGCCGACACCTTTGGAACGCGAGAGGGGGAAATACATATTGAAATTTCGGAAAAGACGCTGCGCCGCTATGGATTCACCCTTGGTCAGGTGGCCGATATAGTCCAGCGGGCAAGCCTCGATCTGCCTGCCGGCAGCGTGAAGACGGGCGAGGGAGAGATCCTGATCCGGACAAAGGGACGTCGTTACTGGGCCAATGAATACGCAGACATCGCGGTCATCACACGGGCCGACGGCAGTAAGGTAACCCTCGATCAGATAGCCACCCTGACCGACGGATTCGAAGATGTCGATCTCTTTGCACGGTTTCAGGGAAAGTCCTCGTCGATGATCCAGGTCTTTCGTGTGGCCGATCAGAATGCCCTCAGTGTTGCAAAAACAGTAAAGAAATATGTGGAAGAAATGAAACCGCAGCTGCCTGCAGGTGTCGACATTGCATTCTTCGCAGACATGTCGAAGATTCTCAAGAGCCGTCTTCAGCTCCTTCTGAAGAATATGGCAATCGGTCTTGTTCTGGTTGTCATTCTTCTCGGATTGCTGCTCAACGCGCGTCTGGCTTTCTGGGTAACCCTCGGAATCCCCATATCGTTTCTTACGGGTCTGGCGATATTGCCCCGTTTTGATGTTTCTATAAACATGATCTCCCTGTTCGCCTTCATCATGGTCCTCGGCATTGTAGTTGACGATGCCATTATCATCGGGGAAAATATCTTCAGAAAACAGGAAGAGGGGGTGCCGTTTCTCCGTGCGGCCAAGATCGGCGCCGTTGAGGTAGGCCGTCCGGTCATCTTTTCGGTTCTCACCACCATGGTTGCTTTTGCGCCCCTTCTTATCGGGAGCGGCACCATGGGGAAATTGTTGCGCAATATACCCCTCGTCGTTATTTTTGTTCTGCTCGGATCACTAGTCGAATCGCTTTTTATCCTGCCAGCCCACCTCTCCCGAGGAAGAAACCCACAGGCTTACCAGGCCGGACGCCTCGAAGACACGCGGGTGTCCCGATGGTTGAAAGGCTTCATCATCGGGCCTTACACGAAAGCCGTCACGTTCTGTACACGGTGGCGTTACGCTACCGTATCCGCCGGAATTGCCATTCTTCTCATCGTTATCGGAACGGTACAGGGCGGATTTATTAAATTCACCTTTTTCCCGAAGGTTGAGAGCGACACCCTAGAGTGCGCTATCACCATGCCTGCGGGGACCCCCGTCGACAGAACAACCGAAGTAGCCCGGTATCTGGAAAAAAAAGCACGGGAGATCCTCGCCGAGGCTGATACAAAAAGACCTGACGGTCTGCCAGCGCTGTTCGAACACAGTTTTGCTCTGATAGGCACTGAAATGGGCGACCGCGGTATGGTACGGAATGTGGGGGGTCACTTAGCACATATCTGGATCCAGGTACTCGAAGCTGAAAAGCGGGATGTCAGTACCGCCCAACTGGCCACTCTTTGGCGTAAGAGGGCGGGCATTATTCCCGATGTGGAGTCATTAACATTCAAGAGTGTTCTTCACAGTGCGGGAAACGCGGTTGAAGTAGATCTCTCTCTTGACAACCATGAAAATCTGTTGGCAGCGGCAGAGGAGCTCAAAACGGAATTAAAAAAATATCCCGGCGTATACGATATCGGTGACAGTTTTCTCCCCGGAAAAAGAGAGATGCAACTGAAACTCAAGCCGACAGCCCGGAGTCTTGGTCTCACTCTCAACGATCTGGCGCGCCAGGTACGTCACGCCTTTTACGGTGCGGAAGCCCTTCGCATGCAACGGGATAAAGACGAAGTCAAGGTTATGATTCGATACCCGGAGAAAGAGCGTCGCTCTTTGGGATACGTGGAGGATATGAGAATCAGGACTCCCGATGGTTCTGAGGTTCCCTTCAGTCTTCTTGCCGATGTCACGATGGAAGAGGGATACGCTTCTATCCACCGCACCCAGCGAAACCGCGTCATCACCGTATATGCGGATGTTGACGAAAGCATCACAAATGCCCACGAGGTGCGAAAAACCCTCGAAAATGGTTTTATTCAGAATCTCAAGAACCGCCATCCCGGCCTCAGATATTCAATGGAAGGAGAAGGAAAAGAACAGAAGGAATCCCTCGACGACATCAAGATGGGTTTTTTGTTCGCCCTCTTCTGCATCTATGCACTCCTTGCCGTGCCGTTCAAGTCGTTCACACAACCCCTCGTGGTCATGTCAGCGATCCCGTTCGGTATCGTCGGGGCGGTGATAGGTCACCTGATTATGGGGCTAAATGTTACGTTCTTGAGTCTCTTCGGTATGGTGGGCTTGGCCGGTGTTGTGGTGAACGACTCTCTCGTCCTTATCCATGCAACGAATCGAATTCGAGGTGAAGGGTTTGCTCCGAGCGAAGCAATTATTCGAGCCGGCACACTCCGCTTCCGGGCCATCTTACTGACGTCGCTCACTACCTTTGCGGGTCTCATGCCCATGATTCTGGAACGAAGTCTGCAAGCAAAATTTCTGATACCTATGGCAGTCAGCCTCGGCTACGGGGTACTCTTTGCGACAGTGATAACATTGATAATCATCCCATGCCTCTACCTCATCCTTGAAGATGGTCACACACTCATGGATCGACTGAAGAGCACATTGGGGAGCGGTATCCGTGGCTGAGGTGCGGTACCACTGATGGACGGCAGAGCACTCGTATTGGAACCTCGAGAATTACATCTGTCCCGCCAGGAAAAGTAGGCACGCACACGAGCACCCCTTTTTTTTATTTGGAAAAACTGGTATAAATTTTAATGAAACATTGATCCAATCACAGAGGGCACTGAAAAACCCCGTAGCATCGAGTATGTGAGACACTAGCTCGTAACCTTCCTTTGCTTTACCAGAAAGGAATACAGGGTCGTTGAAAAAACAAAACCGGGCTGCTATATCTTCTTCCGTACTTCTCGATGTTGGCAAGTACCTGATCCTCGCAGCAGTACTTACCTGGCTGCTTTTCCGAGGCACCGAGGAACTGGGATATCATTGGCAGTGGTATCAGGTGCCCCAGTATCTTTTTTCGTTCGAAAACGGCCGCTTCATCGTGGGACCACTCATTGACGGGGTAATCCTCACCCTGAAGATCACCGCGGTGAGTCTTGTCCTGGCATGTGCCTGCGGTCTGATTACGGCGCTGTTCAGACTCTCTCACTCCCTCGTCGCAAAGATAATCGCCAGGGGATACCTGGAATTTATCCGCAATACTCCCCTGCTTGTTCAGATATTCTTCATATACTTTGTCCTGGCACCGGTTCTCGATATCAGTCGTTTCACATCGGCTGTTCTCGCGCTCAGTCTCTTTGAAGGGGCATATGCCTCGGAGATATTCCGAGCCGGAATTGTCTCCGTTCACAAGGAACAGTGGGAAGCCGCCTACAGCAGTGGCCTGAGCACCCCCCAGACCTACCGGTTTGTAATCCTGCCCCAGGCCATCAGATGGATGCTGCCGCCCTTGACGAGCCAGGCCGTCTCCCTCGTAAAAGACTCGGCCCTGGTCAGCACCATCGCCATTTACGATCTCACCATGCAGGGACAGGCGATTATCGCGGAAACATTTCTGACATTTGAGATATGGTTTACCGTTGCTTTCATCTATTTTCTCATTACGGTAACAATGTCATTGACCGTCAGTCTGCTGGAGCATCGTCTTCAAATACCGGCGTAAAAACGCTGTAGCGAAAAAAGGAGGAAAAACATGAACATTCGATCGTCTTCCGCATGGAGGGTAGTTATTATTGTTATCATCCTTACAGTGGGATTCGCAGCCTGCGAAAAAAAACCTAAAGAAACGGCGATAAAGGAAAGCACTGTTGAACAGATCCTGAAGCGCGGTGTCTTACGGGTTGGTATGTCCACGTTCGTTCCCTGGGCAATGAAGGACAAGACAGGAAAACTGATCGGCTTCGAAATCGACGTGGCGACCCGACTGGCACAGGACATGGGTGTCACCGCTGAATTTGTCCCCACAAAATGGGCGGGTATCATCCCGGCCCTTCTCACCGGTAAATTCGATGTGATCATCGGGGGGATGGGAATCCGCCCGAAACGCAACATCAAGGTTAATTTCAGCATCCCGTACGACACCACCGGCATGTCGATCGTGGCCCACAGGGAACTCGCCGCGGGTTTTACGGGCCTTGCGGATTTCAATCACCCCGATGTGATCATAGCAGCACGTCTCGGCTCTACCGCTGTTACGGCGATAAAAAAGTATATGCCGACGGCACAGCTTCGAATGTTTGACGACGAATCGCAAGCCTACCAGGAACTGGTCAACGGAAAGGCCCACGCTGTTGTCGGCAGTGCCCCGCGCCCTGCATATGAAGCGCTGAAATATTCTGAGAGACTCTTTCTCCCCCTAAAAGAGACCTTTACCAAGGAACCTATCGGATTTGCAGTAAAGAAAGGCGACTTTGATACCCTCAACTTTTTCAACAATTGGATCCGTGTCGTTTCAGCAGAGGGGTGGCTGAAGGAACGCAAGCACTACTGGTTCGAAACGAGGGACTGGCAAGACATGCTTCAGTAACATTGCCATTCCTCTCCTATTGCTGCGCCGAACATTAATCATAGTCGGAAGAACCCGGGGTAATTCGTGAAAAACGGAAAGGTCAGAATAACGCTGCTCGACATCATCATCACAGTGCTGCTCGCGGCAGCCATCGTCTATATCGTCTACCGCATTAGAGTGGGGCTCCACTACAAATGGAATTGGGCGGCTATCCCGCAGTACCTCTTCCGCTATGATGACGAAACAATGAAGCTGGTGCCGAATCTGCTCGTTCAGGGACTCGTTATGACGATCAGGCTCAGCATCTGGGGGACAATTATCGCGACACTCATCGGGCTTATCATGGGTCTGTTTCGTGTTAGCCACAGTCTTTTCAGGCGTCTCGTCGGACAAACCTACGTCGAGCTGATCAGAAATGTTCCGCCCATTGTGCTTATCTTCATCTTCTATTACTTTATCAGCGACCAGATTCTCGTACTCTTTGATGTGGATGCCTTCGTGAGTGCACGAGCATCATGGTTCCGTTCACTGTTCGGCTTCTTCTGTGCCCCCGTCTCCCAGTGCTCGGCATTCATCTCCGCCCTCATAACCCTCGCCGTCTTCGAAGGCGCCTATATTACGGAAATCGTGCGGGCAGGTATCCAGTCAATCGCAAAGGGACAATATGAGGCAGCCTATGCTCTAGGCCTGTCGCAATGGCAAACTATGCGCCACATCGTGCTCCCCCAGGCAACACGGATTATTCTTCCTCCCCTTGCCGGTCAGTTCATCTCCACCATAAAGGATTCGGCCATTGTGTCGATCATCTCGATCCAGGAACTGACGTTTCAGGGAATGGAATTGATGTCCGCAACGTATCTCACGTTCGAAGTATGGATCACCATCATGGTGCTCTACCTCGTATTGACTCTCAGTCTCTCGCTGGGAGTGGCGCGTCTCGAAAAATACATGAGAAGGGTGGTCGCGTAGAGACATCTCCTTTCCACACATCAATTATCGCAGCCGCCGTCTGTTATCACGAGTGTATACCGTATTTTCAGAACGGATCCTTCAATACGGACAGGACCAAATCCCATGCCGGAAGAAAAAGAACTTATCACCCACCCTATTCCAAAGCTCATCACACGCATTGCCGTACCGGCCAGTGTAGGATTCTTTTTCAACACCATGTTCAATGTGGTGGATACCTATTTTGGAGGATTGATTTCGACCGAGGTGCTGGCGGCCCTGTCTCTTTCCCTTTCTGTCTACTTCATTATCATCGCTATGGGAACCGGCATATCAACGGGCACCACCGCGCTCATTGCAAATGCTCTCGGTGCGGGTAATCGCCAGCAGGCACGGCTCTTTGCCACGCAGGGAATCACCTTCGGTATACTGACGGCGATCGTGCTCACCTTTCTCGGAATCTATCTCTCACCATATCTGTTCGCTATCCTCGGTGCCACCGATCGCTATCTGGTAACAAGTATCCTCTATATGAATACCATATTTACGGGAACGGTATTCTTCCTCCTCGCCTACATGCTCAACGCCATCCTCAACGCCCTCGGCGATACCAGATCGTTCCGAAACTTTCTCATTACAGGCTTTTTCCTGAATATTATATTCGACCCCTGGTTCATTTATGGTGGTGTCGGCTTACCCGCACTGGGAATCGTTGGCATCGGTCTCGCCACTGTCGTGATCCAGTGTCTCGGATGTCTGTACCTGGGTTTCAAGGTATACAGGACCGGCGTGATAGTGGGAAAGGAACTCAGAGAAATCTTCCCTATGCTTCGACCGTTCAAGGAAATTGCCCGCCAGGGGCTGCCGGCAAGTATCAACATGATAACTGTGGGAATTGGGTTTTTTGTGATCACCTATTTCGCGAGTAAATTCGGCAAGGAGGCCGTTGCCGCCTACGGAATCGGCATTCGTGTGGAACAGATGATACTGATTCCGACCGTCGGCCTGAACATCGCCACCCTCACTCTGGCGGCACAGAACAACGGCGCAGGGCTCTTCGCCCGGGTAAGAGAAACCCTCACCACGGCGCTCCGCTACGGCGGTATTATCATGGCTGCAGGAACTGTCATCATCTTTGTCCTCGCCCCTTACTTTATGGCACTTTTCACCGATGATGAAACCGTCATCACCATCGGTATAACGTATTTGAGAATCGACTCTCTCGTGTTCTACGCCTACGTCATTCTCTTTACCAGTATCGCCGCCATGCAGGGCATAAAGAAGCCGATGTTCGCCATATGGATCGGGTTTGCCCGACAACTCGTCGCGCCTCTTATCGTGTTCACCATTCTCATTGACATACTTCATTGTGGTCTCCTCGGTATCTGGTGGGGATTCTTCTCAATCACATGGGGTGCCGCCGTATTCACAATTGTCTATGTCCTGCACCATCTGAAAGGATTAATAAACGCTGAATCTTAAAAGCGGATACTTGCTCCATGGAATAAAGTATTCTATAGTAAAAAGAAACCGGGACCTTCCCATGAATAAGTTCATGAGAAAGGGGGAAATACTATGGAACCGCACATCGACTCCAGGCTGCCGCTTCTGCAGAACGCAGACGTGGAGAACAAAATCGTCCTCTTACGAGTCGACCATAATGTGGTGAAAAAAGGAGTCATTCAGGATCCATACCGAATCGACCAGACCATTGGTACCATCTTCAATATCGTGGAACGAGGCGGCAGACCTATCATTATGACCCATGTCGGACGGCCGAAGGACAAAACCGGGAAGATCACAGTTGACCCTGCAACGGCAATCGAACCGATCGCAGAATATCTGGAGCGAAAACTCCACACGACTATCTTCTGTCCGGCATTCAGATCCGATGGAGATGAGGGAATAAAGAGCATCGATACCTCTATAAATCTTGCTATCAAAGATCTGAGAGAAAAAAAGATCGGCGCCATATATCTGCCGAACTCACGGTGGTTTCAGGGAGAGGAATCGAACCCTGAATCTGAAGAGCGGAACGCCTTTGCACTGCAGCTCGCCGGGCTGGCCGACGTATTTGTGAATGATGCTTTCGGTTCCTGGCAACCACACGCATCGACCTACGATATCACGAAATATCTTCCGTCATTTGCCGGCTATCTCATGCAGAAAGAGATAGTGAACCTTACCCAGGTTCTGGAACCCGAGCGGCCATTCATCGCCGTCGTGGCAGGAGCGAAGTACAATACAAAGATCGGCCCCCTCTACGAAATCTACAAGAAAGTGGACAAGCTTATCCTCGGCGGCGTGATCTACAACACCTATCTCTGTGCAAAGTACGACGTATCAATCAGCGGCATTGATGCGGAAAACGTCAAAGCAGCGAAGCACCTGGTCGCCATGGACAGAGATCATCACAAGATTGTGGAGCTCCCCTATCTGTATGAATCCGACACCATGGAAGGAAAGGTCGAGGGAAAATACAGGATCAAATCACTCAAAGCATTTAAGAGTGGCACCATATTCAACTTTATTCTTGACATTGCAAAAGAATCATTCGAAGACCCGGACATTGCGGATACGCTGAACTCGGCAAAGACCATTTTCGTGAATGCTGTCATGGGATACACTCCATACTTTACGGAAGGTTCAGCCGCCCTTGACAGCAAGATCGACCACAACACCGAAGCCCAGAAACTTTACGGAGGTGGCGACACACTGCAGGAGTTCAAGGATCTCTGCCCAGGGCTGTATTTGTCAACACTCGACAACTCCAAGTACTACTTCTTCACCGGCGGCGGTACGGTACTGAAGGCCATTGAGGAGGGAACACCCTACGGCCTCGACACCGTGAAGGCCCTCATCGAAAACGGCGGCACGACACCATGATGTTCTGTCAAATCAGATGGAGTTCTGCACCGGTCTTTATCTGTCAGTATCGGTGAAAACAAAATTCATCCGATGAAAAATACCCTGCTGCTCCTCTGCCGCAGGGCGGACAGATTGGGTTTCGTTTGAACGCGTCACGTCCGTTATGCTGTGAAGCAATGGCACGTTAGGGTGTAGCGATCTGTCCATGAACACAATGAGGGCCTGCGCACTCGTCGGATATATCAAAGTCACAAAGGCAAAAGAACGCCGTCAGCCGCTCTGATCGCCACGGCGAGAATTGAAGAAGGATATTTCACCACCTCAGCCAGGCATCACATCTCGAAAGGCAACAGGAACACGACATTCTGCGCGTACAGCACGTTTTTGACTTGACTCTGCAGTGGGTGCAATGATATTGAATAGCAGAATAATCGAGATGTTATGAGTCATATCGTCACCACATTGTTTTTGGAGGATGTTTTGCTCATACCTTCCTTATATAGAGCACAACGAATCGATTGCACCCTTTCAAACAAATCTCGACTGCAACGATACACCTGCATTGCCAACAGAGCAAAAAGGATTCAATACTGTACAAAAAGAAGTGCGTCGTAAATTAACCGTTGGGAATAGAAACGTATAACTGCACAGTACGGCAATAAGGGGCATTACAGGGTTACACGAGAGAGTCAGTTTGCGCAACCGCTGACCCTGAGCATGCAGCGTGACGGTGCATTGCTTCTGGAACAGACACAACAAAAACCATAAACCCTATAAGGAGGAAGATTAGATGGCAAAGCTCAAGCAAGGCGATGTGATGAGTTGTGCATCGTGCGGTCTCGTTGTGACGGTCGACGAATACTTCGGCATCGGACTCGGTGAAATTATATGCTGCAAGACCGCCATGAAGAAGGGCAAGGCAACAGCCGAGAGAGCGAAGAAGGCTGCAGCGAAAAAGGTCGAAGAAATGAAAGCAGCAAAGAAGGCCAAACCTAAGGCAGCTGCAAAGAAACCAGCCGTGAAAAAGCCGGTGGCAAAGAAAGTCGCCGCGAAGAAACCGGCCGCAAAAAAGTCGGCGGTAAAGAAAGTCGCCGCGAAGAAACCGGCCACAAAGAAAGCACCGGCGAAGAAGACCGCAGCAAAGAAGAAATAATTTTTTGCTTTGCCGTTTTAGGATGGCACTCGCACCATGAGAAACAAAACCTCGTGTCTCAGGGAACACATGAGAGGCGGGGTTTTGTCTTCTTCCCACAGGCCGAAGCTGCGAGATCTTCCCGGAAATCGGCACCTGTATTCTCAGAATACAACGCGCGGGAAAGTGCGATGATTATAGAGATCAAATATAGAATCATCGGCATTATTCTTATTGCATGTCTCATGTATTCCTGTGCCACCGTTCCCGTGACGGGACGTCAGCAGTTAAACCTCATCCCAACAGATACAATACTCGCCATGAGTTTTCAGCAATACGACGAATTCCTCAAGTCTCACAAACTCAGTACGAACAAGGAACAAACCGAAATGGTCATCCGTGTCGGAATGAGAATACGAAATGCTGTCGAACAGTATTTTGTCGCGAACAGCATGTCCGATGCATTGAACAATTTTAACTGGGAGTTCAATCTCGTGGAGAGTGACGACGTCAATGCGTGGTGCATGCCGGGGGGAAAAGTGGTGGTGTATACTGAAATGTTGACGTACACGCAAAACGAAGCCGGCCTCGCTGTCGTGATGGGCCATGAAATCGGCCACGCCGTTGCCGCCCATGGCAACGAACGTATGAGTCATATGCTTGCCGCGCAGCTCGGCGGCATGGCGCTTGGGGTTGCCCTCACAGAAAGACCGGATGAGACACAAAAACTCTGGATGATGGCATTCGGCCTCGGCGCTCAGTTCGGCTTCATACTCCCCTACAGCCGTCTCCATGAAAACGAAGCGGATCGCCTCGGACTGACCTTTATGGCAATGGCCGGTTACGACCCGAATGTCGCCGTACAATTCTGGCAGAGAATGGCGCAACAGAAAGGAACAAAGGCGCCGCCGGAATTCATGAGCACACACCCTTCAGATGAAACGAGAATCAGAAACATAAAAGAACTAATTCCCGGCGTGATGCCGTACTACGAAAACACAAAAAAGACATTGCGCAAATAAGGTTCCGTCTATCTACTGCAGACGGGCGATGACACTTCCAAGCATTTTTACCTTGACACTTCCATCCCCTAATGCTATGAGATCACTTAATATTCGCCCGTTGAAATGCACAGGTGGGTCAATATATTTACGGGGGCAGGTTCAGGAAAGATACTCTCACATCTCATGCTAACAGTGTTGTGATATCTTATGCGGATTTTATATTCACGAAGACGAGAACAACATCAGGGCCCTTTGGGTGTCTATATCCGATCAAAACCAAAAACCGTTACAGCAGAAATGATACACCAAACTTATCATCATACGTGTACATTCCAAGCGCTACGCCATTAAAACTACCGTTGCGTTAACGAGTTATTCGCCAAAAAGGGGAGTAGCATGATGCGGGAGAAACAAAAGGAGCGCAGCAAGAAAATCGAACCCAGAAACACAAAGCGTGCCCGGCTCTCGACGGAAAGACAGGACATCGGTATTGAAAGGGCGGATCCTGATGCGCCCGAAGTGAAAATGAAATCATTCGTCGCTGTTGCCGAAAGAAAAATTCGCTATTTTATTTAGACCTATCATTTTTCCGTTGTATTGTGAAACGGCAATTTCCCCGTTGTGTGTCGTTTACCCGGTAATATACGCTCACGGTTCCCAACTACTGCCACTGCTCCCATTATTCTATGGAACCGCTGCCGGTAAGCACCTGCCTTGAAGTTTCCTGCAGTTCCCCGTGTGAGGCGGGGCGTGCGATGCACTCACTACTGCCGTCTCCGAAACGGACGTCGGCAGTTTTTTATTTGCATTTTTCTTCTTTCATTTTATAACCATAAAAACCGTTGCCGTGAGTACTTTTCTTGCGACAGGTATCGGCATCACACGCAAGATCACTACCACGGAAATAGATACGAAATAGCAGGCATGTGTCCCAGGGCAACCCGGCAAAACAATGAAGCGAACGAGGGAGAAAATGGATACAATCATCAGATGCAACATGTCGTCACGTAAAGTATCGCTCGAAAAGAAGGACGAGGGAGTGATGCCGTTTGGAGGACGCGGGCTCATCGCGAAAATACTCGCCGCAGAAGTTGATCCTCTCACGCATCCCCTCGGAGAAGACAACAAACTCATACTTGCACCGGGAGTCTTTGCTGAAACGACTATCCCGTGCACCAGCAGATTGTCGATTGGGACTAAGAGTCCCGCAACGGGTACAATCAGGGAGAGTAACGTCGGCGGACCGGCGGCAGAAAAACTGGGGAGGCTGGGTATTGCCGCCATTATAATAGAAGGTACGTTGACGGACGGTCCCTCGATCTTGAAAATAGGATTCGGCGGGACGACCGATATCGAAGCTGCCTATGACCTCAAGGGAAAAGGAAACTACGACACAGCACAAACCCTTCGACAACGCTTCGGCAGCAATGCAACAATTTTATCCATAGGCCCGGCGGGAGAACTGCTGCTCCAGGCAGCCACCATCGCGGCAACCGATCAGGACGGCCTCCCGGCACGCCATGCTGGAAGAGGAGGTCTGGGTGCCGTTATGGGTTCGAAGGGACTCAAGGCAATCGTGTTAGAAGACGACACAGGCGAACGTGTCGCTCCTTGTAACCGAGAACTTCTTACTGAAAGCATCAAAGAGTTTTCCGCCATGATCCTGAAGATGAACAAGGCAAACAAGCAATACGGCACCGCGTGGCTCGTGAATTTTATCAACAAGTGCAACGGTCTTCCGACGAGGAACTTCAGCAGAGGAACCTTTGATCGGGCTGACAAAATATCCGGCGAACGTATTGCGGAACTCATCGCTGAACGGGGCGGAAAGACAGGGCATGCATGCTCCCGGGGATGCATCATTCACTGCTCGAATGTCTTCAACGACAGTGGGGGCAACTATGTCACGTCCGGCCTGGAATACGAAACGGTGGGAATGATGGGGGCAAATCTTGAAATCGACGACATTGACGCAATAGCCCGGCTCGACCGGCTCTGTGGCGATATCGGCGTGGACACGATTGAAATCGGCGCAACCATGGGGGTCCTCATGGAGAGCAAGGTTCTCCCCTTTGGTGACAGCGCAGGAGTTATCGCACTCCTCGAGGAAATTCCCCGGGGAACACCTCTCGGGCGGCTGATCGGCAGCGGATGCGAAATCGCCGGCAGGGCTTTCGGCTGCGTGCGAGTTCCTGCCGTCAAGGGAATGGCAATGCCATCCTACGATCCGCGGGCACTCCATGGGATGGGAGTTACCGTAGCGACATCTCCCATGGGACCCGATCATACGGCCGGTCCTGTTTTCTCCGGGGTGGGAGGACTGGATGCAACCAAACCTGCGGGACAGATCAAACTTTCCAGCAGCATTCAGATCACCTGCGCCCTTCTCGACAATTTCGGACTGTGCCTGTATACCTCTCCTGTACCGAAGACCATTGAATTCATCGGAAAGGCGATGAAAGCACTGTACGATAGAGACATGAGCCGCGACGACCTCCTGATCCTCGGGGAAGAGATCGTCAAAACCGAGCATGACTTTAACGAACGGGCCGGACTCACGCCTGCCGCTGACGATCTTCCGGCCTTCTTCAGAAATGAACCGCTACCTGAAATCGACACCGTTTTTGGTGTTTCTCCGGATGAACTGCAATCGGTGAGGAGGAATTTTCTTCAGAGTAAAGAATGACACTCCCCGGAAAAACGACAGCACGACAATCCCGCTTTCGCCTGCCACCCGGCGGCCACAGAGAAACGGAACGGAATATTCCAGTATGAGCAATAAAAAGGAGGCGATATCATGTATACTTTCGAACTTTCCGACGAAAAAAAACACTATCAGGAACTGGCGAGAAAATTTGCCGAAAACGAAGTCAAACCGTACAACGACAAGTTCGACGATGACTGGGAAACGCACGTCTACATGAATCGTGTGTTGCAGAAGGCGGCAGAACTCGGATTCATGGGACTTCCTATTGACCCCAAATACGGCGGCTCGGGTGTCGACGGCATGACCGTCATGGCGGTCCTCGAAGAGCTTGCGGCAGTCAATGGAGGCGTTGCCTGTGTCATTGGAGATACGTGGTTTGCACAAACGCCCATCGTCATCGCCGCTAACGAAGAGCAGCGGGAGCGGTTTCTGCGGCCATTGGCCTCACAGGACGAGGTCAACCTCGGATGCATATGCATGACGGAACCGCAGTCGGGTGCAGACATCGAAGATCCCCGCATGCGGCTGCGAACGGTAAAAGTCATTGCGCAAGAAGACGGTGACGACTACGTTCTCACCGGGGTGAAAATGTGGCCGAGCAACGCGGGCATTGCATCTCACTATGTCGTGATTGCCACGGTGGATCCGGATCTGGAAGACAAAGGTTCGTGCATCTTTGTCGTGGAAGACGGCACACCGGGCCTTTCATTCGGCAAGATCGAACGGAAAATGGGCATGCCGGAAGACCAAAACCGCGAAGTTGTATTCGACAACGTCCGTGTTTCTCGTAGCAACCTCCTCGGAAAAATCGGCGACGGCCACCGGGTGCTTCAGACAACGGTGGCATACAACCGTCTCGGTGCGGGAATGATTTCCGTCGGCATCGCCCGGGGCGCATATGAATACGCCCTCGAGTACAGCAAGACACGGATTGTCGGCGGCAAACCTCTCATCAAGCACAGCCTCATCGCAGCCATGTTTGCCGACATGGCCACAAAAATCGATGCGGCAAGGCTTCTCGTTTACCGGGCATCATGGACATTGCGAAAGAGAGATCCGCACCGGGTGCGTTACTCCGACATGGCAAAGGTCTACGCCACAAACGCGGCCATGGAAGTAACGACAAACTGCGTACAGGTCATGGGATCATACGGGTACTCCCGGGAATACCCGGTAGAAAAATATATGCGCGATGCGAAAATAGTGCAGATCTATCTCGGCCCGAATGAAATGGTGCAGCAGTTGATCGGAGACAGTCTCTAAAAGAAACACCGTACACACGGAAAAGAAGGGCGACTTGCCCCTTTTTAAACCGTTGCAATACCGGATACTCTGTACTATAAAAAAGTGTAGACTTTACCGTGAGGCCGCACGACTCCGATGAGTATCATTATTCGCACCGCCAAGAGGTGTTGGATAAGTTTCTGGGCAGCATTTGCCACCGTTGTTGTCTTTCTTCCGATCGTGATATCGTCCCTAGTGAGTTCAACCGGGAACTTTGCCTTCGTCCTCTCCCAGCTGTGGGCATGGATCATTTTGAAGACCACGTGGGTTCGTGTGACGGTCAGAGGGAAGGAAAACATCATGCCGGGAGTATCATACATCATTATTTCAAACCATCAGTCCGACTACGACGCCCTGGCCCTGGCGTTGAAACTCAGCATCCAGTTTCGCTGGATTGCCAAGAAAGAACTCCGGAAGATCCCCCTTTTCGGATACGCCCTGTACGCGGCGAGAAACATCATGATCGACAGGTCAAACAGAGAATCAGCCATGGCAAGCATACGCGCGGGTGTCAACCGCCTTCCCCCTGCCACGAGCGTTCTCTTCTTCGCCGAAGGGACGCGATCTCCCGACGGGGCAATTCACCCCTTCAAAAAGGGCGGATTTATTACGGCCATTGAGACGGGGATGCCGATTCTCCCGGTCACCGTAAACGGCAGCAGACGAATCATGCCGAAGCGAAGTCTCGTCTTTTATCCGGGTACCGTCGAACTTGTCATCGGTACTCCTATTGAAACAAAAGAGTACACCCTTGAACACCTCGAAGACCTTATAGCAAAAACTCGTGACACTATTATCGACAACTTCAATCCCAACTATCCCGAAGGCGGATAAACATTATTATCACATAGAGGTATCGTCATGAACATCAGTTCCACTTTTGTGGGAACCACACTGAAGGAGTACCGCACCCGCATCACCTCGCGCGATACGATGAATTATGCTGCGGCAGTCGATGACAACAATCCATGGTATTTCGACGACGAACGCAACGGCGGCATTGTCGCCCCTCCAATGTTCAGCGTTGCCGTTACCTGGCCACTTATCGAAAACATATTGGAGTATCTTGAGGCGGATGATTTCCCTGCCGAGGTGCTTCCTACCATCGTCCACTACACCGAGCACCTCGAGTTCCACCGGCCGATGTCGCCGGGCAGCACATTGACTATCAAGGGAACCATCGCGGCGATCCTTCCCCGCCCGGCAGGCACCCACTTTGTCCTTCGCTTCGATGCCTTTGACAAAAACGCCGCACCGGTGTTCACCGAACACTTCGGCGTCATGATGCGGGGCGTTACCTGCACGGACGGCGGGCGGGGCGAAGATGATCTGCCATTCGCTCCGGAAGATCCCGACATCCGGGAACCACTCTGGCAGGCCAAAATTCACATCGATCCCCTGCGCCCCTTTACCTACGACGGCTGTACGAGGATCTTTTTCCCTATTCATACATCGAAGCAGTTTGCCCACATGGTAGGACTGCCCGGCATCATTCTCCAGGGAACGGCCACCCTTGCTTACGCGACACGGGAACTCATCAACAGAGAAGCCGGCATGAATCCCCTCGCCCTCATGGCGCTTTCCTGCCGCTTCACGGGAATGGTACTTCCCGGCACAGATATCACGGTGGAACTTCTCGAAAAAGACGTACGAGAGGACGGCACCCGACTGTTTTTCAGGGTGCTGAACGAGGAGGGTCAAAACGCGTTACGGAACGGCTATGCCCTTTTAACACACGAATAAGGGGGAAATCATGGAAACGCACTATGTGAGACTGCCGCTTTTAAACAACTATATCGAACACTGGGCCAGACACACGCCCGATAAACCGGCAATGATCCAGCACGAAGACGGAAAAACCGTCACTTACAAGGAGTTTCTCAGGCTCGTCGATTTCTTCGCTCTCAGGCTCCTCGACATGGGAGTAAAAAAAGGCGATCGTGTGGCCACTATGCTCATCCTCTTCCCGGAACACCTCATCCTCATGTATGCCTGCTTTAAGATCGGCGCGATCATCGCCCCGATCGACCTGCGCCTGAAGGAAGAAGAGGTTGTTCGTGACCTCAACAAGATTGAACCAATTATGTTTTTCTTTCTCGGCGAGACACCGGTCCGAGATTTCCGCGACGTCGGACGGACGGTAAAGGAACGGTGCCCCTCCGTGCGACACCTCGTCCAGATGACGCCCGATCCCAAACCCGGCGACATCGTTTACGGGGCGATGAGCATTACTGAAATGATGGACAAAAAGAAACTTGTCTGGCTGAAGGTCAAAAATATCTTCACACGAGACCTCGATGCCGCCTACGGGCAAATCGAGACGCGCACTCCGGCCCTTATCATCTATACGACGGGAACCACAGGAGATCCCAAGCCGGCGCTGCTCTGCCACGAGAACATCATCGTCCAGAATGAAATCCTTGCCCGAGGGATCAATCTCACGCGCGACGTCGATTTCCGTATCCTCGTCAACCTGCCGCCCAGCCACGTGGGCTGTGTCACCGAGGCGTTCATGACCACCATGTTCGTCGGGGGAACGGCGGTGCTTTTGAGGATATTCGATATCAAGCTGACCATGGAGGCCATTGAAAGACATAAAGTCACCCTCCTCGGCCAGATCCCCACACAGTTTCGTATGCTCTGGGCACACCCCGACTATGCGAACTATGATCTCTCGAGCCTCGCGGCGGCCATCTATGCCGGCTCGCAGGTCGAGGTGGATTTCCTCAAGCGACTCGCCGAGATGGCACCTTCGTTCGGCACGGGTATCGGCATGACGGAAAATGCCGGTTTTGCCACCTTCACGCCGCCGGAGATTCCCGTCGAAGAGATGGCAGGCCAGGTGGGACGCGCCTTTTCCGACCTCGCCGAGGTGACGATTCGCAAACCGATGAATCCGGACGGTACCGCCGGCGACAAACTCCCCGATGGCGAAGTGGGAGAGATCTGCTACCATCCCCCCATCGTCTTTCTTGGCTACTACAATATGCCGAAGGAGACAGCCAAAACCATATCAAAAGAGGGTATCCTCTACACGGGAGATCTCGGTTATTTCAAAGACATGGGAACCTACCGGGCTCTGTACCTGTCGGGGCGGCGAAAATTCATGATCAAGCAGAAAGGATACAACGTCTTTCCCGCCGAGGTGGAAGACCACATCGCCCGGCTCGACGGCGTCGACATGGTGGAAGTCATCGGCATGCCGCACAGGCTCATTGACGAGGGGGTCTTCGCCTATGTCAGACCCAGAATGGGAGCACATATCACCGAATCAATGGTCCTGGAGCACTGCAAGAGCATCGCCTCGTACAAGCGGCCGCAGCACGTGGAAATCTGGCCGGCTGAAATGCAGTTGCCCCTCACGCGCAGCACCAAGGTGGACAAGATCGAGCTTCAGAAGCTCGCCAAGCCGATTATCGAAAAGCTTCGCCAGGAAGGCAAGTGGGATGGGTAGCAGTGGGGCCAGGTCATGTGTTTCACCTTTTCTCTGAATAAAAAAAGAGGCCTGTCCTTTTTTTTATTGACAAGCGCCGGGGACCTACAGTATTGGATACCATAGGTGGGGACTAAAGAATTCATACCATTTAAAAAGGAGGGTTTTTCATACAATAGCATTGTGGTTTGTCTGCTCCACTGCTCATGCTGCACCGATAGAACACGTCACAGCACCATCTCGCTGCAATACCTTCTCAACAGAATCAAATTCTCCTCGGATCTTCGGATACTATAATCGGATACTATAAGTAGAGGAAAGCTTCGGAAGAAATAGAAAAACGCTCGCATTTGAAAGGCAGGAACGATATGTTTCTGCCTTTTTAATGATAGCAATAGCCATAGCTATTAGGATCTTTTTGGAGCCATTACTCTTTCTGTCTTTACACTTTATTCGCCCTGGTATTCACCCTGTACGCACTTCAGTTTAGTAAAGTATTCATCCTCGGTAATGAGGCCTTTTTCGATAAGCAACTGCGCTAAGGCGTCTACCTGAATAGAGTTTGTTATGAGTAATTCCTTGAAGGTTACCAGTTCCTTTTGATCGAGTCGTTCTGCCATGTGTTACTCCTATGGTCTACATACCTTACAGGGTATGTATCCTCTCCCCAATGCTTCTTGTTTCGACTGGAAGTACACCAGGTACTGCGGTTTAATCTTTTTGACATACCTGCAAGTCGGTTTGTGAAACTTGTTAGTTTTACTGCTCCCCATATATTGACCGGAATCGGTTTGAGCGATTGGCTGAAATGACCCTCACCCCAAAACTGGACACATCTTATTAGAGAAATCCGGCTGTTCTGACCATCGATATCTCCCAATATAAAAGATCTCAATATAACGATTGCATTGAGTGGACGGAGATCAGGTCGGTCCACTCTCGGACACATTGTTGTTTGCACTTTTAAATATTTTACCAATTCCAATAGCTTGTTCAAGTATGGACATATCTTCTAAGAAGCATTCTTTACTGCCACCTTTGCTTAGTGTACCGCCAGGTTTTACGTCTTGTACTAAAGCATCGATTAATTGATGAAATCTAACTATTTTGACTGCCACATCAGAACGAATTAGCCCTATACGAGCACAATTCTCTTGATATATACGAGAATAATGTATCTGAATATCCATTGATAAACAACACGAAACTATTTCTTGATTTTTATCAAATTCTTCAATGATGTTTTTAAGATTTTGAAGATATCCTCTCACCTCGATTACTTCCACTAAGGCAATAATTTCAGCAATCATAGATAACTCTAATTGACGTGCTTCCCTCCGGCTTCTAACTGTTTCCACAATAAGAGTAGGCACAAATGATGCTATCGCGCCAACTAATGCACCCCCTATAGCTGCATATACGGGGAGCCATTCATTAGGTCTCGCGGAAATCATATCTTTGAGTATATATAGTACTTCAGTTATATTTCGCGCGTTTTCTGGATCCAATTTCATCTCCTATCGCATATATTGTTTGAGCTAAGTCATACGCAACTACTAAGTATCGTACTTGAGCAACTTCTTTGCTGCTCATGAAGGTCATGTCCACTAATTTGTGGAAATTTGTTTCAGTGATTTATCCTTCCAGTTTTCATTTAACATTTCAGAGATGC
>Ga0272441_10005233_pt1 | contig 22776 bp, 16 predicted proteins | sample SSMProp6N_FD_193582 | JGI IMG/M metagenome (GOLD analysis project Ga0272441, IMG submission 193582) | Marine sediment archaeal communities from Little Sippewissett salt marsh, Falmouth, MA, United States - SSM-Prop-6N | ecosystem: Environmental > Aquatic > Marine > Wetlands > Sediment ... | reverse complement strand
TACGGATGCCGTCACGAATGTTGATTTTGGCCTGAGTTTCAGCCTCCTGGTAGTGCTGACTTACAGTTTCGAGAACTGCGGGGGCTTTGTCTGGGGGACAGGGGAGCTTGGTCTTGACCATGTAATACCGGGGGATTTCTGCAACGAGCTGGCTGACGGTTTTGCCGGTCTCGCTTAAAAGTTGCAATATAAGCGCGATACCCACCAAACTATCGCGGACAGGGACTATGCGTAAATCGATGACACCGCCGTTACCTTCCCCGGCAATGATGCACTGATTTTGCCGGGCTGCCTGGGCAACGTGGGCTTCGCCTACCGGAGTGCGGATTACCGAGCAACCAGAGGCGGCGGCCAGATCGTCGATCATACGGGAGGTAGAAAGGTTGGCGGCGGCCGGGCCGGTTTTTTTACTGAAAACATATTTCGCGGCCAAGGCGAGGGTATATTCCTCACCGATATAAGTGCCGTTTTCATCGATTATGGCCAGGCGGTCGGCGTCGGTATCCTGAGCAAAACCGATTACCGCGGAATGTTTGGTAACTATAGGTCCAAGATCAGCAAGATTTTCGGCGGTGGGCTCAGGCCGATGAGCGAAGATACCGGTAGGTCGATTGTTGAGATGGATATATTCGCAGCCCAGCTCCGAGAGCAGATTGGCGGTGACCACGCAACCGGCCCCATTGATGCTGTCCAAAACTACCTTGAACCGTTTAGAGGCGATCAGGGTTTTGTCACAGATTTGCAGGACGGAATCGACATGAACGGCGTGGGTCTTACTGTTATTGCTGGTGGAGGCCACAGATAGTGAATCTTGCAGGGTAAAGCTCTTATCATAAAAGATCTTTTGGATTTCCTGGACCTGCTCGGCGGGAAAGGCAATGCCGTCGTTACGCAGTAGCTTTACGCCGTTCCATTCAATGGGATTATGCGAGGCGGTTATGACTACTCCCCCGGCGCAGTTCAGATAGCCGGTTATCAGGGCCACCCCAGGCGTGGTAACAATGCCCAGATCGATGGTCTCGCAGCCGGTAGCCATTAACCCCGAACCAATTGCGGCGGTTAGCATGGCTCCGGAAGGACGGCTGTCGCGACCGATACACACCTTGGGCTTTCTCGTAGACGAATTTTGCTGTTGCAGAAAGGTGCCAAAGGCCATGCCATACTCAACAGCTACTTGGGGGGTAAGTGACTGACCCACAATTCCCCTTAAACCACTGACGCTGATTATTAATGGTGCCATTTCAGAGACATTTATAACAATACCAACCGGTACTGTCAAACAGTGCTTATAAAATTGGCCCCTACTCCATATATTTTCTTATCTGGGCAATTAAATTTTTTGGGTCTTCAGATGCCAACAGGTATTTTTGTTGGTTGGTGTATATCTTGACCGCCTTGCCTTTGAACCGCCGTACATAGCCCCTGGAGCCGTCAGGAAATTTGTTATACCAGCCCCAGGCCATGGATTTGAATACGCTATAATTCGTCGGTTCTAAATCGCTGATGATTTCCAGGGGAATCCTTTCCAAAGTAATTTTTAGCAGCCCACTTTTGACGATCAGCTTACCATAGACTATTTGATAAATAAGTCCACCCATATAGGTCGCCATTAATAATAATATTAGCAGGCCGGAAAAACCCAAAATAACGATTAGAAAAGTACATGCTTTGGTTATGACGATAAACGGGACCATAAAGGCCGCGTATATTAAGATGATAATTAGTGTCATGGCTTCGATTGTAAAGGAAGAATGTTTTTGCAGAAAAATGTTTTGCCCAGGAGATGAGGTCATGGTCGAGGGAGTTAGATTTTCAGTCGAACTATATTTTTCCTTTTGCATTTCACCATGATAAACAAGGTAAGAATACACTAGAATAATTGCCACGGCAGCAAAAATAGGAATTATGATCCAATATAAAACATAGTCAGGGAAGAATATACCCCCCAGGGTGAAAACACCGCTGAGCATAAACATATTGCCTCCAAATCTATTAGTTTTATTCCAGACGGTTTCGTTGTTCATTGTCCAGGGGGTTCGGATGCCGATAATGAAATTGGGTTTGATTTTAATTTTTTTGCAAATCATACCGATGTAAAAAATAATCAATCCAATTCCCCAGGGGAATACTATATTGGGACCGACCTTAATGCCCAGGTTCCAAAGGATCATCCAATAGTCGGTGGCCAAGAAAAAAAGGCCCAAACAGATTGCGAAACCATCATAGTATTTTCTGTATGGTTCGATTTTTTCCTTGATCATTTCCAGGCGGGCCAGCGTCGAAGTGATAAGGGCAATTACCGCTATTATGCTCGGCGTAATAAATAGACAGATCCCTTTAGGTAAATAACTATCCACCTGCCCCCGGCCGTTCCAGTGCGAAGCCATCCTCTCCGGCATTCGGGGATAAAAATAGATGCTGAGTAAGAAACTCACCAATACCACGGCCCAAATTACAATTTCCCCTTTGGTAATTTTCATTGTTAATCCCTGTAAAGTGAGTTTGCCCTGAAATTACTTGATATAATAGCCCGATACCCGCCAAATACCGTCCTTCTCGCGCATTGGTGTAACGGTTTCCACTGCACTTTTTTTATTTTCGAATGAGGTATTGAACTGCATTACTACATATTCACCGTCCGGTGCGCCCGGTAACGAGGTTAAATATTGTTTCGACATTACGTTTCGGGAAATAACTCCTCCAAGAGGTTTTTGCAAGGCTTCCATATTGTTAATCCAGCGGTCTCTGGGAAGTGCCTGTCTAAAAAACGAAGCTGCCTCATCCCAACTGCGCCCGTATTCATGCTGATCAAGCAGTTTGAGCCAATCCAGTGCCACCTGCACGGCTTTGGTCTCTGCGTCGGATGTGTCTTTTTGTTGAGTTTTTTTGGCGGCCTGCTCTTTCTTAACCAGAACATAGTAGCCTGGTTTTCGGCCCCGAATAGTCACATCACCGCTGAGCCGGGGCATAAACAGATATTCACTTCCTTCTATTTCCTGCAGATAATACTGTGCCTTAGCATCTGCACAACGAAGCCAACCTTTGGTCCAGGTAAAAGACATTGATGTCTTTCCCCCGGGCCTAAAAGTAATGTTTTTCAAAAAGAGATCACCTCGCCAAAACTTTTTAGAAGGAGAAAAAACTTCGAGAGAATTAACAAAATCAATACTTTGCCAATCTCCAATCAACCGGGGATCATCGTCAAATGAAAGCTCATTTCTATCTGAAGTTTCATTCTGTTGTTCTTTTCTCGGGATATATTTTGGTAAAATGATCATAGTTAATAATATACCGGTCGAAATTAAACCCAACAGTACCATAAATTTATACGAGATATTTTTCTCGGAGGTTGTTTGGTCGGAACCCAGAAGTTCGGCATAATCAGATGCCGGGTCCATCTCGGTAATGATTGCCTGATAGTTTTCCCAGGTTTGTTGTTGTGGTTCCAGTTCGGCAAACCGCTGATCCAGATGGCTGCAAACATCATCGATGACTTCTTTGCTGCGCGGATGACCAACGGTCTGTAGAGCTTCTTTAACCTGCTTTAGATAGCTGGTCTTTATCCCTTGCCATGTTTTATTTTCTGTATTCATTGATCGGCTCCTTTAGTAATACCTTCAATGCCTTGTACAACCAGGTTCCAATGGTCGTTCATCTCGCTTAGGGCCTTTTGGCCCAAATCGGTGAGCTTAAAATATTTGCGGGGAGGTCCATCCAAAGATGCTTCGGTTGTACAAGTGACCAGACCATCGGTTTGCAGCCGTGCCAGTATAGGGTAAATATTCCCTTCCCGAATCTTAAGCCCGTCAATCTTTTTTAGCTGCCGGACCATCTCATAGCCATGAAAGCGACCATGCTGCAACAGATTAAGGATAACAATATCCAACAATCCCTTGCGTAGTTGTGTCTGCCAATTATCAAAATTCATTTGGCACCAGTTATTTCTTTTATTAAACAATCAACTCTTTTAATATGTTATTCAGTGTACTGTATAGCAGTATAGTGGGTCAAGCACAAATTTTTATGTTAGTAATTTTTTTGCTTTCCTATAAGTGGTTGTTGTTAAAGGAGATGCGGTGTTGAAGTATTGTTTTTGGGTCTGATTCCCGGATGAATAAAAAAAATGTGCCTGTGTTTCGGCACAGGCACATTACCCATCCATGAGTATCATTATACCGGCCAAGCTCCGCCGGTATTTTTTCATATTCTTTATTTAACGGTTGATAGCGGACTCGAGCTTATTCAGCAGAGAGTCTATCTTCATTTCACGGCGGCCGGTGGGGGTCTCCCAGCCCACTGGCTGCCGACTGTTATCAAGCAGGCTTTTGACTTTACGACAGGCTAAAATAACCGTGGCGTGGTTTTTATTGCCCATAAAGCGGCCGATTTCCGGGAAAGACATGGAAGTGTGCTTGCGGGCCAGGTACATAGCCAGCGAACGGGCCAGACTGATGGTACGGGTTTTGCGTGAAGAATGGATATCAGCGGGAGTCAGTCCGAAATAGGTGGTTACTACCGCTTCGATATCGGATAAATGGACGATGGGATCGGTCCGGGTGATATGATCTTCCAGGGATTCCCGAGCCAAAGACAAAGTAATGGGCATATGGCTCAGGGCGGCATAGGCGACTAGTTTTAGTAAGGCGCCTTCCAGTTCCCGGACATTAGCCCGAATATTCTCGGCAACATACTCTATCACCGGTTCGGGGACCTCTTTTTGCATATCGATAATTCTTTTACGCAAGATGGCGCAACGGGTTTCAAAATCCGGAGGGTCGATTTTAACGACCATACCGGAGATAAAGCGGCTGATAAGGCTTTCGGAAAGCTGTCCAATCATTTTTGGGGGGGCGTCGGAGGCGAGGACCATCTGTTTGGCGGCGGTGTCGATGGCATTAAAGGTATGCAAAAATTCTTCCTGAGTGGCCTTTTTATGGGCCAGGAAATGGATATCATCGACGACGAGAAGGTCGGTCTGGCGGAAACGATGACGGAAAAGGTCGAGCTTACCCATTTTCAGGGCCAGCACAAACTGGTTGGTGAACTCTTCGCCCGAGACGTATAAGTACCTGGTTTGAGGGCGATTTTGGCAGACCGCATTACAGATACCCTGCAGGAGATGGGTTTTCCCCAGGCCGCAACCGCCGTGGATAAATAAAGGATTAAAATGAGTGCGAGGTTCGGCGGCAACCGTATGGGCGGCACTGTAGGCCAGTTGATTCGAGGTACCTACCACAAAATCTTCCAATTTCATACGAAGATTTTGCTGATTCTGGGGTGACAGGTGGCTGCGGCGGCGTGGGGAGGGATTAGTGCTTTTTGCTACCGATTCAGCCTGCGAGTCAAGTTGTCTGCGCCGCTGAGAACCGAACAGTTCCGGATCGATGGCGAAAATCACTTTGATTGGTCGATTAGTAATCTCGGTAACAGCCTCGCTGATTTGTCCGGCGAAATGATTTTCAATCCAACCGCCGATAAATAGATTCGGCACTCCCACCTTGACATAGTCGTCTTCAATTATCAGGCGAGTGGAATTTCTGAACCATATCTTAAAGCGCTGTTGTCCAACTTTTTGGGCGATTGCTTCATTAATTCTCTCGATAACATCCACACAATCAGTGTTCACGATGGTTCTCCCAAAGTCAGTGGTTGCTGGCTAATAAACCATTATAATCAATTCCAAAACCACATATAAACTGAATTGGAAATTCTCCTTTTGGGCGTTAACAATTCCAATTAACCCAAAGACTAAAACTAATATTACAGTTTCGTTAGGATATTCAAATTAAAAAAACTAAGATTTTTATTCACATACGAAAAGGGGAGAATAAATAAACAGTTACAACAAAAAATTTTTTTGTCTCCACGATTTATGCACTACGTAAGTGGACATGTGGATAACCTGTGGAACTTTAATGCTCATTTCTGACCAATACACCACCTAAACAAGAAAAAACGGAAATAATTTGGGATGGTATAAGTGTAAAATTTGACAAAAAAATATCCCTCCAAACAGTATCAACAACTTTTATATTACGCGACATGTTCCAGGAGAGTTTTTTCCTGTTGAGGAAATTACCTGATAAATTAAAGTGGCACCGTTTTAGCTAATATGAGCTTAGGAATGGGGCTGGTAAGGCCGGGGGGTGGGAACAACTTTTGGTTGGGGTTTTTCCACAATTCGGGCAGTAGTGCTCGGCATAACAACTTGCCAGCGGGTGGAATAATATAGTACCGAGCGGTGCAGGAGGGGAGTAAATCCATATTTCATATAGAGTTCGGAAGCATGATTGTTGCGGCAGTCCACTGCCAGCATTATCTGTCTGAGACCGCATTGTTGGGTGCAGGAAAGGGCTTCTTGAAGTAGAATGTGCCCCAATCCCCGGCCGCGGGCTCCAGGTGTCAGGCCCATATAAACAAGTTCCATGGATTCAATGTTCCGCAGAGGAGATAATAAAAGTACACCGGCCGGATTTAAAGATCGATTATAGGCATTGGGATTTGGTTTATCTGAACTTTCATATAATAGCAGCTTCCACCAGCGGGGATTAAACACCCCAGCGGATTTATGAGATAGAATTATTTCTTCCATATCCCGGAGATTTTCCAGTTCGGGACAATCGAGACTGCCCTGATAGGTTTCTTTAATTACCTTTTTAAATAATTCATGATATTTCTGTTCGTAGGTTAACCATTTTATATTGGGCTCAAGCGGGTGTTTCTGTTGGCCGGGACTGACAGGGTAGGAAAGATAGGCCAGGTCTGTTAGTTTCCTGAAGCCCCCATCTATAAAGAAGGTGGTGCGAGCCGCATCATTCGTATCGAGGAGCACCTCCAAAAGATTACAATTTTGTTCTATGGCCCATTGACACAGACGGTTTAGGGCCTGCAACGAATAGTGGTATATTCTGGAATCAGAAACATCTACCGGGGAAGAGTAAATAAAAGCGGTATGGCTCCCTTGAGTAGCAAAAAAACACGTATATTCAATATTACCCTGATCGATGACCACGATCTGCTGCGCTAAGTCATAGCTGTCCTGCCTTGCCAGACGGCGGAATGATTCGACTTTCTGGGTGAGTTGGGCGGCATCGTCATTTTTTTCATACAGGAGCAGACTCAGGGCGCTGTCAATCTCCTTTTCCTTAATGGGACGTATTTCTATCATAAAAAATTGTTTAAAACAGTTTGGAATTTTTCCGGTTTAACACCACAACGAATCTTTATTATAGTTTCATTTATAACGATGTCAATTAAAGGGTAAAATGCATCCCAAAGGCCAAAAAGCCAATTTAGGGAGCGGACGGCTGGTTTTGCTGCTTCCACTCCGTCATAACTCGTTCGAACAGTTTCGGATCATTGGTACGCAGGCGAGCCAATAATACATCCTGAAGAACAGGATCGACTCTTTTATCTGACAGGAAATCCATCAAGGCCCTCATCCGCAGTTTGGGCAGGGGAGGAAGTGTCAACCGTTCTGTCGGGTCGTCCGAATCGGTATGTTGCAATTTGAGCTCTTGATGGATCTGCTTTGCCCATTGTTCCCGTACATAGGCCGCCTCTTCGTTGCCCATGGCGTAATTACGGTACATGGCCCGGAAAAGGTTAAGGATGTAATCGCTGGCATTTTTGGGAGTTATAGTTGTTTTAATTTCTTCGCGCATCGTAGTCTGCACAAAATTGTCCAGGGGAACCTGATGGTCTTTATTTTCGGGATACAGTTGACGCAAATGAACCAGGTATTTTTGGGCGGTTTTTTTATGGTCGGCCAGATACAGACTTATGATACCGGATTGGCACAAATTGCCCAAAAAATCGGTTGTGCCGCCGGAGATCTCCTTGCCGGCATCTTCGTATATCTTTATAAAATCCAGAGCCGCCTGATAGGCAACAGGAAACATCCTTAAATCCTCGCTATTAAACAGGGCCATGCGATATTGTTTGGGCTTATCCAATATCTCCCTGCCTTTTTCTGGTTCCGGTTCTACCGGAGTCAGAGTTATGATTTCCAGTGTGCCATAATGGTATAGGTCCTGCAAACTCTGGTACACGACCCGATAAAGGTTCATGACGTCTAAGCCGATTGTTTCCTTGGTTGTATCCAGGCCGCTTGAGGCCCAGTATATTGCATGGGAAAAGGGTATCCGCCAATCGAGGCTGAGATGTTGGTCTTCATTTTGGAAGTCCACGGGGCCGTATTTCCGGTTGAGCCGGAGCATACGCGCAGGATCCATATGCCATTGATCGCGCAGGATGCGAGCCCTAATGAAAGCATCCAGATTCTTCAGGGCCGGATTATTACGATTGTCTGCCACTAGTTGATGAAGACCAGGGGTATATGCCGTCGGATTAACCCTAAGGTCCAGGAGTCCTTGAAAAATATCTTCGTCATTGGTGAATTTTGTTTCAGCCCGTTTAATCTTATCGATTAAGTCCGTCATTTGCGGCTCACTTTTGAGCTTGTCCCAGTCACTGGTAATCGCCGCCAGGACGGACAGGTCCTCGTTGGAATTTATTTTACCGGTTACCAGGGATTGCAGCAGGGGGGTCATTTGCAGAGCAAGCTGTAATTTATAATAGCGATGATAGTCGTCGCTGATCCCTCCTATTTTGTGTTGAAAGATCCAGGCCAGAGAGCGATAGATTTTCAAACTATGGGGATTGTGCTTAAGACCCTGGTTGCGCAAGAGTTCAAACCCGGCCTGGACCCAGTGCCACCTCTGCGGTGCGGTAGGCAGAGCCACGGATATATTATAGGCCATGTTCCAGGCCTGGAAATCCCAGACCGCATCGAGGTTTGGTTGCAGGGTACAAATCATGTGTGCCAGATGAAGCGCATCGAAATACTGACCTGCATCTTTGAGATTATCCGCCCGGATCCAGAGGTAGTCTATCACCAGGGCCCGGAAGGTAAACAAGACCACCGGAGGCAGACGCAGTTCAGCCGCCATATTGGGATCCTGCAGAGGATTCTGACTTTGCAGATTATATTCGCGGCGCATTTCATACAAAGGGCCGAGCCTGGTCGCGGCAGCGGCCCAAAAGCCTGCGCCCACCAGTGCCAACAGTATCGATATCATCAATCCTTTACGCATCACAACCTATACAATCACCCGTGCCAGTTCACGGGATCTGAATATCAGATAGCCTATCAAGGCCGCCAAACCACACAGAACCATATCCTTCAGCAAGATAAGTTTTTGCAAGATATCGGCGGGAATTTTTTCCCCTGCGGTCCAGTAATCCAGGGCTCGAAGTAAATTAGGACCGAGATCCAGGGAAACCAACCTGCCCTTTTCAATCAGCGGGACCGGGTCCCAGGCCGAAAAATTAGGAATGAATACCATGATTATTCTGATAGTACTTTGTAGAACCTCACCGGTTTCCCAGTGGATGGCATCATAGATAAAATTGCTGCAGAGCCCCAGCACATAGATAACCAGAATCATCAGAACCGCTGTCGGAAAGCTCAGCCAAGTCCCCGCGGCCAGTCCCAGCACGGCCAGAAAAAGCAAGCGAACGTACATCAGAACAATGGTTCGCAGAAAATTACCCGTAAACCCTCCAACTGTATATGTCACTTCTATTCCGGTATCCAAAGGGAAAATTGCTGTGACACGATTTACGGTGGGATTACGGTAATAGACATATAGGTCACCCTGTGGGGAAACAACTCTGGCGGGAATTCCAAACTCGTGAACCGTTCGAATTATATCTCTGGTTCTGCCCTTACCCATTCCCCCCCGCAGAAGTGGATCCTCAGGGCCGAACATCCATTCGTTCTCCATATGATCATCGCGGGGATTTATATCTACATCCTGTTTAAAGCGGATGAAAACCAATCCGTTTTCCCGGTCCCGGGGCTGAATGTCCCTGAAGTGCCATACAATATGGCTGCCAGGCGAAACAGCGGTTTGTTTTTGAATCAACTCCTTGGTCTTTTCCTCGGTGAGAACCCGTCGCATTTTTTCGACTTCGTCGGGATTATTTCTATAGACTTCCCGTCTGTCACGAAGTTCGCTTTCGACTTTAGCATCTACCCATTCTTTTACTTCAGCCCGGACGTCTTTGATTTGGGGTTTAACCCCGCGCCGGGCCGTAAGAACGATTCCCTCTAATCTTTCGTGTTCAGCAGGTTTTAGTTCTTCGGAGCGGGGCAGGTATATAGTCGCCAGGCAGTAAATGATCGCGACTGTAATGCCCAGGAAAAACAGATTTAATACAGCCAACCCCAACAATTTGCCCATCAGGTAGCGGCCGCGCGTGATGCACTTGGTGGTGATGGTAAATATTTCTTTACGTTGTATGTCCCGGGTGATGGTGGCGATCGCAATAAAAATAGTCAAAAGGGCTAAAAAACCTAAAGTAAAACTTAAACTGTAACTTAAAAAAGTCTGAACCTTTTCATCGACGGGCCCTCTGCTCTGGCGCAGCCACCATGCGAAAATAAATGTGTAGGCGGCCGTGATCAATATGATGAAGGACATCAGAATCCTCATGCGCAAAACTTCCACCATCAGGTTTCGCGCTATGGCCCATATCTTTTCCACTGATATCCTTTCCTGACCAAACGGTTAATTACGGTTATTAAAATAACTCTCATTTTAACAGGGGTGTCTTAATTAGCTTTTGGTGTTGAATCAATTATCAGGGTCTTTTTTTTCGGCAGGTGAGCTTTCGGAACTTTTGCGGTTTTGAAGAAGATTGTCAATTACCGATTGGTCCACCGATTCATCCTCAGGCCCAGATAATTCTTCGGGCTCGGAGGAGGTGGTCAGAGATTTTTCAACAGGCTCACTCGAATCGGTTTCCACAATGACAGGTTCAATGGCAGAAGAATCTACCAGTCCCTCCAGCACTTCTTGGCGCACGGAATCTGGGGCAACAGGTTCCAAATCCGGACCTGCTTCGATACCTGCCTTCTCTTGCATTTCGATTTCTCCGGAATAATCCTCATCGGTCGAGACCAATTGTTCAATGACTGCTCTTGAATCATCTTCCTGAACCGTGGAGGCACCCAGAAAATCACTAACTCCGCTGCCCATCATGGCTCCGGAAGTTTCCACTTCAGCCGTCTGGGCCTCGGATACAATCCGCAAAAAAACCTCTTCCAGGCGTTCCCGCGGGGTGCTAACTTCGATCTGGTCGCCGGCCATTGGTGCTTCCGCTCGAATTATATATTCGATTTTCGCTATGGCCTCAGGTGACAAAGTGGGACTGATAATCTGTGTTCTCTGGTGACAGGTGAGCATTTCCTGAACCGTACCCTGAGACTGTATCTTACCCCCGTATAAAATACAAATACGATCGCAAACATCCTCCACATCCGCCAAAAGGTGACTGCAAAGCAGAACGGTTTTTCCCCGTCGTCCCAGCTCAAGTATCAGATCTTTAATCTGGCGGGTGCCTATGGGGTCCAGGCCCGCCGTTGGTTCATCGAGGATCAGCAGTTCGGGGTCGTTAATTAAGGCCTGGGCCAGCCCGATTCTGCGAATCATGCCTTTGGAATATTCACCGATACTCCGCCGGGTAACACTTGCCAGTCCTACCATATCTAAAAGACTTTCGGTCCGTTGTCGCCGCTGGGGTCGGGACAGGCCGAACAGACGCCCATAAAAATCCAGTGTCTCCCGAGCGTTCAGGAAGGGATAAAGGTAAGATTCTTCCGGCAGATAGCCGATCCGGGCATTTACTTTTACATTTCCCGGCGGACGGCCCAATACCCGGCACCAACCCCGCGTTGGATACAATAGTCCCAACAGCATTTTGATGGTGGTGCTTTTGCCGGACCCGTTAGGTCCCAGCAAACCGTACACCTCGCCTTGTTGTATCTCAAGGTCGAGGTTATCCACTGCCACCACTCGTTGATGGCCCCAAAAATCCAGGAATATTTTTGTCAGGCCCGCGGATTGAATTATGGGGTTATTTTGTTTTTTGGCCATTAATAATCACTCATATTCATTTTTAATCGCCCGGATCCGGTTATATGGCAGGTACTGCTCTGATCTCACCGGTTCCCTCCGTATCAATTCTCTCAGTTGTGCCTGCTTCTTTAGGTTCGTTGTAATGGGGCAGATCCTCACCCAAACGTACCAGCCGGGCGCTGTTGAACACGATAATCAGTGAACTGACCAAGTGCAGCATTACCGCCGGCACCGGCGTCAACCAGCCCTGACTGCTGAAAATAATACCGATAATTATAAATAAGATTCCAAAGCCCAGATTTTGCATCACAACTTTACGAGTAGTACGCGAAAGATGGATCAGGAAGGAAAGCCGATTCAAGTCGTTATTCATCAGGGCAATGGAGGCGCTGTTAATAGCGACGTCACTGCCGGCGGCACCCATGGCCACTCCCAGATCTCCGGCCGCCAGCGCCGGCGCATCGTTCACTCCGTCACCAACCACCGCCACGCGGTGCCCGTCTTGTTGTAGTTGACGTACTAATTGCAGTTTTTCATGCGGCAGGCACTGAGCCTTGACCTCGCTGCAGCCCATCTCCGCCGCCACTCGTTTGGCCACGGCCAGCCGATCGCCGGTGACCATTACCAGCCTTTTCAAGCCTGCCTGAGCCAAATCGGTAACTGCTTTGCGGGCCTCCGCTCGGGTACGGTCTTCCATGCCGACCCAGCCGATGCACCTGCCTCCCTGTGCCACATAAAGCAAACTAATCCCTTCCGGAGGAGCCAGCTTTTCGCTTTCCAGGGAGGACATATCTATGCCTTTTTCCTTGAGCCAACTATCGCGGCCTACCAATACCGCCTTACCGTCCACGCTGCCGCTGACTCCACGGCCGGAAGTTTCCTTAAAATCTTCCGGTTTAACCAGAGTCAAACGGGCCTTCTTGGCAACTTCTACCAGGGCTCGGGCGGCGGGATGTTTACTATACTGTTCTGCCGAGGCTGCGGCCCTTAACATCGCCGCGGGATCCACACCTTCAACCGGGGTCAATTTGGTGACGGCCAACTGCCCGGTCGTCAAGGTACCGGTTTTGTCAAAAATAATAGCCGTAAGTCTGCCTGCCGCTTCCAGGTCGGCTACGTTTTTTACCAGTATCCCCAGCCGGGCCGCACAACTAAGGGCCGCCACCATTGCCGTGGGTGTAGCCAGAATCAGGGCACACGGACAGGCGATAATCAGGGCCGAGATAGCATTGGTAATGTTTGTAAAGGCAAAGATTAATCCGGCGACCATAAGAATTGTCGGCGTGTACCACTTAACATACTGATCGATAATTCGCATTATGGGGATCTTGGTCTGCTCAGCCTGCATGATCAGCGATTGTACTTTGCCCAGCGTGGTATCTTTGCCCGCCGTAGCCACCTCTACCTCCAGAGCGCCGGTCAAGTTGGATGTGCCGGCAAAAACCTGATCGTCCACGTTTTTATCTACGGGTATTGATTCTCCGGTTATGGTGGCCTGGTTAACTGAGGATTGTCCCGAAATAACTATACCGTCAGCCGGGATGTTGTCACCGGGACGGACGCGTATTATCTGGCCTGGTTTAAGCAGGTGAGCCTCAAGTTCGGTTTCTGTTCCTTCATCTGTAATCAGATGGGCCCGCGTAGGGGTAATTCGGATAAGCGATTCGATGGAAGCCCTGGCGCCCAGCGCCGTACGTGTTTCGATTAATTCTGCCAACAGCATAAAGAAACCCACCGCTCCCGCTACCCGATAGTCTTTAACTGCAAAGGCGGCCAATATCGCCAGGGCCACCAGTTCATCCATATGACTGTGGCCTCTGATTAAAGATGACAGTGCATGCCGGATTATCGGTGCCCCCAGCAGAATCGCCCCTATAAGGGCCATCAAATCGGACCGGTCCGTATCGAAATGAAAAATATATTCCGCAATCAGACTGTTGAGTAGTAACGTCCCACCTAAAAGTGTCCCCAGCAGGCTTAGGCTGACCCGCAGAGTACGTGAACGGGTGGCTTTACCGCTGTGATGGTGATCTTCGTGTTCCAGCAATTTCTGATGACCATGTATGCCCATGATATATTACTTTCTCTGATAAGGATTAATGCAGGCCTTGAAGGTGATTATTTACCTTTCTTTTTTGTTTTTTCTTCGGTACTAAGCGGTGCCAAAGTGGCATCACGACTTAGGTGAATGCGTAACTCTGTCGGCTCCTTATTGGCAGCAGGCAGTACAATAGTTTCTTCGGTTTGGGTAATTACTTCACGCAGGGTTTCCTGATACAACTGATCTGCCGTTTCCGTTAAAAGTTGTGCAAAGGCCTCTTTACGTTTAACTTGAGCTTCAGGAGTGTTTTGGGGGAATTTTTCCTTTGCCTTATTTTGGATTTTTTCCAGCACTTCCTTGAGATAGGCGGCGTCCGCCGCAGCGGCACTGACAATCTTTTTACTATAGGCCTCGGCGTTGGCGATAATAATTTTCTTTTGGGCCTGGGCTTCGCTGATAATTTCATTGGCCCGGGCTTGGGCCTCCTTACGCTTGAGATTTCTGTCGCTGCGGGCCGCTGTGGCCATGTCAAATGCTGCTTTAACCTGACGAGGTGTAGTCTTGTCCAGCAATATCAGTTTTGCCGTCACGCCCACCTTCAAATCCTTCAGTTTGTTTAACATTGTCATTTCCACATCATTGGCAAACTGATTGGGATTTTCCCAGAGAATCCAGTCGATGTCACGATGAGCGCAGGTAAGAATAACCGCATCGGCCAAAGCGCTGCGCAGAAAATTTTCTACCTTGAACCAGTTTTCTCCTCGGCCGTCCCAGAGGATTTCCAGGAATTTTAGTGGATCCGTGATGTAATATTCGATCCGCCATTTGGTATGAATCAGGTTATAGTCGGTACCTGATAACTCCTTTTCTTCCTTGGTCAAACTATTTCGAGTGATTTCTTGGGAAATATTTTGTCCCACCCCCCGGGTTGATGTCAGACTGTAACCGTCCCGGATAATCTGTAAGGTTCTTTCGTAGCGGTTTACCTCCCCTGTAACTTTTTCCTTTTCGCTCATATAGTACCAGAATGAATCCACATCCAGAAATTGTCTTTGGGTCGGAGCCGGAACTTTGATCACCTCTCCAATGTAGGGCCACGTCCAGTGCCACCCCGGATCCTTTATTGTTTTAAGGCCCCTGCCCTGTACCTTACCAAAGAGTAACTCCACTCCTCGTTCATTCTGTGATACCTGGTAAGCTCCGCTGGCGATAAACAGGCCGATCACGCAGATCATGACCAGCTTCAAAATTACAAAGCTGATCCGTAGTGCTTCCGCTAGGGCTTTGGAGGCGGGATCGAAGCCCTCATTTTCCCCTACGGTTGTCACTTCTCTCGGGCTGGCTTCCGTGCCGGTTGACTTGTGTTCCTCTGGTGGATGACTCTGTCCTTCCGGCCGCTCCCCGGGCGGATCAATTTGCCGGCCCGATTGTTCTTCTGGTTTGTTTGTTTGTTCTGACATATAATTATTTCTCACCGGGATTCAGGTAGTAATTGTTTCACCATACAAACAAATTAGTTTTTCATCTGTGCCTCTATGTGGGGCTGTTTTTGCAAAAGTTCGTAAGGTGGGGTATCGCTGTCCAGAACGACTGTCGTTCGTTTGGAAAGAGTTTTACGCAAGGTTTCCAGTTTACGCAGATAATTAGACAACTGGGGATTTTCCAGAAACGTGCCGTAATATTGAGCTGCCTTGGCATCGCCCTGCCCCATGATATCCTTGGCTTGGGCCTGGGCTTCGGCCTTGATACCGGTGGCCCGGCTTTGGGCTTCGCCTACAATACTGGTGGCTTCACTGTCACCTTCGGCATGCAAAGTGGTGACTACCGCTTGGCGATCGGCAATCATGCGCTCAAAGACCTTGGCGCTCACCGAGTCGGGCACCCCTAGGCGTTTGATACCCAGGTCGATTATTTTTATTCCATAATCACGTTCTCCGGTTACCTTTTTGCGCAGATGCTCCAACATCCCGCCTTTTTCTCCGGATTTGCCTTTTTCCAGATCAGGTAACTTGAACTTCTTCGGATCAACTGTTACCAGCTCCCCCAGATTGTAGCTGGTGATTAGATTAGCCGCATCGGCCAACCAGCCGCGCAGAGTTTCTTCCGCTTCATAGACCACGTCTTCCCCGGAGGCACCACCTTCCCGCCGAAATGCTCCATAAAAGGCATTAGGATCATCTATCAGCCAGTTGACGTATATGGTTGTTACTACATTGGTTTTATCTTTGGTCTGAGTCTGGGCTGTCTGCTGATCCAGCGTGCGTATGCGACCGTCAAACTTTACTACTGACTGAAATGGCCACGGCCACTTCCACTTCAAACCCGGCTCTGTATATATACTGCTTACCTTGCCGAAGGTCAGCACCAGCGCCTTTTCCTGCCACCGCACGGTAAAAGAGACCGTATAAAGCAGCAGAACACCAACTATTACCAGAGCTATTACTATTGAACCGATATGCTTTTTCACTTGCCCGTCTCCTGTTCTTGTTCCATTTGCAGCCCTTCAAAGATATCTGGCTGTAATTTTTCCTTTAAATCGATCTCGTGGACCATTCGATCGAGTTTGTCCGATAGGATTACATATTTACGCAGAGGCACAATTTTCTCTTCCAGGACCGATAGATATTCCCGCCAGAGATACACATTATTGCCTTTTTGATAGGCTTCGTTTTGCCGCAGGAACCGCTCACTGGTGGCCCGGGCTACCTCCGACCTCTCCTGAGCATACGCCTGGGCGTCATATTTTATTACCGCACTTTCCCCCCTTGACTCGTCGATTATGCGATTTGATTCCCCGTGAGCTATGAGTATTTTCGCTTGTTTTTCCTGCAGCGCCCCGATTACCTTTTCAAAGGCCTCCGACACCTTGATCGGCGGATGAACGGATTCCAGTCCTACAAAGGTAACTTCAACGCCTAATTTATCTGCTTTCTGTTGAATTAGCTTTTGCAGGGTGGCCGACGTTTTATGTCTGCCCGGTCCGAGCAGACTTTCGATATCGCTTTGAGCACAAAAATGGACCGCCTCCTGATTGCAAATAGATTCTAGTAATTCCCGGGGATTGGTATAATTATATCCGTAATGCTCGATATTTTTAATGTGAAAGTGGATTTCAAACGCCAGCACCAGCATATCGAAATCATTGGATCCGTCAGATCCCTCCTTACCAGCCTGAGCTGATTGCGCTGTCTTATCCACTAGATGCGCCGGTGAATTCAGCGCAACCATAAATGGAAACTCCTCTTTCCAATGTTCCTTGGTCCATAAAATGGGAGTCAGATCGGGAATTTCCCGGCCGGTCTTTTCATCTATGATCGGATCTTTACGTATGAAACCCACCTCGATGTTTTGCAGTTGTTCCACCGGAAATATCCTGACAACATCGATCGGCCGAGGCCACGTAAAATGCAGTCCGGCCTGATACGGCTGCTTCAAATTGACCGGCTCACCAAAACGTTCCAATACTCCCAAACAGCCCGTCGGGACAATCACCAGAGAGGTACTGATATAAAGAGTCGCCGCCATAGCCAATAACAGCCAAACAAAGGTGCGTGATAACAATTGAAAGAACCAGGTCTCTGAAACCTTAAAGCCGAATTGGTAGTCGATCGCCTGGGCGGCGGTATGCAGTATGCCTCCCGGTTCACTGAAAAGGCCCAGCAAACGTGACTCATAAGCGGCCCGGCGATAGCGGCCTCGAATACGGGGGCTAAAGGCATCCAGAATCAGGTTCCAGATAATCTCTACCCCTATCAGCGGCATGATTATTATTAGTACATATGCAGTTATTCGTTCGACTCTCGGGTAACCAGCATTGGACACCAGTAAAACGATTGCCAAAGCAAAACTGGCCAGCGCATTACTGAACAGATAACTTCCTCCTGCCCGCAGGGGCCGCCACTCCGATTCCCGGCTCATCCCCACTGCATAGCGTGAAAACAGAAAGCTCAACAAGGCGATCCCGGCCAAAAAGGCTGCTGATTTAAATATCGTTTCGGGTACCGCCAATACCACTTCTTCCAGATTACTGACCCGGCGGAACAACCAAAATCCCATCGCCAGCATATAGCCTGATATAAAAAGCGCAAAGATCCGCAGCAGATATTTTTCCAGCCACTCCAGTCTTCGCTGGGCCAGACGTAAACTCTCCTCTATGGCTGTCGATTCGAAGACGCTGGTATCTTTGCCTTCCCGGCGCAGGCGCTGATATTGCTCGGCCTCAAGCTTTTCTTCGTAGGCCAATCGCTGCTGCCGGAACTGCAGCAGCAGTACCAGCCAGATACCAACTCCGCCCAGAAAGTGCCACGCCTCTATCCCGACCGCCACTGATTTAGCCTGGGCCGAGACCAGCAGCATCAGCAGGAAAAACAGAACTTGCAGCACCAGGGCTGCTAAAGACAATACCTCAGCTCGTCTGGGTGATAACTTCATCATTTAACACCTGTTACATTATTGTAATTAGTTATCTTTTTAACCCCTTATATTACTCTTTTTGATTGCAAAATCCACTATCTTATGTAAATATCATCAATAAAACATTGCTTGGCGCCGCCTCTTGGGCGGCTTACTGATATTATCACATATCTTTCCGCCTGGCATTACGTCCCGGCGGAAAGGACCGGAAACTATGTTCAGAAGCATTTGGGCCATAATTACCAACACCTTCACCGAAACGCTCAGGCAGGGGGTATATGGCGTTGTCATTGCCTCTGCCTTGTTGCTGATGGTTTTAGGGCCTTCTCTGGTCATGTACTCTCTCGATGACGACAATATGCTGCTCAAAGACATAGAAATTTCCACCTTACTGGTGGCCGGGCTTTTCCTGGCTGTTTTCGCTGCTTCCGGTGTGGTTTCCGATGAAATCGAAAATAAAACCGTCCTGACGGTAGTTACCAAGACTGTCAGCCGTCCGGCCTTTGTCATCGGCAAATTCCTGGGAGTAGCTGCTGCCGTGGTCTTTGCTCAATATTTTCTCGCTCTGGTCTTGATGATGGTGGTCCGTCACGGTGTGCTGCAGCGGGCTGCCGAACAGCACGATATGGTCGTAATCTATCTGGGCTTGGGCGGGCTTTTTTTGGTCTTGGTCCTGGGCATGCTGGGAAATTACTTCTATCATTGGCGCTTTAGTACCACCACCATTCTGCTGGGCACCATTATGGCAACCGTTATCTTGGCCATAATGTTTTTTTTAGATCCCCAGTGGCAATTCAATCCTGCCCGGAATAATCTTCACCCTGAACTTATCGGACCCATAATCCTTACCGTCATTGCTACTATTATTCTTACTGCTATTGCTGTTGCCGCCGCTCTGCGGCTGGGACTGATAATGACACTGATTATATGTGTGCTCATATTTATTTTGGGGGCCGGGATTCAGTATTGGCTGGGACCTATCGCTGCTCAATCTGGAATCATCGGCTTTCTGGCAAGGGCGGCCCTGGCGATTGTGCCCTCGATTAACGTATTCGTAGTTTCCAACGCTATCTACGAAAAGACCTCCATTCCTTTGGGCTACATCGGTCAAACCGCTGTGTATGCCCTTTTGTACGTTTGCGCCGTACTATTGTTCGCTGTTGCTTTATTCCGTAGGCGGGAAATTAGCTGATTTTTATCTGGGCGGTAGGGGGGCAAACTCGTAAATCTTTCCTATCTTAACAATTCCCGCCATTTCTACCTCAATTTTGGCTATTTACCGGATTTTTTAGGTGTTGGAAATCAGCTTTCATCATATTACGGTAATTTGACCATTTTATTTTTATTTCCTATAATAATTGTTTTGTTTAGAAATGAGACTATTTTTTGACCCTGAAGTTTCCGGGGCTCTGACATGATCGTAAACCTTAACGGACAGGAGCATGAAGTTACCGACGGCATTACAGTCGAGCGGTTACTGCTGGATCTGGGCATCAGGGGCCCCCTTGCTGTGGAATTGAATCGTAGGGTATGCCCCAAACGGCTGCACGGCCAGCGACAGTTAAATCCCGGGGATGTAATCGAAATAGTCACCATCGTCGGCGGCGGATGAAAATCCATTATGAATAATCATAACAGTATCTAATCGAATGTAATACATACTAAAATAGTAGGAATGTAATGACCCCAAAAAATCCGGACAAACCGTTGAAGCTGGGCCCCTTTGAATTTCAAAGTCGGCTCTTTGTTGGTACCGGCAAATACCCCACTTTTGAGATCATGCAGCAGGCTCTGGAGGCAAGTGGCTGTGAAGTTGTCACCGTAGCCGTGCGTCGGGAAAGTCTCTACGATACTCAGCAGCGCAACATCCTCGATTTTATTGATCGCGATCGTTTCACTCTGTTGCCCAACACTGCCGGCTGTTTCTCCGCCGAGGATGCTGTCCGTTGTGCCCGGCTGGGCCGCGAGATGTTGGAGCTTGACTGGGTGAAACTGGAGGTCCTTGCCGACAAACAAACTCTCCTGCCTGATGTGGTAGGGACCCTCAGCGCTACTCGGCAACTTGTCGATGATGGTTTTACCGTCCTGGTATATACCAGCGACGATCCCGTAACAGCTCTGGCCCTCGAAGAAGCTGGCGCCGCCTGCGTTATGCCTTTAGCCGCTCCCATTGGTTCCGGTCAGGGTATTCTGAATCCCAATAATATTCGTATTATTTTGGAAAGGGCCCACGTCCCTATCATCGTCGATGCCGGAGTTGGTACCGCCAGCGATGTAACCGTCGCCATGGAACTGGGTGCCGACGGTGTACTGCTTAATACTGGCGTGGCTTGCGCTGATGATCCTGTACGCATGGCTTGGGCCATGAAGCACGCCCTCCAGGCCGGCCGTCAGGCCTATTTAGCCGGCAGAATTCCCAAAAAACTTTATGCTTCCGCCTCCTCGCCCCAGGAAGGAACCATTGCCCCTGCCTAAATGCCATGTTCCCCTAAGCCTTATTTTACTATATCATCTCATCAATGAAAAAAATTGACGGTTTAGATCCAACCTGGTTTCTGGGACCAGACGGTCCCGTAGCCCGGCAAATGAACAGCTACGAACAGCGCCCTCAACAGCTTCAGCTTGCCCGGGCCATCGATGATTCGCTCATCAACTCTCACCACCTGGTGGCCGAAGCGGGTACCGGTATCGGTAAAAGCTTCGCCTATATCATCCCCACCATCAGATGGGCCCTGGAAAGCGAAAAAAAAGCCCTCATCAGCACTTATACTATTTCGCTGCAGGAACAACTGGTACAAAAGGATATCCCCTTCATTAAAAAGGTGGCGGATTTGGATTTCCGTGTGTCCTTGGCCAAAGGCCGCGGCAACTATCTTTGCTGGCGCAGGCTGCAACAGGCTCGCAAACGCGGCCCCACTTTATTTGACGACGGCGACCACCTTAACCTGGTTGAGGACATCTATCAATGGGCTCTGCAGACTAACGACGGAACTCTCAGCACTCTCGCCCGATCCATACCCTCTTTCGTCTGGGATATGGTATGTTCTGACAGCCATAACTGTTCCGGCAGGAAATGCAAACATTTCAGTAGTTGCTTTTATCAGAACGCTCGCCGGCATCTTTTTGGCTCAAATATTATTATCGCCAATCATGCCCTGCTCTTTTCCGATCTTGCCCTGCGCGAACGCGGCGGCAAGGTACTGCCCAATTTTGAGGTGGTTGTTCTCGATGAGGCTCATAACGTGGAAAAGGTAGCTGGCGATCACTTTGGTCTGCGTCTGAGCAACTTTCAGGTGCGTTTCCTTCTAAACCGACTTTTTAATCCCAAAACTGAAAAAGGCATCTTAGCTGCTCATCGTAAAAATCTCAGTACAAAATTACTCAGCCACGTCCACCAGTCGGTTGACAGCTTTTACCTGGAAGTACTCAATTTTTATGACGCCCAACATTATTCCGGTGATAATGGTCGTATCAGAAAGCCCCAGAGTTTTGCCGACGTCCTCAGCGCCCCCTTGAACGAGTTAGGGGCCTACCTGGATAACCTCGCCCAGGACATAACTGAGGAAACCGAACGCCTTGAAATCAAATCTTACGCTAAGCGCAGCCGCGACTTTGCCCTCATGGCCAATGTCTTTGTCAACCAGGACGCGGATGATTATGTCTATTGGGTTGAAGCTAATCAGAACCCTCGCTATCGCCGGGCTGTCATTTGTGCTGCTCCTCTGGACGTTGGTCCGACCCTGAAAAAAGTCCTGTTCGATCAATATTCCTCCGTCATTATGACCAGTGCTACTCTTAGTACCACAGGTAAAAGCCCTGACCAGATCTATTCGGATAATAACAAGGGTTTCAGTTTTTTCACCGAGCGGCTGGGCCTGCAGGAGTTTCATTCCCTGCAACTGGGCTCGCCTTTCAATTTTCAAAAGCAGGTTGAAGTCTATGTAGAGGCCTATCTGCCCGAAGCCCGCGGCCGGGAAGAGGACTTTTTAATTGCTGCTTCCGAGGCCGTAAAGAAATATCTCCTCCAAAGCCAGGGCAAAGCCTTTGTGCTCTTCACCAATTATAAACACCTCCGTCAAATGGCCCAGCGACTGGAAGATTTTGCCGGTGAACATGATTTCCCGCTTTTGATTCAGGGTCGGGACAAAGACCGCTCGACTCTCCTCGATGAATTCCGCCAAGACACCCACAGTGTCCTGTTTGGCACCGACAGCTTCTGGCAGGGGGTCGATGTCCCCGGTGAAAGTCTAAGCAATGTGATAATCGTCAAGCTCCCTTTTGCCGTACCCGACCATCCTTTGTTGCAGGCCCGCCTGGAAAAAATCAACGCCGAAGGCCGCAGTGGCTTTTTCGAATATCAGCTACCCGAAGCCATTTTGAAATTCAAACAGGGTTTCG